>OMLO01000384.1_pt1 | contig 28002 bp, 20 predicted proteins | sample 1674811 | NCBI WGS metagenome assembly OMLO01 (sample SAMN06265003, study PRJEB25207) | coral metagenome | isolation source: Coral host | place: Mexico:La Bocana,Puerto Morelos, Mexico | collected 2008-11-13
GGCTAGCCTTACATACGTATGTTTCGTCCCTGCCAAGGGACTCGTCAGAGACCTTTAAGCTAACTCGTCAAACATCGCGTTTGAAGTCCCGCTAGCATCAAAATGATGGTGGCAATCTGGCCTTATGTCACATAAGCATTCCCAATTGCGTAATATGCCATTCACAAACTTGAATAAAGTGCAAGAATTGATATAGCCAAATTACTTTGTTACCCCCACCGATGCAGCACCACAGTTTCTTTAGAAACTTTCACCCTTAATTTAAAAGGAACCTTGTCACATAATAATAAAATGTATTTAACATTACTATTTCTTTTAACAAAGTTGCTTTGTTAAATTTCAGCTCCATTTCCTGGTGGGTGTTGTCTCACATGTAACATGGAATTTGATCCAAATATTGTGATCTCCTATGACGCAGTTGAGACCAATGTAACATTCTCATTCGCCAATGTCTACTATGGAAGGTCTGGTATTTTCTGTATTTAAAGTAAAGATGATTTGTACCATTTCACAATATCAATCATAATTCACAATTTCTCCAGTCTATGCATAATCTAAATGGTCATCTAGTGTTTTAACTTATATGTAGTAATGAAAGATAAGAGCACACACACACATGTATATACTCTTCATGTTTGGTCTACTTTGTTGCTCAAATGACAGACAAAGATCTACATGTAAAGCTGAATTACACGTAGAGATAAATATATTATAGCAACCCACTAAAGTTTTTTTTTTTTACTGAAGTAATAACTGGTACTGGACAAAACCTTTTCCAGGAAAAGCATTTTTCTGACTGTTTTTGAAACTCAAACTTCAATTGCCAACACTTTTAATGAATATTTCTTGAGAAAATAACCTTACCAGCTGACCCTTTCTGACCATGTTTACTTAATATCTGAAATTTGTATTTGTTAAAAAATTGCTGTAATTTACATCTTGTTTTCACAAATGTATAGACTAAATTAGTTCTAGCGATAAATCACAGCCATTTTTCCAAGCTACGCAACTAGGGAAGTTTGTTTTCTGACAACCAATCATGCCTATAATTATTTGCTGAGCGACTGATCACAAATAATGGACATTTGCTGTGTCCAAGCTACAAAATATTCATTTGAGATGACACAGGTTCAGTTAACTGATGTCAAAGGTAGGCAGGTGGAAATCACAGGGTAAAACTTTGCGCAAACCTTATGCTCTTCCTTCGAATCTATGCATTTGACGTTGTACATGATGTAATTTGCTCCTGTCGTGGTAAAGGCCAAATCCATTTCATGGCTAGTCATTTCAAAAAATCTTGATACAGAGTGAATTAAGATTGTGTTACACGTGTGTGACCAACATTTCCTGTGACCTTGCTTTCAGCAGATTTGAAAACCCCTTGTGTTTAATACTGTAACATGTTAATAATATTTGCAGAAAGAAAAAGTATTGTTGTTATTAAATAACAATTATTCTCCTTCCTGTTAATTATAAATTATTAACAATTAAGAAATGGAAAAGACTGCTGTGTTTCTATCAAGTTATCAAGTGTGATCTTCAATGTGTGGCATGGTCCCCTATTAATTAGTAAGTTTAAATTTCTTTTTGTGTAATTTGCACAGGTCTGCCAATGCTAGCAAGGCTGTACCATGTGACGGAAACAAGTTAAATCCTGGTAAATCACCAGAGCATTACCGTCTAGAATACCATATTTACATTATGTTTCTTGATGAAGGTGACACATCAGAAGATACATTTTTTGAGGGTATGGAAAAAATGGCGTACCCTGATGTGATCAAAACCCATGGGAAGAAGGTCAGTTAATTGCTGTAATGTACTTAAATGGTCTACAATGAGCAGTCTCCTGTAGCTCTTTTTATACAGTGGAACTCCACCTTACAGCCAGCATGTCAATAATACCACCTCTGTCATTGCAATTGCCACTTTATTCTGGCCCAAGCATTAGCCCAATCAGTCATCTTCGTATTTAAAGAATCTCTTTAATATGGCCAGATTTTTTGGCCTGTTGGTGACCAGATTAAGGTGGTTTCACTGTACTAGCATAGAAAGTGGTAAGTGGGGGACTTCTGCAAGCACAAGACTTTCTCAGCTTTGCAAAAGAAATCAAGAATCCACAAAGTTGTTTTAAAAACATTTGATATGGAGAGACATGTGAATTGTGGCTAAACTTTAGCAAGATGCATATCTTTTGAAGGGCCATTTGCCAGAAAGCAAGTGTTTCTGTTTTTTTCAAGGTACTTTCATTGCTAACCTTTAAGGAATAGTTTCTTATTTTAACATCATGTATGCACTGCAGCAGCACAAGAATTGAAAAACTGAAAATAATTGGAGTGCATGTACTTAAACTACCATAGATGTCCATGTACAAGCCAAACCTGTTAAAAAAGCTTTTCAAGAAGGCTCTGGATAAAAATTGATGAATAGTACTACTCTAACAGTCAATTAACCAAAGATGGATATTTTGTTTCCATTATTACTTGTAGGTTGCTACTCTCAAAGCACCAACCATACCAAGGCTGAAATTTGACACTCATCAAGTTGGTCAGGGTGTTGTGTACAATGTGATAGTGTATGATCCAACAAATCAAATGGAGGCAGCCTACTCCCCAGCTGCAACCTATGCTGGCAACAATTCGAAATGTTAGTTCCTTTAAATTGCGTTACTATACATGTACTTTGTGCTTACATTACTATCTAGTACATAGTACTTTACAGTATCCAATAATTAACTCTACATATCAATTTGAAGTTGATTAAACATATCTTTTGAAGGTAGAGGTATTTTAAGGGTCTAGAGGCTGCTGATATTCTATAGTCTCCTTACTTGTTATGTTTCAGTGTCCTAATATTGTTGAAGAATCAAGATATTGATCACTGCACGCAGTTTAACTGCTAAAACCAGAAAACAAAATATTAAAGTTGTCATTCCTTTTTGTTTTACAGCTGGTGTAGTTGATGCCATATTTGCCGTCTTGGGAAGCATTATTGGTTTAGTCTTTTGTTTATTTGGGTTCAGGCTCTTCAAATTTAGTGAGTAACAAACTTTTCTATTGGTCAATTTTAAATAATGTTATATTGTACTGAATATATGGAATATCATATATTTGAAACCACGAAGAAAAATATGAAGGCATGATTGATCATTGCAGTATACACAACTTATTTTAAGCAGTTGTGGAATTAAAGCCTGAAAAAAAATTGGAATTTGAAACCATGACCTCTGTTATACCAGTGTGCCCTATCAACTGAGCGGTCAAGCCAACTGGGGGCTGGTAACATTGTGACAGTACAAGTGAATAATTATATGAAAGACCATCTATTTGTATTGTGGAGAAAGATATGATGACATGAATGATCCTCAAAGTTGCATAGTTACCCAACTTAATAAGCAGTTGTGAAGTTCAAGTCTGAAATAGAATCCAGTCTTATTTTCAACATTGCCATAAGTGTTACAGACATTCTGAGCGATCAGTTTGCAGTCGCCATCTAAATACAAGCTCTGTATTTACCAGTGATCTGTTAGAGCTATGTAAACAGTATCTTATTTGTGCACTTAATGTTTTTTTCTCCCCAGCTTTATTTTTGGGAGGACTTGTGAATTTTTCCTTTATATTTTTCATCATAATCTCTGCCAACAGTGATCTTAGCCACTTAGGTAAGTAGAATTATTTGCATTATGATCTGCCAGGCTACTTTTACGCCTATTTTGCAGAATGCGAAATAGGAGTTAAGTGAGCGAGCGCGAATTCACTCGCTTGTTCGTTCGCTCAGTCGGTCCTTCCTTCCTTGGGTCGTAAACTTTTGTTTGTATTTCCGCTGATGTCGAATGATGACGTCCGATGTCGTCGAATGATTCGGCAAATGTGAAACATAGTGAAATAATAATTCGATAGATTTCAGCAATGTATGTCAACTGCTTGTGGTGCAAGCATTTTCTTATTTCAATTGTTTTAACAAAAACCTAGAAAGCATTTGTTGTCCTTGTTATGAAATGAACACGGGCTGCTGGGTTTTACTAACGTGATGCATGCAGTGCATGAATATTGAGCAAAATAATAAATTATCATAAATGGGAAGCACTTATTAACTTCTTGAGGGAAAAAGAAAGAAAAAACACTTCGGAGGGAAAAAAAGAAAAGAAAAAAACGATCATGCGTTTACCCGCCTGTGTATTGGGATGTTACCAAATGCTCCCCACAAAGGAGAAAGGGGCAGTGTTGTGTGACATCACAAAAATGGCTGCAGAAGAGTCTTGATCAGCATCAGTCTTTCTGAAACATGTACTGACTGTGAGTATTTTTACTCCCCTTGGATGGAAGACTTGTTCATTGCAGCTCACTCCCCAGCATTCTATCAAGTTGCCTTTCCAAACACTTCACCAGGAATTACAAAATCTCTTTGGCACCACACTTACACCTGTAACTCTTTTCTTGTGATCTAACCACCTGTGTGTAAATAGGCTCCTTAAGACTACATATAGCAAGGGTACTTCCACTGTGCATGTAACATTTCATCAGATTGACTAGCCTGACTAAATGTTGTAAAAGAGACAAAATTTTCCATTCAAATCCAGCCAACAAAGAAGAATGGGTCTTACCATCTTTTATTCCCGTTTGCCAATCCCCCATAAAAGTGAATATGTACTGCTTTCCTCACTTTTATAAATAATTAAATCACTGACAGGTCTAATGCTGACGAGTTCTGGATTAGGTATGTTGTTTGGGGTAATGGTGTTTGCTTTCTGGTGGTTCACTGAGTGGACAAGGCTTTGCCTTCTTTTCAATGCTTTGTTTCTTGGATTCTTGGTTGGAGCCACATTGATGTTCACACCTTTTGGTGAGTGAATTAATTGAACTGTGAAGTTTTCATTGTTGATGGTTCCTCATAATAAAATTAATGTACAAAATAATTTCATTACAGCCTTCTTAAACTCTTTTCTCTTTAGGTTTAGGTTTTTTGAGAAGGCACTGGGTATATCAAACACTCAAGACCGTGTTTAATCACAGTTTCAGACATTTTCAGAGTCTTTTGTGATATACCGGTATTACTAACAGTAAAACACTTCATTACAACCACTCCTGTAAATATGACTACAAGTGAGTGTAGCTCGTCATTTTAATGGACAAAGCAGATGCCACTTCCTTTAAACCTACAGAGAGGAGGGAAGTAGGTTTATTATTTATGGAAGTCATTGTATTGACAATCTCTGCCTGATTTTCATTAACTTTGTATTATTTTATAATATGCAATTTTCAGGAGAACTTGACATAATTGAGTCAAACAATTTTGACTATGGAGCCATACTCTGTGCTTGTACCATAGTCATACCGGTGATCTTAATCCTCTGGCCTCGCTTGGTAAGGTTTCTGCTGATTTTATTTCTCAGTATTTTCTTGCAAAACTGAGTGAAGCAATTGCAATGACATGTACAGTAGCTAGCGAGGGCTGCAAATTCCTGGTTCTCACTTATTTCTGGTTTCAAGTCTAGTCTTGCTTTTCACATATCATGAGATTGCCAAAAGGGCACAATTAGTTGTAGCTATTATTAATAGTAATTCTAACAAATCTTGAATATTCCTTTTCAGCTTTGTATTGTGTACACTTCTGTTGTATCTGCATATGCTTTTGTAGTGGGTAAGTTTGTTAGTAATAACCAGTGTTTAACTTGAGTTATGCTCTATTGTGTTCTGATTGATTTACCTTTGATGCTACTTTCAATTAGTAGAATTCTACTAGTTACTAATGCAAATGCTGTAATCTGATTGGCTGAGCTACTTGTACACTATCAACCAATGGAGTGTAGTGGCTGTCAGTCTTCTATGAAATGGCAATGTTTCTTCATTTTTCTGATTGTTTCATTTTCCCAATTGTTCAGTTAGAATTCTATTAAAACAATTACCGGTAGATTTATTTATTTGCTCTTGATTTCTGTAAGGTGATAGTTGATTCAGGGCCTCATAGAAATCTCAAGCTTACAATCTAATTGTTAAATAGATATAACAAAAAAATGACGCCTGAAATATTTGGAGACGGAGAGTGTTGCAAATGGCAGAAATAGAATGGTGGCAGCTGTTCTGACGCACAACGTAACAGAAACTAATACAAGCTACAAAAAAGCTAAATGAGTCATTTATAATTTTATTTTACTTCGTGAGAATCTTAGACCTGTGATCAGAAACCTTCTTCGCTTTTAATAAGAACACCTGCTGCACATCTGTTTGTACTGCTCTCACCCCTCTCCACTCCACAGTTTTCTGATTTTTCTGTGTAAATTTGTTTTCTTACTCTTTTTAACAGGTATCAATTTCTTCATACACACCAGTATTTCTTATATAGTGATTAATGTCATCCTTCATGCCACCAAACCACAGTACCGTCATGACCACATCTATGTTGCCATGCCATTTCAGAAAAATGGTTAGTATGTTAATACCTATGATGATGTCATTTATAAGCAGTATTAATAACAAATTACTCCTTAATTTTGGTGTGCAATTCTTCAAAGCTGTTGTTTTGTTGTGACAGGCTAGTTAAAAGTGACGCTGGGGCTTACACAAAGGAACAACTCTGAAAATGTTTCTAGTTTTAGAAAACATTTTTGTTATGTACAGTTTACTTTATAAATCTGTCATTGAATGAGCCATTTCTTGTTTTCTGTTAACAATTGGTTTTTCTCATTGCGCCATGTATTACCTGTTTGCTTTTACTTCTCTATCACTGTAATAATTACTTTCTTTTTGTATACTTATTTTTCTCTCACTGCAAAAATTATTTCGATACTTGCCATGGGTATTTTACTGTTTACACTATATTTTTCTCTCACTAAAATGTTCTTTCATACTAAGACATTGTTTTTATTCTCTTAGATTACATCTTGTCAGCAACATGGGTAATTTTAGCATTATTTGGTGGATTTGTTCAATATGTAAAGTCCAAAGGAAAACAGTTTCCAAAGAGTGGCTTTATTGAGCAGAGGAGAATCAGAAAATATTTTATTAATAAAAACAAAGAGGAAGAGAATACTCCAATATTAATTAATGCTGAACCTCCAAGAAGATATGGAGCTAATAATGTTTGTTGACAATGAATTTCGCATACTGTAAACTGCCGCTTATAAGCCTTTCCCCCCACCCCACCCACTTATAACCCCCCTTCCTGATTATAGGCCCATGTGCTTGTAAGCCAAAAAGTGTAGGCCCCCCCCTAGATATAGGGGTCTAACTTTCCTTGTTTTGAATTCATTTCATTATGTTTTAAAGCTTAATTACCAGTCAGTGAAAAAACATTTTCAATTGACTTGTGCAGCTATCGCTCCTTGTCTTTTGTCTAGTCTGGTTATAAGCCTCCTTGGATATAAGCCCCTCTGTTTATAGCCCCATATAAAAGCCCTTACAAAGTTATGTAAGCACGCAGCTTATTAGCGGAAGTTTACAGTATGCTACAGACTGTTACTGCTATAAGGAAAACAAGAAGTTATTTGCACTTACTTTCTGACTGCGTAAGACTGGTAATTAGTGGTTAGCTTTCATTTGGAGAGAGGGACTGGTAACTAGAAATGCGGAGGGTGCACACCTGTTCTTCTGGTACCCATTCTCTTCTCAACTGAAACTCCATGAATTTAATATTGGAAAATTTTCCCAACAGTTAAATTTATTGGAGAGAGTTCACTACAAATTCTTTGATTTCACAGATAAATATATTTCGATGTACAAAGGGAAAATAATGGACAAAACCATATGATGTAGAATTTATTTCTCTATCAAGTTTTATATTAGTAAATTATTATAACCCCATCGATGTAAATTTGAGAAGAAATTGCAGTGGGTGTTCACAGCTAGCATATGTGATTGTCTGTAGAAACTATAAAGGAATCTGAATTCGACCGACCATCACACTGCCATTGTGTAGTATTTGTCGAGGGTCAGTCCTCGCGCTTGCAGTTGTAATGTAGGCCGCGGTCCTTTTGGTCAGCACCAAGAATTGCTACCTCTGGCCGCCGAACCCGACTTTCCGAGCATGCGTGGAGTTCTCCTTTCGAATTCTTAGCCCATCAGATTTGTCGAATTGGATGGGTAGTCCGGACCTGCCAAGAGGTCGCGATTCTTGGTGCTGATCTAAAGGAGTGCGGCCTCAGGGGACGAAGATGGTTTTAATGTAGGCATCACTGTGAATTTACGTTAGAAACGTTTACACAGAGTTGTGTAAACGTTTGAATTGTTTTTTATCAGGATTGGAATGGTTCTACTCAAAACGATTCGGGTGTTAGTCAAGTATGCCAGCAGCGTAGAAACTTCGAGCTTATAAAGCCTTTCCCAGGCGTTCAGTTAGTTCAGCGGGGCCCTGCGCGAAAAATGGCGCACAAAAGATAGGGACAAACGTGTTTCCTTTCTTACGCTCCGACGTTTTTTGGCGCTGCGCCCCAGCTAACTTAACGCCTGGAAGAAAGGAAATACAATTTTTATAGTAGGTCAGATAGATAGATCTAGAAGACACTAAAGAAATGAGGATTTAAGAATCAACACCGTATTAATGTAAAACTATGATGTTTATGTCTTATTTCTTCAATGTGACAAAAATCTAATTGTTTTTCTCATTAAAATATCAAGAAGGGTTATGAGAATAAAGGTGATTCTAAACAAGGGAATGTTCTCTTGGAGCTGGTAAACGTTATGGATTACATGTGTCATTCTTTTCCCAGTTATTGACCAGAAAACAATTTCTCTTTACGACCCTAAGGTTTGTATTAAAATCTAGTGAAGAGAATTTAGATCTCGATAGTTTGAATAGTATCGAGACTAAAGCCACAGCAAAAAAAGGTTTTCCTAAGTCGGCACGTGAAAATAAGAAATACCCCGCTCGGCAATTTCTGTAAGCTGTACACTATAATTCTACAGATTCCTGACCTTTTTACATGGTAACATGATATTTTTTCTAAGTTGAGCTACTTTTCCCCTTATTTGACTCCACGGTAAATATTGTCAATATGCTAACCACCAATACTGTAAGATAAGTCCATTTCTTAGCACGTCTGTACTTGTGTGTATCTCATTATTTTAGAGCACGCTCGATGATTCCTTCTTCGCGTACAATTTCCTCAATGTCCTCTAACACGTGCGGATTTTCCATTGTCGGTGTGATCTGTAGATCGTCGAAATGAAATGATTAAAAACAAAAATGTATGTTAAAAATCTACGCTAAGATAGTGTACAGCGTGGCTAACATGGGTTATTACACCCGCAAAAGGGGCGCCTTTCTCTTGGCGGGAACGAGTCACGTGACCACTGACACCAGAAGCAGCGTGTCTAGTATAGATTTCCCCGGAAGGTTAGTGAAAATTCCCATTTGAATTCTATTTAATCCTCGTTCTGTAAGCGGAACGTTCCACTACAAATAAAGATATATGAACACAAAAAAAGTCCTCCGCGTGAATTGAAGGTGGGTAACATATGAAATCAGAAGGCGTCTTACCCGATATGGCTTTCCGTGAAGAATTTTGGACAGCACACCTCTGACGGTTTTACCTGAGCGTGTCTGTTAAAAACAGAGAGTTATAGAGTTAGCCTGCGCCGTAGACAGTTAACACCGCCGGTATGTATCACCTGCGCAACGCTCGAAGGTCTGCGGGATATAACGAGGATTTTGTGACACGTCCGACTGCACCGTAAGCTACACTGAGTTTACACCACAGAAATGTTCCGGAAGTTCACTTAGTTTAACTATCAGGGATGTAAAAGTTGCTTATTCTTTGCAAGTCAAAACGGCGCTCATCAACAACAGTTTCTCGGGCACGAGATGTACAACTGTTTATGTACTCAGGCATTGAATGACTTGACTGCTAAGACAGACAGAATTGAGATGCACTCGTTTCACGTACCTTAGGCAGTGAAGGTACAATGACAGCAGTTTTAAAGGCGGCTACAGGACCAACAAAGTCACGCACACTCTGAATGACCTGTTGGACCGCTTCTTCTCTTGAAATAGTATTCGCTGTTAAATAAAAAACGTAAACAAGACAAAAATGAAAGGAAAATAGCTCCAAATTAAACTTTTTCACGGTCAGGAATTTCAGGTAGAGTATTCCCACTTTTTTATTTCTTTGGCAAGAAAAAAATTTATTCGTTACTTCTCAGTTTTGTCACGCGATGCACCCAGCTGGGCACCAATGCGCGTGCCACGCGGATTGTATTCTTTGTGACAGATTTCAATGTTCTGAAAACCAACACAGTGCTCTTCTCTTAGTGACCAACCTAGGATCAAGGGGTAGTTTGACATTGGGTCAGTCGTTTTAGCTCTTTCTTTGGTTTCAGAAAAGGTACGAATCAGCAACTACATAAACATGTACTGAACACTGAGTGACGTACTTTTGTCGACGACAATAAATCCAACTGGCACGTGACCCTTGATCGGGTCTTCCTGTCCAACGCAGGCTGCGTCAATCACGAAATCGAGGCGAATCATTCCCTGAAACGTCAAGAGAAACTCGCGCGTCATTACAGAGAAACCGCTTAGCGCAAAGTGCGACGTTAGTTCGAGCTATTTTCGTATGCATGTGTGCGTGCGTGGTAGTTTGGCGAGGTGGGACTGATCTAATTTAGTACACGATCCCCCCCCCCCCCCCCCCCCCCCCACCACCCCTTTCTGCTAAGCGTTCCCAGGAAACACACTCCCTTGTTTGAAACGAAGCACCCCAATTTCAAGAGACACCTCTGAGATAAGTTTAAGGGATCATTCCAAATAGGCGCCCTCACTTGACTTCTGACGCACTTTACAGATATGATCAGTGGTAAATAACTTAACAAAAGTCATAAATTTTACTCCTTGATCTCCAGTTGTTTCTTGTAGTAAGGAGAAAAAAAAAGATGTCTAACTGCACCTCCTCCAAAGATTTAGTAGAGATTCTATGGCCTGCCACGTTGATGACATCATCAGTGCGTGCCATGATTGACACAAATCCATCTTCATCCATAACACCGTCGTCACTGCTGTCATAGTAGCCCTGGCAGAAAAATGGATTGTTGACGTTTGTGATTCAATTGCAACGTTACGTTAAATGGCAATAAACGGCCGAACTTGTCCAAGTAGCTTATATAAAGGTACTACCAAAGTGGAGCAGTTTCCAACTGAGGGTCGTAAATCCAAAATCTTTCATCACTCTGGCCAGTCACAGAGGATGTAGACAATCCAGTGAACCAATCAAAACTCTTAGTAAGATAAAGTAGCTGACACAAAGCGCGGGAAAACGTGTCGGAGCGAGTTGCGATAAGTTTCGATTTTACTTCTGATTGGATGAAGTGATAAGTGGCACGTGATTTTTAAACCAATCGCGCAGCGCAGTGGTGCAAGACCAATTACTTTTCGACAGACAAGTGGAAAACGTGCGAAACCAAATGAAAGTGAATCGAATTCTTCGCTCGACTAATAATGAGGACAGAGTTCCTTCACCTCTACACCAATACAACTTTGGCGTCCTGTACTACGGCTCATTGTTTGGCAGGGAAAGGGCGTTATGGAGAGTGACTTTTTTAGTCAGGTTGCAAAAGATGAAATGTTGATCAATGAGGATAGCCGTTGTTTGAAAACTGACATTTAATACAAAACTTACCGGGTATTTCGTGAAGTAAGTTTTGATAAACCGGTCATCAGCCCTCCATAATGTTGACATGGTTCCAGGTGGAAGCGGAAGCCTGGAAAGGATACGATTTCATTTTTTGTCAGTTACAAATTGAGCTAATTACAGAACAGCAAGTTAGACTTACAAGTAAACACAATAAGCTGTGTTCGCTTTCTTACTTGACAACAACTTGACCCAGATTTCCACGGTCAACCTCTGTCATGTCATCTTTGACAACTTTGACTGCAAACAGAAACCAGATTTAAGAAAACAAATTCAGTTGACTTTGTAATTTGCTTTTCAGCTATGCCGATTAATTCTCTCTCTTTCTTGCGACTCAACCGAATTGCACAATTTTTCAACGACTGTAACAAGCTTTACAATATCAACCATCTTTTGTGCAAAGACATGCAAAGAGGCAACTGTGCGAGTGTGACCAACTGTGTATAGGGACCTGGAATAATGGCAGCTACAGGTAGCGCTATTTACTTCAAATCACTGTGTACGTTTTTCTCATTTCTTATACACGGAATCAAGACGAGCATGTTGTCATAATAGGTATTTTCTGTGGGTACAAAAAAAAAGATAAGATTTTGCTTACAATATAAGTAAGGTACCTCGGAGCTCAATGGTGTCTAAAAATACACAAGATATAATCTTCCTCTTTCTTTAACATGTAACTGACTGACAAAAAAAACACTCCCAGGTAATGTACTCTGATCAAACAAGATCAAGGTTAGCTTGCTTTCAAAACCCATTGGCTCGAACACAAGTCATGTTCCTGATACCAAACTCAGTTCTGCCAAATTTGTCATTTTCTTACCATCGTATCCAGGAACTGCTTTTCCAGTCGTCTGCAAATGCTCATCCATAGGTCGGCCCAGGCCTACAGCATGTGCTGTGATGGCCCATCCAGTTTCTATAGCAACAAAGCACAGACGCAATTACTATTTGTGGTTGAAACCTGTTCCGCTGCAAACTGGGAGTAAACGGGGTGTGGTTGTGGCAAACTCGTTTCCAGGGTCTCCCTTCTTCCCTTCCTCTCTTGTGGTCGTGCTAAAATGTCGAGTTTTGCGGATTTCTGTACACCAGTTGCGTGTCTTTGGTCTATAAAGGCGGCCAATTGCATTACCTTTAGCTCTGTGTATTCCTGGTTTTGTTTTCACTTCCCCATTGCAACGACGCACAACGGTTTCTTTATAAAATAGCCTTTCTGATACCATAAATTTTCGCTTTAACTTTTCGTTACAAATAACGTAGGCTGAATTTTTGATGTAATATACGTAGAGCAGATGGCTAACAAATCCTCACACAGCAAAATGAAACGAGAAAAAATACCATTTAGGTAAGTAACCTCGCTACCCAAGTGAGTTAATAAGTCTGATATCACCCTACCAGTCTGCCACCAATTGTCATATACTGGCGCACTGATCGCCTTCCTAGTCCAAGACATGGTATCTTTGTCCATGTGTTCCCCAGCTACAAACAGGTCACGAAAACTACCGAGAAATATACGGAAATAATTGTTTTGCATAAGTGTAGAAGTGGGACTACACACAGATAACAATCTTTATTATGTGGCTATCTAGCACTAGCGAAAAAGTTTTAAAAAACTTAATCCCGATCCCTGGTTAGACTGAGAGCAGTCTCTTTTTCGCTCGAAAATCCATGCGAAAGAACGCAAAGAAGAACTCAACAATGTGAACAGTTGTGAGCGTGCGAGCGTGATATGCGAACCCACGAACCGCGCCGGAGTAGCGCAGAGTTCGGATGACAAGCGAATCTCAAGCGCGCACGTTCACGAGTTGCGTTCTTCCCCATAGACTTTCGAGCAAGAGAGACTGCTTGCAGTCTTATCTGAGATTTGCTACACGAGAGGGAAAGATAACGCTGTCTACATTGATGCTAGTTTATCTCAGTGAAACACCAAGCTTTGGGCTTTGTGTTAAAATGTTGCGGCCCGATCTGGATCTAACTAGCTCCGTTATTTTTCCTTCCACAAAAACTCACAAGAAAACAAGGAACCCGATCTTTTCATTAGATAAATCTAGTATCAACTCATTAGGTTAGTTTCCCGCCGCTTCGTCGAAAAAAAAAACACAAACTGATCTTGGAGAAACATCTCGGTTAAGCGCGCGAAGATGGCTATTGGGAAGATCAGTGCCAAGTAGCCGCGTGCCGATATTAAACATTCACGTGCGGCTGTTAGTCTTGATTAGCAGGGAACTATGGGCGTCGTAATACACGCTTCGACACATTTAACAGAATAAAGAAACTTCCATTTACCATGCCTCCACTATGCCTCTTGCCTGACTCTCTCTGACTGCAGCTAAACAGAAAGCGTTTCACTAGCTTTCAATTCTACCTAGCAGTAACTCGTCTTATCTCAAAGGACAGGAAAACTTCAGACTTACTGTGACAAATCATATTGTTTTATAAGTTCGCAGTTTGGGTCCTGTAAACAAATCAAGCCAGACTTAGGTCTCTCTCCTTTTCCCCCAACACTGGTTGGTTTAAACGTATTCATGATCTTTACGATTGCCGCAATCGTTCAGCTCGCTACATACTTTTTATTACAGTGATTGAGAACTTTTTGGCAGCGATCGTAAAGAAACTAGCCTTTACAACAAAATTCGCTGGTTAAGGTGTTCTTAATAGAATAAAGGCAGGGGGCGGATTTAAAGGGGTGGGGTCCAAGTTGGAAAAGCAAGAAATAAGAAATTGAAATAACTTGTGAATTTTATAGCGGCAGATGTGAAGACAAACACACTGTACAGGTATCTCAATGTATTTTCTACTTTGGGGCATTGTCAGTATTTTTGGTGTAACAGTTCTCAGTTAGGTTCAAATTTTCAAATTGAAACATTTTGGGAGCGTGCCCCATTGATTCGGAACACCTATGCCAGGTAGTCAGTTCAACTAACGAATAAAAAATGGTTCATAATTTGATCACTTTGCTGACTGACTGACGTGATTTTCAAACCAATATAATGTTTCACCTCATGATTGCACAGCCAATCAAGTGGCCTAAACATACACTGTCATAAACCAATCAAAAGGCTTCTAAAAATAGTCAAGAATAATTTAATCCACCAACCAATCGCAAAACTTGTAACTACTGATATTAGGCGGGTGCGTAAGCCGGAAAAGCACGATCTAAATCCTAAGGAAACGAAAAGGGTCTGTAAGCTTACCTCAGCCCTAATAATCCTGATAGCTGTTGGAGCTGTAAACATGCTGACCACTTTGTGTTGCTCAATTACTCGGAAAAATCCGCCGGCGTCTGGAGTTCCTACTGGTTTACCCTAGAAAATTAAAAGATAAATTGGTTTTATCAACTGGGTTGATAATGTGAATTGGCCACCGTAAAGAGATTCGAAAATTGAAAATTCACAAATGCAAAACCGTGATTTATCATACTAGCGACAGAAAGCGACCCCACCAGCTAGACTCAGACCCTTATCCTCGGTGTTGGTTGGCGGCGCGGCTGGCGGCAGTTTTGGCGGGAAGTTTATCGTGTGCAAAAAATTCCACGCACATAAATTTGAGCTTATTTTCTACTCTATATTTATATACTATAGCAATCGAAGAGAAACAAAATCATGCCCTCTGCAAAACCAGGACGAAAAGAAGCTTCTTCCAGAACGGTAACCGGGAAATTCAAGGTACAGTTCGAAAACTTGCGTTTCTAAGCGCAGAAACCGAGGGCCCGTTTCTCGAAGGTCCCGAAACGTTTTCGTCCCCGAAAAGCCGCAGCGAAATCCCAAACCTTTTGACTACAGAGCTGTTTTATTCATATATTACGAACAGAGGTTCTCTTCATACAAAAAATTTCAAGCGTATACACCTTTCTATCTTTAAAACCGATTAACTAGAAATGGCTTTTCGGACCCGAAAACGATTCCGAGGCTTCGAGAAACGGGCCCCTGGAGTCCATTCACAATGAAAATATTTCTCACTCATTCGCATTCAGAAAGTTGGCCCATTAATAAGCTCTGGAATGATGAAAAAATTAGAACCAGTTCTTCGGTTTCAAAGACGAACAATGCACTGTCGTCCCAGTCTGACAACCATAAAGCCGCTTAATGCTACTCAGGATCTAAGTCAATCGCACTCAAAGAAAGGAAAAGAACAAGATGTGTACTGTTTCTCGTCGTCACCAAAGGAAAGAAGCAACAACGAGACAAGTGCTTCAAAAGACGAACGAGGAAAGGAGAAAAAGGCTGCCATGAAGGCTAGAAAGGTTCTTGAAGTACGCTAAATATATTTTAAGATTGAACCTGGAGGCGCGTTGCAGGAGGAGGGAGACTAGGGATTTCTCAGATTGTTTAGAGAAAGTTTATAGTTAAGGTATAGTTGAAAAGTTAGAAAAAAAAGTGGTGAAGATAAACTGATTGCCCATGAACCATGACCAGGGTCATGTTTTTTAAAATTGTTTGTTTGTTGTTTGTTTTTGTTAAAGAAAGAATTTTCTCTTGTTCATTATGTTTACTATAAATCATTCTCAGACTAATTTTTTTCTAACGATGACTTTTTTTTAACTTTACAGAGATATGCCAATAAAGAAGTGTTAGCAACAATCAGAAACACAATAGAGTACATCCAGTTACTGAGAAGACAACTTCAAGTCAACAAGAACTGGGCTAATCAGCAACGATTTTAGTAACCAAAGACCATTTAACTACATAATATTTATCACAAGATTAAGATGATATATGCTTCTACAAACACAAGCTCTTGCAACAGGTCCTAAAGTGCAGCTAGACCCTCAACAAGCACATCTGCTCAAACATTGCAACTTTACAGAAATATTGCCTTTCTATTACTGCTATTTTGTATTTTCATAATGGAGACTTGAATATCTTTAACAGATGATGGAAAGTTAAAAGACAGTCTCTGTTCATATGTTGTCCTGTCGATTTTTCTCAATTGTTGCACATTTATTTCAAACATGGCTTTGCTGTCATTGCTGTTTATGTGTCTCATTTTCACCACTTCATACTTTTCAATGAAAAAAGTCTGCACCCAGGTTAGTTTACATTTGATTCATAAAACATCTTGTGGCATAGGTATGTCCTTTTTTAGGAACTATAACAGGGGTAAAAAATACATGTATACAACAGAATTTGCAGTTTCTCTGTATCAAATTTCCACAATATGTAACAAAACGAACAAGTTAAGTTTAGTAACACAAAAAATAATTTTGAGTGTGGTTGATGGAGATCACTTGCAAGTGCTGGAACAAAACAGAGGCTGTGGCAATACCAAACACCTCATTTAATACAATACTTGGTGCTCTGTTGTATATGATGTAGTTAAAAATTAAATTCAGGTGAAAATAATTTAACCTAGTTTGATTCTCAATTTCCTTTGTCTTCTAACCCTAATTGTTCATAATGAAGTAGGGTTAAGATACAAAACAATTAATTTTTACCTAAATTTAATTTTTAACTACAACATAAACAATGATTTATTGTATCTGACTGGCAAACAGTTAGGTAAGATTAAGTAACAAAGAAATATCGGCAATCTCCTGCATTACGTTTACCTCGAATAAAACTGTGGTGCAACCTGACAACAAAGGAGCATAAACTATGTAGGAATGACCAACCACCCATCCAAGATCAGATGCTGCCCACCAGACCTGGAAAAAGAAAAAAATGGTGTACACATGTATGTATAAATCATAATCAGATAGACTACTGAAGGAGATAGATGACTGGAAGTGTTTAGTTACCTCTCCAGGATTAATGCCATACAAATTTCTCATGCTCCAGTGAAGTGCTACAGCATGTCCACCATTCTCACGCACAATACCCTGAGCAAGCCAACAAAAAATAAATATATCTCATTTACATTAGATCAAAGACTTCTGCTCTTTCAGTAACAACTGCCATTAGGCTTTCTCCAGTCAACAAGAGCTAGTGACTGGCAAGATTTTATTTCCCAAGAGTCACACTTTCCCTGTGCTTGAACAAACTGTCATGTCACATGCATATTTTGTATTATTTTTGATGATGCCTCATTAGCAATCTCTACAAAATGGCTTCTATGCTTCTGAAAACATGTTGAAAACTGCTTACTAAGCTTTTCTTCATTCTGTCTGTCACGTACATTGTACCTTTGGGTCACCTGTGGTTCCAGATGTGTAAAGAATATACAAAGGATCATTTGACATCACTGGGACACAGTCATGTGGGCGTGCTTTCTCCATCACTTGATCCCATGTGATGTCTTGCCCTGGAATAATGTCACCGGAACACTGAACAAAAGAATGAGATTTAATTTAGATGAACACAAAATGCAATAGCTCTTATAATTGAAAGTATTATTTTGATTCTACACATGGTTTGTAAGTTAATATATTATGGTTCTTGTATTGCAGCAAATTGCTCAGGCCGTTCAAAAAAGACAAACATTCAGACATTCAGTTTCAGAAATGGCAATGTTGTGTAACCTGCAGCTGATAAATGAATGCAACTTATTGTTTACGACCCAAACTGCAGTTGGCTGCTTAGAGGCACAAGGGAAAGGGTTAGTTATTCTAATTCATGTACTATGTCATTTAATATTCTATGTCAAAACTTCATATTTTTGCTCATGTTACCCTTTAACAGTATGAAATTACTACCCTTTGAATCCATTGGATTTTTTCATTTATAGCATCTTCCAGGCATTCAGTTTCAGAGAATGCTTACTCCTTGCCCCAAGTTTCTTTCCCCTTTATTTTGCTTTACCATTTGTTTTTTGCACTGCAACTCAATTAACTGAAGGCCTGGAGGATGCTAATTCTAAATTAACATTTCTGGATATTTTTCTAGAGAATGAAAGAAGAAATGCAATTTTTGAATTGATGTAGGGATCAAAACTGATCTGATTAAAATTACCTGGTCTCGTTGATACACAATACAAGTTGAAGGTTTGAAACTGGACAACCTGATGGCTTCATCCAAAATAGGTTTGTAATACACTAAACGAGAGGGCTCAACACCACAAGATGCAGTCACCACCACACGTGGCTAAATGAGAACAATACATTTTTAATTAGTTAATAAATTAAAATGAATGACATTTTTTCTTACTAATGTTTTGCATGCTGTGATAAATTTCTAATAAATTATTATTATTGTTTACACTAATTTAAGTATATTAAACTTTCATTTGTTAAGTAAGTAATCATCTTTTACACATATTCAGAATAAGTATAATGTCCCAGATATTTTCCAAAATCGAATCCATTCAAAAGAACTTGAGTGAGTATCAGTAATATTTTTTGTTTGCTTACATACATACTGCAGACAGTGAAATTTAATCCACAGGAAACTAAGTGAAGGCAGTATTTTTCAAAAAATAGTAATAAACATTATATTCAATTTAGTTCCCTTACCTCAGCATGCTCAATTCTCCTCGCTAACTCCTGAGCAGCAAAACCTCCAAACACAACAGAGTGGACAGCACCAAGTCGAGCACAAGCCAACATGGCAATAACAGCCTCGAGAACACCCAAAATTAATAATGAAAAGATTGATCTCATTGTTAACAACTTCCTATTAGAAAGAGTTGACGGCACTCAGAAGGTGTCCATAGAGCAAGTAAGTTACATCTAATAATGTCAATTATAGGTAAACTGAGTGAAAAACCCAACTGCATCTAAGGCCAGATAGCCCAGTGGATGTGGAAACAATGCAAGTTTAACAGACTTGAAATCCTTGTTACATTTCGCTATAACTTTTGAAGGATTGCAGAGCATTGAAACGATTGAAATTGCAAAGAAACCAAAATTCACCTTCTTCCATTTTGGAACACAGATCAGCACATGCGCTGTAAAATACCGCTGACAAAAATTCTAAACTGGACTGCGGAATGTGAACTGTGAAGCGAGCCGCCGGGCCACGGGCCTGCTTTTAGCAAAACCCACTACATCTAAAATGGCATTCCTATCCATATTTGACATTAGGTGCAGTCTGGGTTTCTAATCATTACAAAAACTTCCTATTATAGGCAGGCAATACAGACTCCCATAAAGAAAGGATGGGTGCTCATCGTACTGTTTTAGGAGTTACAATAGTTGGTTTGGTACCTCTTAGGGTGGTCAGCCTCAAAAGGTCCACAGCTGGAGCTTTTGTGATACCTTACATGCCATAAGGCTGAGAAAAATCAGTCAGTGTGTGTGTGTGTGTTTTAGAATTGATCCCTCTCAGGGGAGAAAAAATTCAAGCCACGCCCACAAAACAGCCCCCCTCTCAGTTTTATATGGGAGTCCCCCACACCCCCAGGGACCCACAGCACTAGGTCATAACTCACTCACACATCCTCTTCTTCTCTTCATGAGATGAGCATAAGGCCACTGGGTGATAAGATTTATCTTTACTCTCAAGCTTGCAGAAATTATTAGAACATGGTGCACCATTACTTTGTGTTTATTTAATATACCTGAGGAACCATTGGCATGTAAATCACAACTCTGTCTCCTTTGCCAACGTTTAACTGCGCAAGTGCACCAGCAAACTTTGATACCTAAAATAGAATTCACAAATCTAGTAAATATCACTCAACAGAACAACAAAGAGACAGCAAGTAGGTTAAACAAGGGAGCATAAACTTTGTGAAAATCCTAGATAATGGACAAGCCAGATGGATAACTTTTTTTCTACAGCATACATGGCTAAGAGTGACTTAAGTATGAGTTCACAACAGTTATTCCATGTTTGCTAACAATTTGTGTTGTATAGCAGGACTTGAAAAAGTTTGACGGCCACCTTGGAAGTTGCTTGCCCACAAGAAGAATCTATGATGCCCCTTTTTTGAACCCTTTATCCAAAAATATATCTAGATGGGCTGTTAAATGAAATTATTCAGAAAAATACATCTAACCAATCTTCCACCTTACAGATTGACTAAGAGTTCTAAAAATATTGTTATGATGGCTCACATATAATTATTTCCTATACTTTTGTCAGTCACTAATTTGCTAGTAACATGATTCTGCCAGTCAGTTTGGAAAGGCTTCCTACCACAAAGTCTCCTTCTTTCAGTTCTTACCAAGTTCTGTAGGTTTTGATAGGAATACATTTCTATCTTGCCAGTCAGTGGACTGTCATAAATCAGAGCTGTATGTCTTCCTTTTCCTCTTTCAATGTGCCGGTCAAGGCAGTTATAACAGGTGTTCATCTCACCACCAACAAACCTTCAATACACCAGTTAATTTGAACATAATTAGAAACTAGGAAATCACAGAGTTTGGTTTCAAATAGGGTACATGTTTTAAGGGTTGGGCCATGTAAAGATATCCCTATTGATTGATTCACTTGTGGTCTAGGTTTCATGACTGACATTGCCATGGTAACAGTTCTGTTCATGCTTTATCCTTTGACTTTGTAACCACATTTGAGAGTGTAGAAGAAACACAGAAGTTAGTATCTCCATATGATCAACAATACAGGCCACACATCCCCACCAAAAACTTTAGTGAGTACCCCCACCCCACCCACCCAGTATGCCATGGTGTTACTCAGCCTGCAGGCATGTTTCCACAACTTTCTCAACTTCTCCCAAACTTTCATGAATGTTGCTATAACTCAATAAAACACTAAAAAACATGTGCACACTCTGAGAAACAAAGGAAAATCACTCATTTACTTTATCATAATGAGAATATCATCTTTGCTGTACCATTCCAACATTAACAGCTCCATGTTTTTTTGGAGAAATTAACACTTGAATAGGTAAGTTCAGACTGTTTAATAAGCACACAAACACTCAGACTTGGGTCTGCTAACAAGTATTTAAGGGATTGGCCGAGAGAAGATTCAGGAAGCTGGGCATGGGGATGTCTTCAGTATTTCTGTGTTCAACTTAAGCAGGTTAGATAAACGTTTTAATACCAAAGACATTCACACGGAAAATAAAGGAAAGTCAATATGTTGTTAAACTGCATTTTTATACCATGTTTAATCAATTTGTTTCAATTTGTTTCAACCATTTTTAATGCAAAAACATGAGGCTTGTAGTCAATAATACCTACCACTTTGTGAAGGGTGGTTTAGTATTGTCCATTACTTTCGCGAACGGTTTATACCAGTCGATTTCGTCTGCCAGGCCTCCCCAGAATTCTTCCGGTTCTTCTATAGACTTCTTGAACACCTCATCGTATTCGCGTAACTCCCGCTGATGTTGTTGTGAGCTATGAAAATGGCGGGTCGTTGGCAGGGCTGCTCCGCAACGCAAACTCTGTGTTTGTGTTCCTTTCTGACACGAATTCCATAGACTTCGAGAGCAAATCTTCCTTTGCAATCTGTTCAAGCGAGCTGCACTCTGAATCAAACGTAACATCGCTGGTTTGATGTGCAACCCTCTGGTCTCTGCCTATTTAGCTCTGTCTGTCTGCACAGTCAACAACTATTGCTGGTAACCCAATCGAGAAAAGTAACGTGACATATTACGGTCACGGTCATGTGCAAGCGTAAATGCATGACACTCCTCACGTACACCATTTCAAACTCAAGCATGACGCCCGCGTTTTTTTTGAACTGAATTTAATACAAATCTTATAAGACATAAATGGTTTTGTTTTCAAATAAATAAAGAAAAAGAAACCACCAGGCTTTATCCGACACAGTCCATTTTTTTAAAACTAGTCACACAATCGCTACTTTTCCGTGACGTGAGCTCTCGTGTCCACTGAATTCAAAAACGTGCTTAGTAAATACCCATATGTGGGTTATTGACCAAGCGAGAGGCCAGGATGACTGGATATAAGCCAAGTTCCTTTTTTGCCTGTTTATTGGACCGAGATGGTCTACAAACCCTCAAAAACCAGGGTGTAGCCACGAGCGTTGGATGCCTTCGTGATCGTCAGTTTTTGTTCAGTTTTTTTCTTTTTTATTCTTTGTGTGGGTTAGTTCATTATTATGTATTTTTGTGCAAGTTAGTCTCTCGGCGTAGCATCGTTTGTTGTTAATTTCGTAACATCATTAGCGCTTTTCTTTGTTTTTTAAATCTGTATAAAATTTCGTTGCTTTATTGTAAATCAGTTCATGTTTTTTCGGAGCTGCTGTACAGATCTTTGAATCGCAAGTTTACTCAAGTAATAAAGGCGAATTCAAAACTGTAGCAGGAGTGTTTGTTACACAAGGGGTCAATATCCCGCCATCTTGATCGTGTCATTGATTCCGCTTCAAGTCGCATGATTAAGATATTATCCCTTTCGGTGGTAAGCTGATCCCACCACCATTTTAGAGGATACAATCATGTTTTTGGGCAGATTTTTCTAAAGCGCCCAAAAGTTTTTTAATATAAGGTGCTAATTCAGCGCCCACTAGTATGGGTTTGCCTAAGCGGGAGTCTTTCATGACGTGTTAAGGGTTCTATTAATGCTGTAATCAAGATTGATAACCAATCAGATTTCGTAGTTTTGATCGTGGTTGTGATATTAGCCGCATTTTTTTCAGTATTCACTCATTCCACATTCTGAAATTTCGTTGAAGCTCCAACTTTGGATTACTCGAATATTCGGGCATCAACATCGCTACAGTCAGGTTAGTCAAAAAGCAATTACTACAAGTCCTACAACACCAGTAGTGTAATTTGTGACGTTCAGATAACACAAGGGTATTGGCAATCAGGTCAATTATACCAGAAGGAGAAAGTTAAGATGGTAACACTTGCCACTCATTTAGGCCTTCGTCGCATCCGTCTTGAATTTTTTGCAACGTTCTCTCTACTGCAAATGAATGTATAAATACAATTTATTGTGAACATAACTGCGATGATCAACTATGCCTTCATATCTTTCTCCGCAGTTGAACATATGATATACATATATTCATTTGTACGGGTATATTACGAACTAACGATGCGACCACCTCGCGAATCCCGTTCAGGCCTGAATTTTTTCAGCCTCTAATTTCGCAGCTGCTCGAAGTTGTGTACATAACTGCGATGATCAGCTATGTCTTCATGTTCTCTCTTCTTTTAATTACACTTTGCACCTCAGTGCTTCACATCAGAAATATACCTTGTTGTCAATTTTGAACTTAGCAATGTCGGCGGGTGTACTTGTCTCCCATTTTCAGGCATTGTAATAATGTCAAAATATTTTCATCTTTCAACTGAAAGCGAATGATATTGGGGCAAGACCATACTCTTCCTTCCTGTACAATTTTACGGTAGCGATTTTGCTGCTAATTACAATGCTTTGAAAACGCAAACCTAGTTTGCGCATGCCAACAGAAGGAATGTGAATCACGTCAGCGTCTTCGACGCCTCCGTTTCAATAGAGTTCCAATGTCAGATGTCTGCACTCTGACAACTTTTTTAAATGTACTCAACGTTTTCGACAACTACTAACAGGAAAATTTCCGCGATGGCATGACCACGAAAAATACACGCTACGCCCCTGAAGGAATCTTTTCGATCTCAAGAAAAAGTGCACCGGATAACGGAGACCGTAAGAACAATGATGCGCTCTAGCTGGGCGCGGGGGATAATTTCTTCAGCTAACGACGAGTTTTCCACGCCTAAATCAAGCGATTTGTTTAAGCGTTTATTCATTGATGTTGGCTTTGCTTGCGTGTTCTGATATTCCTGGTTCTAGAACAGAAATGACGTCGCTGTTTTTCATCTGACGTCATCAAAATTCATTCTCACAAACTCAATCTGACAAGTAGTGCCTTTTACGGCTTTATGTTTTCTTTCGCGTCGCGTACTCCGTACTCCACTCTGGACAGCTTTTTAAAAGTTTTTTTCGGTCGTTTTTAGGGTACGGCGCCTGGAAACTCATCAAAAGCATAGTTGATAGAAAGAAATGGTTATGAAGCTCGACAAAGTTCTTTGTTGTAGGTTTTTGTTCGCTTGTTTGGTCTTGCCCGTGCACAAACCACAATAGTTGTTTACTACTGACTGAGGAGCTAACCAATAGAAACGTTTTGGTGACGTAACTAATGTATAGTGTATGAGCACGGTCGTGGACCATCCAACAGAAATTTTGGCATCTTTGTTTGCTCTTTTATGTTTGCCGGGCTTTGGTGAGAGAGTTGGTGTAGACTTGGCTGTCACCCTTTTACGGTCATGTGATAAGATCATTGTGTTGAGCTTTGGGCTTTTGTAAATACAAGGCAGTCTTCTTCAATGGAGAGCAAACAGTTCTAGCTGTTCATTTGCTTCTTATGCCTCGGCACGGAAACAGAGACTTTTAAATGAGAACTGCACGGCAGAAAGACATGGATTGAGAGTAAAATATTTGTTCGGTACTGGAGCTCGGTGTGCAGGGCTCATGGAGCACAAGGGAGGATGAAGTACTTTAGTGAAGCATCACGCAATATACAGAGCGATGTCGGTGAGTAAATTGCATCTTAACATCTGTAGTTTTCTGAACTTCTTGGGTTTAATATGTTTTTATTATTATTATCTATGAAATCTAGAGAGATATCGACGGGGAAGGATTTATTGAATCAGACAATGATGCGCCTTAGCAAGAACGAGCAATGTTCACCTTGCCCTTATGCTAGATTATCACGGTGAGTTTGCTGCATATTGATCAGAAAAGTTTTAAAACTATGTGTAACTAACTTTTACATGTACCAGAAACGTTCATAGAACACCAAAATGGATTTAAACTATTTTTATTGCCTTCAACAAGACAGGACGAGAGAGTTTGAAAACGTTTCCTAGACTTTTCAATATGGCAATACAATCTCTTACCTGTGTGATATGTTTTAGCCTACCGGAACAGTTAGATTTGCGGGGAAGAGGGAAAAACGCGACACACGAGCGAGGAGCGCGCTCGCGTCCGCGCCACGCGCTTGTGTGTCACATTTCCCGCAGCTCTGCTCCGATAATTCTCGCCCGTTCTGTAGGCTACATGTTTTATAAACATAACAACACTTCTAATGTTTCAGTGCACTTATAGGAGAATCTTCGTTTCAAAAAGGTGCCACAGGATTAACTGTCTCTAAATGTGAGCGGATACATTTTGGATATTCTTGGATACATATTTAGTGACACGCGAGTATTCTTAGATACATTTTGTGACACGCGAGTTAAATAGTAAGAGCTCCTTAGCGCTTTTGCCACCCAGAAATTGTGCATTTTTTGAATGCCCAATTTCTCCTTGAATATTACACCCAAACACTTAAAAGGTTCACCGGTCAATTCGGTTCCAGTTTGACTGAGTAGTTTAATTGGTATATGATTGGTTTTGTTTTCAATTTATGACTATCAATTGAAAACCGCTAAAAAGGATATTATTGTAATTTGGTTTCGAACCATGAAAATATGTGTGTTAATCAGGCCATTCACGTTCCGAGTCAAGTCAACCGTGCTTAAGTGATGACATAATACCTTTCCAAAATTCCTCCTGAACTTCGTGAACTGCACTGAAAAGTTCAGACATTTGGTACAGAGATCACTGCGAGGCACTGATAGGGCTATCATCGTTTTCTTCAGATATGACGGATAGCACAAGCGGTTGTCCTTACAGGCAGTACATAGACGACCCGGGAATTCAGTGGCGTGAAGGAAAACCTGACTTTACAAAGGTTAATAAAGCCTTCTTAGAAGGAAGAACACGAACGCACAAAGAAGGCTCACTAGAGAAGACTGTGGAAGATTTGATCAAGACCTGGGAAATGGAGGCTTCGCATAAAACTCGAATTGAGGTATTCCAATCTCTATGTTCTGTTCATGTACTAAATCATGGTATATAAGAACATTTTGCTTTTCAAAACACAAAGCTATGCGCAACTGCGAATAAATCATTTGAGGTTTGGTGCATCATGTTTTAATATTTGCATCCTTCAACTGGTCGGGTCAGCATTATAATACCACAAACACAGTCGAAATCGGTGTACGAAGTTCGATTGTGGGTTGCATAGCAAGACTTGTTGAAAGAAGAAACTTCAAGAGAGCCAGGTTATACTGAGCTTGCATGTGTGATCAGCATGTGACCAATAAAAGAGCGCTGTCAGTTACGGACCTCCGACTTATATGATGTATGCAAACCCGCCCACAAATTGTGGGAAACAATGCAACAATAGCAATAAACTTTAGTAAGTTATCTTTATTTATTGCTATTCGAAATTGATCCTTTTTATGCTATGCAAATTTATGCGGGAATGCAAATTATGTCCATCAAAGTATCACGCGTCAACCGGGAAGAACGATTTACTTCGTTTTGTTCATCCTAAACATTTGCTTATTCCGTAACTCTTCACTTGCAGGACTGGCAGACTGTTGATAGAGAAGCATTTACTATCCGCGCAAACAATCAACGTTCTTTCAAGTTAAAGGAAGCTATTGAAGAGGGAAGCTACAATATCCTGATGCAGAACCAACCGCTGTACAACAGTGAGGCCCACACTTTTGAATCATCGCACAATTTATTCAGGTCTGCATTCAGCGAGGGGTTTCCATGGGAACTGCTAGAGGTCTTTTCAGGTAACGATCGATCATCAGCAAGAAACTTAATTGACTAGCTCGGATTCTTTCTGGTTTCCCTGAAACTGGGAATAGTCTTGGGAGTGAGCGTCTTGACCGCAAAATGTCAGTAACTCCTTGTCGCACAGAAGGTTAACTTAAATCGTAACAAATTTTAAAGAAAAAAATTGCAAATTGTTCTTAATGCCAACGTAGATGTATCAACGTTTTCGATTGACTATTACTGAGTAAAGTTTGCGTAAAGTTTACATTGCTATTGCGGGTGGCTTAACTTGGTCTAAGAGAAAATGAGGTCTCATGCTTGGTCACAATAACCTTCAACACACCTTTAGCTAAATTATCTTTCGATGTTGTAAGACTTGAGAAGTTTGCCTTTTTTGTATTCCCTGATAAATAAATTAACTGCTGTTTATTTTACTATCAATGCCAGTAATGGTAAAGTGGAAAAAATGGGCGAAGGGTCACAGTATTCCCAAAATTTCAGAATTGGGAGAGATCAGTTGGAGAAGGCGTAAATACGGAAGGAAGAATGGCTAAACGACTTCTACTATCCACTGACATCACTTGCTTTTACGTGCAATCCACTATTTAGAGTTAAAAAGAAGTTATTACGTTTTGTGTTTAAAGTTCTTGCATTCGAGTTAAAGAAATTGTTACATTTCTTGACAAAGTTTGTTATAACTCGAGTTAATGTTACAAAGAACTCACCTTTACTCGATCCGTTTTCATGGTGAAACTTGACAGAATTTAAAACAATTTTTGCAGCTTTCGCCGTAGTATATCTTCCCAAAGTTCTTTTAATTTCGTGGTGGTAACAGATTACGACAAACCCGTCTCAATAAGCGTTGAGGGTTCTGACTATTTTGTCCCCTAGGTCCCCCACGAGTAGCTTTCTCTTGGCGCCACTGGGCACACTGGACGGGCCCCTACAAAGGAAGAGCCCCGACGGGTGA
>OMLO01000385.1_pt1 | contig 27956 bp, 10 predicted proteins | sample 1674811 | NCBI WGS metagenome assembly OMLO01 (sample SAMN06265003, study PRJEB25207) | coral metagenome | isolation source: Coral host | place: Mexico:La Bocana,Puerto Morelos, Mexico | collected 2008-11-13
GGATTTTTTTCCGGCTTTATCTTAACTTAAAAGATGTCTATGTATTGCTGTCAATTTTGTAAAACCACCTCGTTTTCCTAACAAAATAAAATTATCTGTATTTATGGAGATGGTATGTCTACAGCGAGTCAGTAAGAAGACATTGTAAATTGCTTCATAATGCAGAACATGTTATTATAGTCGTTTTAACTGACAGAATAATCAGGTATTATTAGGGGAAATGTTTTTTAATCTATCAAGCTTTAGTTATAAGCTTTAGAGTAAACATCAACTGATAAATTGACTTCAAGAGATTACCATTATAAGAATAAGTTTAAACTATAAGATAAATATTTTACACACCAAAGAAAAAGGAAAAGAGGAAATTTGGGATCTATAAGTTTAAAATGTTTGGGTCATTCGTCTTTCCAAATATTACAACTATTGGTCATTTTGATTTATCCTAATGTCTTGCAAACTTTTCTGCCTCAGAAAACGGTTTTTTTTTATCAGATTCCTTTTAATTCAGTTGTTTCATGTCAAACTACGCTTAAAATAGCGTGATAGTGCCCACTTAAGTCAACATGGCGACTAGCTAGGTGCCGGGTAAGGGAATTTCCAGCTTATAAGAACAAATGGTAACAAACATATCTTATCAGACTGTCAGTTTAAAGCTGGATTTATACACACAATAGAGACAATAGCGAACACAATTTCCTCTTGAGAAAACGTACACCAGGCTTTAAAGCCAAACTCCTCGCGTTAACATTTTAGCACGTGTTAAAGGCGTGTTTACAAACCTCTATCATTGCTTCCACACGTGAAGTAATTTTATCTGAGATGCGTCATTTTACTTGTAAAGTAAACGGGATACTTTGATTACGGAAGGTTTAGAAAGGGGGATTTGGGGAAGACTAGAAATCCTCCTGAAGAGGCTAAACATTTAATGTTTTATGACAAAATTAGGACATGGGAATTAACTGTGAAGTTAGACGTTCATGGGCTTGCTGCAATCGTTAGAAGGAACCAATTAAAACAAATAGGAAATATAACCCAGAGCAAAAATACCAGAACTAATGAAACAACATTGTCAAAAACAACAATCTTCTAATTAAAGCGAGCAAAATCAACAATTCACTGATTTTAATTTGGCACGCCTTCCAGCCATTGTTTCTGCACCTAGAATTGATCTTCTACGGCAGACAAAGTCAATATGCGAGATTTTTCTAAAGATGAGATTTTTCTAAAGATGAGATTGTAGAACAAGTATTAAAATTTAAAGAAGTCTTTGTACCTGTCTTAAGCAATGTCGACGCTAGGTCCCGATCTGATAAGGTATAGTATTTAAATATTATTTATAGTTTTTAATCTGATAACCCTTGAACTATCTAAACTTGGAAGGCAAATAAACTTATTTTCTTTTTCAAAATGATGCATATTGCCTGACACATGCGTATGTAGTCCCACATACGGAGACAGATTATTTGCGTCCGTAAGAGAGTTCCTCTGAAAATAGAATGGAATGTTTGTCTAAACAATGGCTAGATAAGATAGCTCACAAGAAAACACTAGAAAGCAATATATATTTAGAGATCAACATTACAGAACAGAAGAATATGTTGACTCAAACCTGATGGGTCGTCAAGGAATGCATTGTTGAGGTTTACCCTTGGAGCACATACTGAATTCGATCTCTTGGGCCTTAGTCAGTAAGAGGCAAAACGAACCACTTGCTTCATTCATTCTTTTCTCTTTATTGTTTATTGTAATCAGGAGCCTTCTTGATTGTAATCATAAACACCCTTGATCCCTAGAAAGAGAATCTAACCATGGAAATTGCGTCAGTCATAGTTTTTTTCTGGCTACGGTCCTGCCATCAGTATAAAGGGTGTGGATAGACTTGAACTGCTACCAGCTGAGAATAGGTCAAAATCTAAACTGTCTGGTGAAAAATGACACGTTTCCTGAGGGAAAACGGGCCAAATAATAATAAAAAACAATAACTTTATTAAAGAAAATTTGATTTTATACTTCCTCCATCATAGAAACGGCAATAAAATTCAATACTCAAACGCTTATCAAATGTTAACTGGATTAATACCCAGCTTTGCCTAACAAGCACGTACGCGAGCAGACCACCCAAAATTTTGAGAATTCTGTCTCAATTATCAATATAAACTGGCACATACGAGCTTTTTCTTGTCATTCTGTTTTCAAATTGTTTTGTAACCCTTTTAACGATACCAAAAACTGAAGCCAAGCATTTCGGTCGAAATAAATGAGGAGATTTGTTGTCTACGCGTTTTACGTAGGTTAGGGACAAATTTTACATTCCCCTGTCCTTGAAGCGTTTCGAAAAATTAATCTGTCATTGATCAAATAAACATTCAAGTTCTGACTTGAGTTGCAGTTTGAATATTGAACTATCCATTTCGAGAATGGAATACCGAAGCGAGGAGTGAGATCAAAGCATCTTACATGAATTCCATCACTTCGTAACTGATAGGAAAACTTGACCTGCTTTGACTGTCCTGGCGCCAATGCTCCAGTGATAACAAATGCCCTTCTATTCCAGTTCAGACGCTGACAAACTAAGTCAAATAGTGTTGTTGCATTGTATTGAAACACACTTTTTACTTAAAAAAAATCTCCACCACGAGGTACAAATGATTAACCTGCAATTACAAAATTTCAGTGGAACCTAAGTGTCCAATTATTAGAACATGTAAGAGTAACCGGTGAGTACAATAAGCATACCGTACTGATGAGTGGTAAAACTATTCAGACAAAAGCCACACATGGTTTTTTTACATGCCTGTGAGGGTTTAAACTTGCTTAGATGTTGAATTGCCCGGCCTTTTAAGGCATACAGTGCTGTTGGTTTTCTCCAGAGATTGCTTCTATTTCACTGAACTTACATAGGGAGTGTTATATACAAACATTTGCACAGTTCGGAGCCATTTTCATACATAATTTGTGTGTAAACTACCGGATACCTTGAATTTTGTCAACTTTAATTTTCCACCTGATTTTTCTTGCAACAAAGAATACTTCACATGATTAAGACATAAACAAAATCATAGTATTACACTGCGAAAGCAATTGGAATCTTCTATACAAAGAGGCATCCTATATCAGACGCCTAATCCCCGCCCTAAAAAAAACGTGAAGGACTTAAATCCAGCAACGAAATTTGTCTTTTCTTATTAGTATTTCTTTTTGTTTCTTCTCTTATATTAACACGCTGTTTGAGAGCTATCTTGTGTGTATATGGCTGATGGTGGCATTTAGTTTTTACCGAAATGTAAATCTTTGTTTTGCCATTTGATGTCCGAATATTTCGACACAATCAACATTCTCGGATTATCCGGCGTTGATTCTCTGTGAACTGCAACTATAAGCAGGTACTGGATTTTCGAACCTACCTTGATAACATCCTTTAAACTGAGATCCAGGGCCTTACTTGCAGTTTCAAGACATATGTTAAAATATAATGCAGTATATGGTCCGCTCCTTAAAACGTCCTTCCGTGAGGTCCCAAATCTAGATCAATCCCGCCGACATCTCCCTATTGTTTTAAAAGCTGGATCAGAGGCAGAATATAGCTCCAGGAATGACGATTAACGGTAACTTTGCGGTTAGCTTTACACGTTATCGTAATAATTTCTTTATTTTGTCAGGCCGATATACTTGGCAATGTCAAAATTTTTCTTAAATTAGCAGCAAGAAAAAAAAAACGTTTTACAACGACAAAAATAAAGGAAATACATCGTTTAAATAATACGCCGCATCACCACACCAATCGGCGGGCAATTTCGACTTATCTGTTATTCTCAGAACATTATATACCTTCAAAAGACAGCACGCAAGGTTATGGGGCATCTAAGAACCAGACCCAAGTAAATATTTCGCATATTCCCTGCTGGTGTCTGAAAATTATCACGATTGGTCCGTGGAGATAGGTGGGTTTTGGAATTTCGATATTTCCCTTGTTGTGTTCAAAGCGAACAGGCTAAGTAGAATCTTGAAGGACCAACAAGTAAAACAGCTAAAAGGAAAGAGTGTTGGATAATATCCTCCTTGCTACATTCGACTCAACGAAGCTCAAGTAAGTGATAACCGTGATCCAGGCTATTGCTATAGGGCTGTGGATTGTACAATTTGCATGGAACTGATCGATAAGACATCATCTGACTTGGTTGAAGAACCTCCGAACAATTTAGCAGGCAGGTCATTATTTTGGAAAATTGAAGTGTTTACCCTGATCCTATTAAAAAATCAGAACGTGTCGCAGATTAGAGAGAGTTTCCCATTCAGTTGCTCTATTTCTTGAAAAGGGTATTTGCTAATTTGAAGTTTTTGGATTGCTGCTTGATAAATCACGTCTGGACGATTATCCTCACTGCCCAAGGACAACGTCCACTTGCAGCACCTCTCCGCCACTTTCGAGTTTAACTGAAACAGCTTGCGAGGTCAAACCCCTGATTAAAATTTTTCCGTCTGGACTACGTTTTATGTTTGAATCTCGGAATTCAACATGAAACAACAATGACATCTCTAACAACAGTGACAACGACAACAACAAAACAGGAACAACTTCGACACCATGAACCATGAAGGAAGCAAATATTGTCAAATTTAATATCAACAAAATGTTTGCTAGGGGGGTTTAAGAACCTGACGGACATTGTACTTAAACGCTCGGACGGATGGACAAGAGAGCATAAGACTGGTGATTGATATGATGTTACCTTTTGAATTATTTCTAGACCTCGAGTGCAAAATCAAGTATCGATTGCCAGTGCTGGGGTTGAATAACTGCCCGCTCACAGTGAAATGCTACACCATGTTCTTTTAGGAAAACATACCTATGTCCTGTATAACCACACACACAAAAAAATGTTTTTACAAAAATGATCACAATGCCCTCCTTATCTGGCTTGAATTAAATGTGTTCAAGAGAAGTTCATTTTCTCTTGATGTGTTAAGTTTATAGAGATCAACAACGAGCCCTGGCGTATGTAAACATCTTTGGTATAAATTTAACTGCTCTTTAAAGTGACGAGAGAAGAGATAACCAGGAAATGTTTCAATTTAGGACCACCTACCTCTATTTATGCATCGTATGGATTTTATTAATCACAGACAGAAATATTTAACTTATACAATGGCATTTGTGGCCAATTTTTAGCGTGTCTCGAGAGACAATAAACTAAACGTTCAATTTTCTTTTTAATTTAAGAAGATGAAGAAGGAAAGGCCTTAAATATTTCCAAGAGTGATTGAAAAGTAATGTCTCCGTACCATAAGAATGCATTTCAAGCCGTCAGGTAGAGAGAATTCAGAAACTCGTCAAGGACACTCTCTCGTGAAGGATACTCTTGATGTTTCACACCCGCCGATAAAAATTGAGTCGGTATGATTTGAGAAAGCAAGGACGTCGAACAACTCGAAAGAAACGGAAGCTGTTGTTTCGATAGAGTGTAAGGTGAAGCCAGAAGTTCTTTATGCGCGACCAGTATTTCAACTGACAGCTGACAAATGACCGTAAATGTTGACTGACAAATTTGGCCTTCACCCTGTCACCGTCAACTGGCAAATTGTCCAAATTTGAATCACCTATCCCGTCCTTCGTCGTCTTGCGTCTCTGTAAAAAGGTGTGATTATTTTTGTCAATCCCTTTTTCCGCTTCTTACATGGCTTTTTCTTGTATTTTAATTGCAAAATCTTGAACAAAACACCATGTCATCTTAAGACGAAAAATCGAAAAATCACTGGCAGCACATGGAATATTGCTTTGCACGTAACAAGTGATTGTTTGATTTACATTCGATATATTTATAGCGTGTTATTTGTTTTTTTTTTTTCGGGAACGGGGGGGGGGGGGGGGGGCGAGGGGGGGCTTGCCCGCAAGTGCGTGAGAAGGTAAACGCATAAGGTGGGAGTCCTCACCCCACGGGCGAGCCCCATGCTTTTTTCATGGTACTTTGGACAAGCTCAGAATATCATTTGTTTTTACTTATATTGTTTATATTTACCTTTATGTTAGATCTGATTGGATTTGGCTGTATAGAAAAGAAATCTATCCTTCCTGTTAAAACTGACCTGTTCTTCGTCGTCACGTTGCCTCCAATACAGAAAGCAACGAGAAATTGGATTTTATGACAATTAATAAATTCCAGCAATCACTGCTTTGCTTCAATACTAACACAAACACTAAAAGTTTCTTAAAAATACGCACAGAAAAGTCTGGTCTTTTGTGAAGAAGCATCTCGCCTTTTCGTTTTCAGCTCTTCCAAATCGCTGACAGCTGATATTATATTCTTCATGAACTTGCCTTGTAAACCATACTTTGGTCACGAGAAATTAAATGCACATACGAGAAGGGTCATCCTATTTTTAGCGACTCCTTAGCCTTTTTTTCCACAGATAGTACTACGCGTGCAAGAGAAACAAAATCCACGTTCCTGGCATTCTTATTTTAACTGACGAAACCAGATCTAGGCATGATAACATTGTACCATCAGAAGTATTAATCAAGTAAAACCTATCAGCAACCGCCCTGTCGAAACATATCCCACTCTATTTTGGTGCTACTCAGTTTGAAGTGTTCTAGTATTTGCTTTGTGAATTTTTCCAGACCATTTGAAAACTTTGCTTTGAAGGATTTATTTAAATCGATTCTATAGTGACCTCGCCCTTTAGTACGTGCCCTGCTTACAGAGCATAAATGTACCGCTCCACTTCCTTTCGTTCAAAGATTATCTGCAGCAAGAAAACCGAAGACCCGCGTCGTGTCAACAGACCACCCACAATGATACCGACGTGTGTAAAATCATGTGTGGCGAATGTAGACTCCGTAATACCAGCCCCCTGGGTCACGCCCCCTTCGATCTATTTCCCGGTATGGACCCTTTTTAGTTACAAACCCCTGGAATATAATTTGCCCCTTTTCTGGGATTAAGCTCCTTCTTTTATCTATATATCCTACGATCGCTACCATATTCACGCAGGCTTCTAATTATTGGCAAAAGACAAGAAAAGCAAAAGCGATCTCGTTACATTGCAGATTGTTTGGTTCTACTGCCGTATGTCGCTCTAAGACTGGCCGTAAGGGTTATCGCATATTATAATGCCCGGAGCTTGACTAGTAAAACTGGTTCCGCTAGGTCCCCCTATTTCTCTTCTTTTCCCCTTAGTTCCGGATAGCGGCCATTCTTGATGTCAGAAACGCGCACTGTTTGTATTTGTGTATGCTCAGACAGTCGAGAATGGCGTTTTGATGCAGTAAAAGTACCCAAAATGTGTATGCTCATTAACTTAAAACATTACCAAACGACTTTGAAGCTTTCATCAACATGAGCAATATTCAATCGGATTGTGAAAGATGAATTGATTTACCACGGGTCGACAGCGATCAAGATGAAGTCACGTACCCAGAAATTAGCTTTTCAAATCATCCAGCTTAAATGTCGTAATCTGCTTAATAGATTGTTTTTTCTAGAGAATCAAAACTCGCACCAAATGCAGGAAATTCTTTGTTTATTGTTAAAACAGGTTGACGCATGACTCCTGATCAAATTGTTAAGATTTACTGATTTGACTTTAGGATCAGCCTTGGTTTGTTTTTGCATTTTGCTTCTTATCATTCCAGGTTGCATTGTAAAGGTAATCTACAGCTTCGAATTGTTTCATTTCATTTGAAGCCTTATTCAGTTACAAAATGCTCAAAAGGTCACCGATTCCTTCTGAAGCACTTTCGTCTAGAGCAACTCACTAAAGAACATTAAGTTTGTCTGGCGCGTGCTTTGTCGTGTGTCCGTTTTCGTGCTAATAAGGACCTTAACTTGGATGAACAAGCCGACCCTGTCTGGGGAATCTAAACACTCTTAAAATCGTCGTCTCAGTACAAATTGATTTGGGCGGAACCAAATGAATGGGCCTTTAAAAAAACGCAGTGAGATCGCAAGAATTGCAAAATCGAAACGAAAAGAAACACAAAAGTTTCTGATAACTCGGCAAACGTAAAAGGGAAAGTTGGAAAAAAGGCCGAGTTTGCAAGACTCGGAAGGGAAGTTATCTGACGAAAGAGAAGGAAGGTGATGAGATATTTTCTTACTGCAAAGGTTTACTCCTCGTGTGGTCGAATAGAACTGATAGTAGGATATATATCGATATCTGCTGATCTTACAATTGACCTCGATATCAAACAGAATAGTCCTGGCTCCAAGATGTCCGCATGTTGAGCAAAGTGTAATGGACAAACTAACCTAAATGACCTCACAGTCAAAGAAACGTGTTACGTACGGGACTCTGCAGTTTCTTCTTTGTTCAAATGTAGCCTCCTTTACATTTAAACCGTGGCTCGAATCGCAAAACAACAACACCATGACTTCTCCGTTCGCAATGCATGATATTTCGTGTAACGTGTAGTGGATTATGTTGCACATGTGTAGGATGTTTCGCAGTGACCCCAAATTTTATGGCGGATAAGCGAAGCAAACAACCCACTACCACCACATACGACTTCCACCACTCATCATGAGGTTTTGAATCTTCCTGCAGTCGTTTGAAGTTTTATTTTCTCGCCAAAGTGATTTCCTTCCTTGTAGAAACACCGCTTCCCTCTTCCCTCGTGCAAAAAAATAAACTGACTTTTTTTTATAAAACATATAGTTGCCTTCAAAGCTTACCATAAACAAAATTACTTCTTTCATGTGTCGCTGTTTAGATACAAAAAGAACTTTAGCATTCCGTTGATTCTGAACTTACCAGCGGAAAAATCTTGTTCTGGTAAACTGGCATAAACATCATGCTATTACCAAGTGGAACGGTGTAGGATACCAGAATTTTATAAGATCAAACAAAGTCTGTGACTTGTTCATTGGAATGAAGGTCGAAGAATACAATATTTTGTTCGCAGTTTGGCAATATATTTTCTCGTTACCACAAGTGAAAGGATATTATTGCAACTTTAATAAGAAGTAGTGTATATTTAGCGAGAGTTGGAATAAGAAAAGAATATGTTGAAACTCATCATACCAAGTCTGTGTATGAAAATCGCATGACCTTAAATAGTCTAAAGAGGTGATAAATTAGATATTTTTGCTTTAAAATCGTGTGATTTGAAGAATTCAATTGACTGTCAACGATTTAGGAATTATCACACACACAGAGACTTTTCCTGACGTTAAAACATGACCATTCTTTAGCGGACGTTTGAATGACGACCCTGCCAAGTTCCAGCTAAGCACAATGGAATACTAACTTAGAGCGTTGATGACATGCTAATAGGCAGGCTTTGCCAGTGAAAACTAGATTTTAATTTTTGTGATCTCCTTTGCTTGTGAAACTTGGATTTTAGTATTTTGAACAAATTCTTATCAATCCCACGTTCCGCCCCACAAAGAGGATTAACGATATTCGGAAACATATTAGGAAACAAACTAGCAACAAAAACAAATTGTTGTGTTAAAGATGTGAAACAGAACACGCAGAGAGAGAGAAAGAGTAAGAACGTTCTTAGCAAAGAAAAACAAAGGTTGCATGGTTAAGTTAATTTTTGTATGAAGACAGACCTTTATCGAGGGACCATCAGATAGAACAGCCAGACGTTTCCGAAACTTACCAAAAAACACAATGGGGAAAGCGGAGACCCCGAGACTAGAGAGCCGAGCGTTAAAAGTCATGTTATCGTTTAACCTGTTTTACCAACTGTGGTGTGATCCTAATAAACTCTACTCGGCTTAAGTTTTATACCGGCGAGTTAAGAATGAGCTTTCACTTGTTACGAGTGCTAACTCTACTCTGACATAAAAAAAGGGACTTTAAGTGTCAGAGTATTTAGCACCATTGTGTTAATTGTGGACACTGTAAATAAGCAAACAAATATTACAAATATAACAGAAATTTTTTTTAAGAATCTCAACTGGTGGGAGGCTGACCAGCTGGCTATTTACAAAGCGTGAAGGAGTTGAATTCGGGACCACCGAAGACCAATCCATCTAGTGGGAGCAGGATTTGAACCCGGGACGTCCGGGTCTATCGCCCTAACCACCAGGCCACGCTGCCTCAAAACTAGTTGACTATCTAGTTTTGAAGAAGCTTCTCGAAGCAAATGGCCTCACTCTCTCGACCCGACTTCTCTTCGATCGCTTGGTTTCTTGTTAAGTCCGGCCTTCGGTTTGCCAGCTAAATCATTTGGACACTGAGTTGACCATTTGCAGCTCGGCTATCGCACAAGGTTTGCCCTCGACCGTTGACCGTGCCGTGTCTGATTTTTGAATCCCACGATCGAGGACTCAAGAAATCAATTACCACCCTTCGAACCTACTAACACTTAAGTTATTAACGTTAGATTTCTTGTCGCTGCGAAACGACTGGTAGACGTATGAATCAATGATTCAATGGATGGTTTAGACCTTAAATACTTTTACTAAGTCCAAAATGTTAAAGAAAGATGCGCCGGTAAGGTATTAGTTTGACGCTACTGTTGGAAGTGTAACAGTTATGAGAGGGTACTCTGGCCAGAAATGTGCCTATAGACGGTACAAAATTGTGCTTACAACAAAAGAATTGGAAATTAGAGATAACATTGTGACAGCCGCATAATTTTGACTGTCATTATGCAGTTGAATGAATCCTGATCCTCTTGTCGAAAGCTCTAGAAATAAAGTAGACTCTAGTGCATAGTGCCCAGCCGGAATCAACCACTCAGGGCGTGCTATCACAATGAATCTTCGGGATCAAGCTAGTACATGGCCGGTAAACTCAAAATTTGTTCAAATTGTCACCAACAATTGGCCAATTCAGACACACAATGGGAGATTAAGGATCGAAGAACTCATATTACAAACGGCTTTAGCGAAAAAAGATCGGTTATAGTGACCAGAGGATAGGCACTTTATTTCTGGTCAGTAAAAGAATTCATTTTTCTCTACTGGTCAAAAATAGATCATGGATGATAGTGTTGGTTTTCTCTTTTGATGTGGTTAAATGTCTCTCTCTGTTCAAAGAATTCTCTTCTCTCTACAGTATTTTAAAAATAGATCATTACCGGAAATAACAGGACTTTGTTCATTGAAACGAGATTAGGGATGAAAAAATCGGCTAAGGAAATGTCCTTTCATGGGAACAATGTCAACCGGGTTTACAATAAATTAAAGGATTAGGGGGTTTTGGAGAAAATGTATTTAGGAAAAGAAATCCTTCTTTTTTGAGTCTTCAAAAAGGAAGCACTTAAAAGAGACGCAGCCTTAGGTTATTAATGTATGTAATGTACGAGGAAATATTTCCCAGCAAGAACAATTAGAACTTGAAATTCCTACTCACCACGAAACTGTCAAACCTTGTTTGAAATTTGTCCCATTTTGAAAGCCATTTGTCAGCTCTATCAATCATTTTCATAGGGATTTGTCAAGATTTGTCTTATTTTTAGGGTGATTTTCGCATTCTGTTCCGCGACTATGTGATTGAATTGTCTTTGCACGCCCAGAAGTTTGACCAGTCCTGAGATGAGCTCTTATGCTTATGCCGTGCAATCTGGTTTGCGTGTGAAGGATCGAGTCGAACCTGTTTTTTCCTTCACTAATATAACTAAGAGTGACGACAGCTCAGTGAATTGCATGCAATAATATTTCCATTAAAGCCTAAAATGTATCTCAAGCAGGTCGCCTTCGAGGCGCCCTGCGAATAATGCTGAAGAGTGACATCCAAGAGCATTGCTTGAAGGCTTTGGCAACCTTTATGTGTCTAATTGGAGCTACTTCGTTGGCACACACCGATCAATTCCAAGCGATAACAATCAAAGCTATTCGTTGCTTCAGAAAAACATTTTACGCTAATATGCTTCCAACGAGAGATGTGCTGTCAACTTGCTTAGAACGCTCGGCGTCCCACGATGAAGAATGACCTTGCATGACACTTCGCATTCATGAATCTTACATTCTTAAATTGCCCCTAACCGTAAATCCCTACACAGCCTAGGAAGTGTTAGACGCAGTCTCGCGGTGGTTCAGTTTTTTCCCACACGTTGCAATTAATGTAACGAGAATATACGCTAGATTTTTGTCAAGATAAGCTCTAATCGACGAGATCAAAAGATAAGGCCGTTGTGGCGTAAATTGCGGTCTGGGTTCTCACGACGGGTTTTTGGTGTCGACTCAATTCTCACGGAAAAAGTCTTTCATTGAGAACTCATGCGGTCAAATGTTATCTGCAGTATCCTCGTTGCCAGCTTTGAGACCTTGCCAGTATGGAAAAGTCTTGTTACGCTCGAAACTTCCTCTGACGTGAAATAATTCTCTAAACAGATGCTTGTCGTTGTCGGAAGTCATCTAGTGGAGTGTACATACTAAGAAAATACTAACAAAAACGCGTGTCCAAGAGTTTATGTCAAATCAAGGGGCAGCGCAATAAACTAACAATTTTCAGACCGAGTTACCTTGGAAGTAATTTAACGTGATAATTTTGTCTACAATCTAAAACGGGCTCAAGTTGTGGTCATTATCTCTTCTTAAAACCGCATGTATAGAAAAACAATATTTTGCTACGGAAAACTTCGAAAAGAACATCGTAATGGTCCTGTTAGCCAACACAGACAGATAATAGTACAATAGATATGAGTCGTCTCGTCTGCTCGACACCAAGCTGTTTTTTTCAATTGCGTTTTAGCTTTCTGTCTTCCTAGTCGATCATTTCAAGTTGATTAATCCGAGGGGTGTGTCATTAAAACGCCTGTCACCTCCTTGTGTGGTCTCTCACACATAGGTAAACACGATCTTTCAATCCATCAGGCCACATTCGCCAGGAGGCATTCAACTAAAGCAGATCAGAGCGCTCAACTGTCCTGACGGCATATTGGAGCTCATTCGTCCCTGCGCGGCCTCTCAGAGTACAAGCTTGTAATTCGCCTCACATATTAAGTCAATACAATTTATTTCTTAGAATTACAAGTGAAAACAGATCTTCAAGGTATCATGAAGGCAGAGCGGATTCTTCGCCAAATGTGCCTATTGGTTGCTGTCTTGATGCTCGACGCCGAAGGCATTTTAAGACTTACAGAAGGCAAGACTTTTCCAAAGGTAAGAGTTTTTTTTCCATTTCTGAGAGAATAAAGAATGTCGCAGTGTGTAGCTTTTTTTATTGAAAAGGCCTTAAAAACGAATTTATCGCAAGAACGCCGCCAGGATTACCAAACGATGCATCGTAACGTGGAGGATATACCGTTGCCACTATGTGCACGCAAACACTTATCGACGAAGGAAATATATCTTCCTTTGCACAGAAATCTGCCAAGTTAAAAAACATTTTCAAGAGGCGCTAACTCAATTAAAATAATTATACAGATTCTGACGGACGGACCCAAGAATTACTTGGCATTTACAGGGATAATCGCCGTAGATCTTTTGCATTCGTCACGTGCTTAATTGTGGCCAAGACTAAGAGTCCGCGGGCAGGACACATTCCACTTACGGTAACTTTTCAAGTGTTGCTAAAAGTGCTTTGCCAAACTGACCTTTTACCTGTTTAAATCAACGACAGTCAAGCGGTTTCAATGTTATCTCCTTTTATTTATTATTAAAAGGAATAAGAAAACCTCGATCAGTTTCCAGTTTTATTTCTCGGGGTGATTCATCGAAATACCTCTTGCAAAGCAAAAGTTTTTTGGGTAGTAAATGAAAATTTCCTTGTCGTTTATTTTGTAATCAATCTATTGAGCCCTGTTCTTTTGAGAAGAAATACGTTCTCTGAGATTTTAACAGCAGATTAGCGATTCCTTCATTTTCTGGGGCAAAAAAGACGCACATTTAGATGGAATGCTGTCTCTGTGACCATTTAATTAAGTCCTCTAGTTAAATGTGCTCCTTGAATTTCATATTATTGAAAACAATTTGCACTGTATGACGTAGAATAAGGAAATAAGACAAAAACATTTGCAATGTTTACGAAGGGACTTTGCGAAATCCTATTTGGCGTGAGATATTCGCATTGTTTTAAAATTGCCGAGTACATTGAATGCAGATTTTACTGCAATGATCGCAATTTTGTCCGGAACTCAGCGCATTACCGCAGATGTCTCTAAAACTGGTATTTTAGTTCGTGGTAGGGAGTTTTTTAGCGACACATGCTCAACAAAACGAACATTTTAGCGTTTAATGGAAACCATATGTGTGGATTTCGTTTGGGAATTACTACAAATTACTTTATCAGTACGTAAATCCTACAGGCGTGACCCAATGTTTGACTTACGGTAGAGCGATGCTATTTTCTACTCTATAACAGCAGTGGACTGTTGTTTATAATTGAGGCTTTGAACTGTTAAAATAACTCGTTCAATAGAGTAAGGAGTGAAGAATTGTTTATAAATTGAAGAGGCTGCTCATCATTTGCTCCACCCTCTAACAAAAGATAACAAGATGTCTTGCCATGTCAGTCCATAGGAACGGAGCACGTAACAAATCGCCTCTAGGCCACGCAGCGGAGTGCTTCATTTTTCATCTCCCCGTTTCACATGTCAAACCATTCTTGTCACTGTAAGCTGAAATAATGGTTTGCCTGGTATGGGTTTGTGTTATTTTGGTCTTATTGTCTAGATCTTTTGCTCCGATAGGATATCTGCTCCTCTCCCATGGCGGAAACAATTCACGCTTTGAGCTTGTTCTGTCCATAAGGTATTGCGAATTATGTCAAGTTTTCAAGGACACAAAACTGAGCTTGTGACCCGATGGTTTCGGCGTGTAAAACGATCGACACAGTGGTAGATGTTTTTTTTATGATATTTGGGTCACCAAATCCTGGATTTTTTTGGAAGTCGCTACTTGACATTGAGATGATAACGCCTTGGTCTTCAACTCATGAAACGATGCATCTCACGTGTGTTACAAGAAAATCTGTGATATCGATTTAAACACTGAGATTTTTAACTGAGAATTTAAAACAGCTCGTCTGAAAAATTATGTTAATATAAACCGAGCTATAGGGAATTACTGCAAATTACCAGGGTCGCTTTCTTGTTATTGATTTCACTACTGATTCGATCTGAAATAATCTTCTGCGTGAGGATAACAAAAGAATTCAAATTAAGAGATTTTGATGAAACAGTGGAACGCTTCAAGGTCACGAGCAATCCTTGGATAATGCGTTTTGAACGAATCAAAACTAAGGTCAGTCACAATGCAAGCGATCGTTATCAGCTAAAGACCCCACAACAACCCGCGTGCATCGATCTACGATGCAAACACTCCATATAACCGTCAATAGCGTTAAATAATTTTCATATTTTTTACTTGGGCCTAGGCTCGATTACCAGCCGCTGTTTCTGGAAATGAGGAATGCATTCAGACCCGAGAGAGCGGCTTCTCCTGGGAAACACTCTCTGACAAGATGAAATTTCGCGATTGGGTAGTCTTTCCGTTCGAAAGATGCAACTCGCTGATATCGTTATTCGGAAGTAATATATTACCGAAATTTTCAGGCACTTATATAGGAATCGGGTCGACATCATTTACCAAGAGTAATCTATCTTGAAACTGCTAGATACTTTGTTTTCCGAAAGAAATGATATCGCTCTCTGTTTCTGGGTCTTAAAAAGTCTTTTTTCAGGCCCATTTTGGAACCCAATTGCTCCGCGGCAGAAAACGATATCGGCATATCTACAGGAGGTAAATAAGTTTGTGACCAACTCAACATTCCATGACCCTGCAGGCATGCCAATACAAAATTTCAGTAGATTTGTTTACGATGAATAGTGATGACAAACGATTTAAGAAAGATTTTTACACCGCAAATTGCCACTCTAAACTGCCAAGGTCGCCGACATAGGTGACTTCTGCCAAACACGACACTAGCATTTCCGTAGTTGTGGATTGTTTTGTCTGCACTTCTGATGCAACCTTCTTAAACAATCCGGTGTTCCAAAGATGGAACTGGAATTAACCGCAAAATTGAACCTTTCTGTATGAGATGATTAACTCAGTAAAATGGCAGTTATATCAAAGGAACCCTACTGCTTCAAATGGAAGAATAAACACAAGGATATGAAGTTCCCATATCCTTCACAGCGGGCTTCAATTCACAGTATTGAGTTTTGGAATATTTTGTTGTGATACATTGCATATTACGCTTTGTCAGTGCACGTAGACATGCAAACGATGACACCATCTCATTGACGAGTTTAGGGTTTCTGTTCCGTTATAATATTTTTTTTTTTTGTAATTTCATGTTTCAATGTTGGCCCTCTCACAGTTTTGGTTTATTTGTGTGCCAAAGTGGAAGGTGATCGAATCTCAGTAATATCCAACCTTGCGATCAATTCAGTTGTGAAGAAATCCTCGAATCTCTTTAGTGAACTATTTTTCACTTCAGACCCATTCCTTAATTTTCGCCTTTATGCAGTGTTTTTTTGCTCATTATCGCCATTACGGAAATTACGGGAGAAACACGATAGGCAGACCAACTGATTGACTCGGATCAATCATGGCTTAAATCGTTTTTGATTGGCTATTAAATTCTAGGGATATCCTCGAGACCGATCTAAATAGAAGAATCTTTTATCTCTAACAGAAACCACTTTTGGACATGTTTGTTTCCCTCATGGTTTCGTCCGCGCAAGACGTGATGTACTAAAAGACTCGCTTTGCATACACACACGTGTAATTTCGAGTGACATGGCATATTTTCCTAAGACGACCGGAAATAAGTCTTGTATGGAGACTTCGGAGTATTTCCTGAAGTCTTGTGAACAAGACAAACAACAAGCATGTTAAATTGAAAATAACTCATTTTATTTTGTTCAGACAATAGGGGAGCCTTTCCGTTAGGACAAAGGAAGTCATTAAAACGTAATTCCTGTTCTTATCTCATCGATACATTGATAATACCATTAGAATGCCCGTTAACATTTCATCATGTATTATAAATTAAACTCGGACACATCATGTTGACAAGGGAAACTCCCTTTGAGGATCTGCCATAAACCGTCGAAGCCTCGAACACTTTCTTTATATGTCTTGTTGAATCACTTGATTTTAAGACGCATGGCACAAAAAATGGCACGTAGATTACCCAGACTATCAAGTCTGCTACGGAAATCTCACAGTTATTTGTAGTCAGTTGAAGCTTATTTTATCACTCACCGGTAAAAACAAACTGGGTTCTATAATCCCCCACAAACTGACCTCGGATCTTTCTTTGTCTCACATCTGAAGTCAATCTCCCCTTCTAATGAAAAAGAGGCAACGAAAAGTCTAAGAGTTGCCTAGCATTTTGCATCAATTTAATTTAACGGAAAACTGGACTCTGACTTTCTATCACGAGGTTCATAACTCGCCGGAATAATTTCGTGCGCAAACCACATAACTCAGCAAGTAGGCGCGAGTATCGCTTCGTAATCAAACAACACCCCCGCTTTCCTACCAAATAATTTAAACAGCGGAAAACTAAATACGAAAACCAAACAACCCCCCTGAAATTTTCCCCAAGACGAAAAACTTACCTGGTAAATCAAACAAACACAAAAGCACGCTTAGATTAAGCCTACAGAAACGGAAATCGTAATGCACAGTGTTTGATCCTAGTACTTGTGAGTTGGTCAGAGTTCAGGCGATATTTTTATTCAGGCAATCCTAAGTCCAAATTTAAACGGCTGAGAGATGAAGAGCATAGTGTAAAAGGTTTGCAACGCACCTCAACGTATCAACGTAAAAAATAGCACGTGTTACTCCGTGGTCACACTACGGAGTGTAGTCTACAGACTACAATCTTGTACATCAATTTGAATAGCCACACAGATCTTAACCACCTCATATAACAAAATAAACAGCAGCGCGTGAAAGTACTGCCCAAGAGCTTTCATTTGAATGGTCACACCGGCGCTAGTCTTTCATGCACAGAGCTAAAAGTTATAATCAGCTTGTACAGTATGATTAACATGAAAGTACTGCTCAATAGCTTTTATTTGATTGGTCACACACTAGGCTTTCATCCAAAGAGTTAAAGAACCATCTTGTACAGCATCAAAACGCTACGACATGAAATTACTACTGAAGGGCTTTCAACGTCGATTCATGGGCTTTAAATTTGGCTAGAACAGGAGACGATCATCTATATCTTTATATCTTTTTCCGCAGTTCAAATAAATGATCTTTTATATAATCCTTCACCATCTATGGGTATGCTGCGAACTAACAGTGTGACCAGCTCCCAGTGGGCTTGATAGCTCAGTTGGTGGAGCACTGCACCGGTATCGTAGAGGTCATGGGTTCGAATCCCGTTCAGGCCTGAATTTTTTAAGGCTTTAATTTCACAGCTTCTTAAGTTATGTTTATAACTGAGATAATCATCTACTCCGACAGAACAAACCATCTTGAAGAATATTTTAAAATTCTTTTGCTTACTAGTAATCTGGTCACACAATAGAGGCAGTCCACAAGCAATTTTTTTTCATCTTTCTTTTGGTTGACCGACAGATAGTCTTAAAGATAGTCTTTGAAAATTCAACCGGTTATTCACATCGTTTATACCATGCCATCAGAATACAGGAAAGCCGTTATATAACCTGTCGACGATACAAAACTAACCTTCACATCCGTGCGTTGCTTTGCGTACACTGCTGGCCTCTGCATGTGTTTTCCATAAATAATTATACCAAACTTTCTCGTGTAAACCATGGAATAACGAGTATGCATGAAACTTGAACAGACGGTTAATATGATTTTTTTCTATATTTTGCAGGCTGATCAAGCTAAAGTAGGTAAGTCATGGAGTCACTTTATCGAACGTAGTAGAGAATTAAGGAAGTCAAATGTCGCAAGTCGTAAAAACACTCCATTGCGACCCGCGCCAAAACCAATCACGAAATTACGTTCTTCTTAGACTAAGCTCCATTCATGATATTTTTCTCTTCCTCACATGGGTGAGGAATCTACAATTCAAGGAAGGTCTAATACATAGCAGACAAACTCTTACTACAAGGACAAGAAAAAAACGTGGTCGCATCTTTACTGGATACAGGGGCTAGTCGTGAACTGAGATCTCCGGCTTTGCACACAGCACTAGGTCAGTGACTGGTATGCTCTTGTACGCAAGAATGAATATCAGAGCATATCTGTCGACCTTTTTCAACCCTTAATTAAGAGCTAGTCTTAAGAGCTGGCAAAAAAGGGGAATTTGTTTTTGAGCAAACAACACGGATCGACCTTAGGTCAAGACTTGATCAAGAAGAAATTGACCATGCTATTTCATGGTATAATCAACGTCATTTAAATCCACGTGATTTGATTGCATTTTATTTCCATCAATATGCAAACTACAGGTCTTTCGAGTAGAAGCTGATACTAATTGAGTTTTTCTTTTTTCATAGGGACTGCTCCTTCAGTTTTCATTAGTCCTAAATATAGAACTGTCAGAGAAGGCAATGGACTGTCGCTGTTCTGCACAGTAACAGGCAAACCTAGACCTCGCATCAGATGGAAGAAGAACGGCAAGACAATCACGCTGGATCACAGAATAAGGATAAGAGTGAATGATACTGGGTCCAAATTGCGGATAAAGAACTCAACAATCAAGGACTCTGGAATTTATCACTGCGTGGCAAAGCTTAAGAACCATCACGGATACAGCCCTTCTTCTGAAAAAGCAATAGTGGACGTAATAGGTGTGTTCCGCAATTTTGTCACACAATTTTTCCATTTTTCAAGTAATTGTCACAGAATTCGTCACGCAAATCTAACTCGGTGACCTCGGCCACGTAGTGCTCACGTACACCGTGCCTTTTCCCCTGATTGGCTAAAATTGCAGAATGTTTGTCTCTGATTGGTTAGATTTCATTTCAAACAATTCGGAAATACAAAGCCAATTAACGATATTTTAGTATAACTTAACTGATTCATTCCAGCTGTGCATTTTGAAAAACGTACCACTGTGAATTTAGAATCAAAGTTTTAGATTAATTAATCCACGTAAATGAACTCTTTCTGTGCCCATGATTTCGTTGCTAAAGCAATTGCAAGCTTTATCTCCATTGTTTCTTACGTATTCCCACCTTTCAATAACTTTACCTGTTTACAGTTGGAACATGTGATCCATACACCGGGAGCGTTTGTTCAAGTTACATCTCTAAAGATACCAGAGTGTTGATTCCACCTCTAACAACACAACAACGGTCTGAGGACAACATCATTCTCGCCGCATCAGCTTTAACTGACTACATCAACCCAACGTGCAAAAAATCGCTTTCAAAAGCTCTCTGCTACAACCTTTTCCCACCATGTCATAGCAGTAGGCAAGCTAAACCGATGCAGATGTGCAAAGATGAATGCGAGGTGTTTCAAGCAAGCACATGTTCCAAAGAATTCCGTTTGTTGAGAGAACGTCTTGGGTCATCCTTAGCTGAAGAGATTATTCCAAACTGTGCAAGCCTGACCAGATATTGTTCAAGTGAGTAGAATGTATTGAATATTTTAAAATATTTATTGTGATGAAGGTAAATACCAGAGTTTGAAGTTCATCCATTATTTTTTCATTTATTTGATTGTTTGAAATAAGTCATGTGGGGCAATTAGCATTGTGAAGAACTCCCACGATATCGCTATATCGCCTGATTTTGAGAAACTTCCTTTCAACGCCAGATAGCAAACCCGTGCGCATGGAACGACAAGGCTTACGATATTTGTTGCGATTTTAAAAGTCCTCAATATAAGCGAGTTAAAATGATCAAGATGGCCGTGAAAGCTTGCAGAATTACTTCAGTGTTTGGCAGCAAGGCCGAAATATAGAAGCCTTCTCCGATCTGTGAAAATATTAATCGAAGGATGATAACTACAACATGTTCTGTTCGGACTGACACTGGAAGGAAAACGATCCTTGGACATGAAATTTTCTACCTTTTGTAGTTTACTTTTAGTAAACACCTTGCCGTGTGAGCGCGTGTCGTAAAAGCCTTACCTTTGTAACTCGAGCACAAAACAGGGAAGAGCTGTTGACCTTATCGGGCGCGACGAAAGAGAATTTATATTTTGATAATCGAAAACGAATAGTAACTTTCTTTTTCTCGAAGTGTTATCTTTACCCGGTCCGACTCAAGCGTGAGGGTAAGCATAAGAGGCTTATGCGCAAGTGAGGGCGAAGCATATCCATAAGCCTTTTGCTAAGAATCAAGCTTAAAAATGTGTACATACGTCAAGTGACGCCGGCATGGTTCGCATAAGTATAACGTGATCGCTGATTGGCTTGAAATCTTTTGCTTATGCTTATGCCAACATGGCCTCACCAGACATACTAGCGACATAAGTTTAAGTATAAGGAGAATGCATGATTTTGATAATTGTATGCTTATTAAGTCCGGGCATTTCCACCAGCGAATAAACTTCTTTTATACAATATGGTTTCGTGGGTGGGCTTTAATTTAATTCACAGCCAGAAACTTTCCTTTATACCAAAAACACCTAACTTTGTTTATATTAAACTTTTTTGTTACTACATTTTATTTTCTTTGTAAAGTGCATGTCTGCCGATTAAATTTAACGCGCAAAAATACTTATCCCTGCAAATGAATGTTTTGTTTGCAAACAGCAATTTATTATCGAAGGCGTCAAGTACGACATACTCGGCTTTCAGTTTTTGGACTGTACATTTTCCCATTGTAAAGTTTGAAATCATGTTTTACTTTTTGGCGTAGGAAATTCTTTTCGTTTGAGGTAATTCCATACTTAAAGAAGCAATCTGCCCGTAAAAATTGAAAGATTTTAAGGGCCCGTTTAGAAGAAGGGTGGGCGAGACTACGTGTGTGCTAGCCTTCCTTCCGGGAGCCCTAGAGGGGCGTGAGAGTTTTCACGAGCGTAGCCTCTTGGAGAACAAATCGAAACATATGTGTGAGTTTGTACAACTGTGCGATTCAACTAAGGTTTGTCGCTTGACATTTTTCATCTTTGTTTTATGTTCAAGAGAATAAAACAGTTCCTGGAAGGGACTCGTGTCAGAAAGGCACTGCAGGTAAGTAAACAAGCTCCAATCGCTGGATTTTGATCAATTTATTTGTGCTAAGATTAACATGATTTTTCCTTCTGGCAGTTCCCTGTGAAAGAGATGTTGAGCAGAACGCGTTAAGGGGAATTTCAAATCTTAGAGTAATCCTTATCTTGTGTTTACTGCATAAACAAAGTACTAGAGATGTTTAGGTTTTAGTGATTTCTATCGATTTCCGATTCTCTGTTTTTTTCCCGAATAATTCCCAAATTCCGTGAGTGCCTGAGTAGATTATACAGGCTGTATAAGTATCCTGCCGACTTCTCTTTTTAACGCCATTTTCTTAACCCTTCAATGGAGTTTTGCGTTATTAAAGGATATGCATTTTATATATCGTTGAACTCGGATTGCCTTTCTTAAATTTTCAGATGTTTCCCAAGCGGTTATTAAGCCTCTGAGAAAGAACTACCCAATATGCAGCGAGAACAGGAAGGTTAAAATCTACAACCGGGAGGTCTCTCAACTTGTGAGGAACGTTAAATCGGAATTATATAATGGGGGAATGTCGTTAACCTCGCATTCTAGTGAACTTTCTACGTACTGTTTCTCCGCCGCTGTCCCTTTGAGTAAACTGGTACGAGAATGGAACACGTATTACAGTACCCTGCTCCTTCCCAACTTCCAACGGCCACACGACCTGACAGTTCCCGGATTGAAAATCTCAACGCTAAATTCAAGCGTGAATTCTATATGGATTCCGCTTGGCACTTCGGCTAAATACAAGGTACACGAGGAAATATCTCTTCGTAACGTGACATTTTACTACCGGTGGCAATCTGGACATGGGTCATTCATCGCGGAGGGTGAATACAAGCTCTGTGAAACAACTTTTAGGTTAACTGTGGAAACACTCTATGATGGAACCATCAAGATCAGCGGCTTTTCGGAAACACCTCTTGATGTAAGCGACATCGAAACTCCCTTCGTGTCAGCAAGACCTCCGAATATGTTAGTTGACGCCATCAAAGACACAAATTTATTTGTTCTTCGAATGATGAAACCAACTATGGAGGCTTACATAAGCAAAGACTTGATGGTAAAATTCTCTGGGAAGTCATACTTCGGGCCTCGTGCCCTCCCTGTCACGCTCGAGTTTTTTGGCGGGAAGTTGCGTCGACAGGACGTTCTATTAGTTGGAATTACAAGCACTCACCTCACTTTAAACGAGGCACGGGAGGTGTTGTTCTCGGGATTCACGGTTCCTATTGTGGACATTACCAAGCACTCTCCCAATGGTTCTAGTGTAAGTTGATGTCAATTGAGTGTCGTCGCGTAAAACCAAAACCAAAGTAATGATTCTAGCCAATCAGAAAGGGCACAGGAAATCGAATGAACCAATCAAAACTAGAAGTAAATACATGAAACTTACGCAAAGCGGTAACTTACGCAAAGCGCGGGAAAACTACTGCGAACGAGTTACGATTGGTTTTGGTTTTACTCTTGACTGGCTGAAAAGTGGCGCGAGTTTTATAAGCCAATCATATAGCGTCTTAATGCAAAACCAGTTACTTCTCGACCCTCAGATGAAACCACTCTAGTTAGTCTCATGACAACAGTGGTGAATTATTAGCAAGGGATGGTTACTGTAGCTCATAGGAAATGTTGTGCTTATAACAAGACCAGCTCCTGTTATTTCCAAGAACAATTTTAAAGCTTTGGTAATTGGGTAATTGGCCAATGCATCAGCTAAGACGTTGTCTATGTCGCTGGGTCTGGGGAAGCGGAAGTCTTCTCTCTGCTGACACCTGGGAGAGGAGCCTGTCGATTTGGCAACATTTCCACACGAGTACTTTCCGCATCCCTTTTATGACTTGTGGTACTGTGGCATGATAACATTTAGCCCTAAACACGGATTAGGTGTTGCGCTTCACCTCATATAAAAATGAAGACATATTTATTTCAGCTAATAATCGGTCAGGTGGTCTTTTCAAATCTGGTAGGTTGGAATAATACTATCTGCGCATGCTCTGGACCTCAGCAAGACACCATATCACAGATTTCAACAGCAGCCGCTGACTCTGGCGTTTGAAGGCACAGTTCCATTAGGTTTAAGCCTGGTAGCTAGAGCGTCAGTTCCTGTGGAAACACACAACAGCAGTCAAGTTTGTCAGCTCTTCCAGGTTAGTTGAAGTTTTCTCATTTTCTTGCTGCTCAAATTAATGGAATTTCCGCATCATGTTGTCACGTCAAGGTGTTAAGCATTTAAGATCGATAGTGCTTGCACAGATAAGGTAATAGAAGCTGGAAAAAAAGGCCAACACTGGCATTAGTCACTGGCGAAAACGTGAATTCCCATCGTCACGTCATATGGTTTCAGAAAGCTTCGTTGCTTTACAACGGGTGCTATACGCTTGTTTTTCATTTACTTGTACAGAAATGAAGAAGACTTGCATCATTTTTCACCGGAGACGGCACTAAATATTAACGAAAAAGGAAGTTTTTGACTCCAAAAACCATAGATTGTAAAAATTGCAAAATATGAAAAATCTTGTCTCCAAGCTTTTAATTTGGCGCTAAGAATGGATTGCCTGGATTCGGCAACACGCTCTTCGATCGCTGTCACCAGGAAAAATAATAGTTGTGCCATTTTGGACGTTTTAACCAAACTATGCTATTCCTCGTCAAATTAGATCGAGAATTTTTGAGTTAAGTGAATATCAGAAGAAGCGAAAGTAACTTGGAATTGTCTTTTTTTCTTTTCTTTTAAATTGATATTTTTGTCGCTCGTACTGCGGGCGCAGCAAGGCTGTGTTTGCAGACGAGCAGTTAAGGCAATTTATTTAACATATAAGAGCGAATTAGCGTTAAGAAATGTCGTTGACCATTTTCTGTAGCATCACATATTGAGGTGCCGCAGAAAAATAGCTGGCTTGCTTGATTCCAAAATGAAAATCCGAGGTTCGAGCTATGACTGAGGTGTTTTTGATTTGTTTTGGGGCAGACAGCTTTATCCCAAGTAAGGATCAAAATATGGGTGTTTGCTAGACCTCATAATGACCCAGGGCGCACGAGTATATCATACATAAAGGGAAGAACACTCTTTCGTCGTCCGCAGCCAAACCCTACCCTTGTAAGCGTCGAAGCGTGAAGACAGATGTTTCCACTTTTCCTTATATTTACTTTTCTTTGCATCCCTTTTCTCGTTTAGACTATTTTTGGCCGTGGAAGCGATTACACACTGAAAGTCTCGACCAACCGGAGACAAATCACATTCGACTGGCATTTTCATCGTCTCTCTAATTCAGCAATCACATCATTGGACAGGATGCAGATGAAAATGGAGGTACAGTTATTTTGATTAACAGTATTAGAGAAGCTAGATCTTTAACAGAGGTAGATACACATGAACTAGAATACGTTAAGGAAGGCAGGGGGGAGGTGGGAGAACGCGAAGGAGGGACACCCCTTTTGCTTTTAACAACCTCAGAATGAAGCGAGGTCTTTTCTTGCTCTGATAATGAATGCTAAGGCCAATGTTATAGAGATAGTTTCAGAGGCAATTGAAACGTTTCATCTATTATTTGATAGCTTTGTAGATTTGTCACACACAAAAGACTTAATTACGTGAACCTCAGTGGATGAGACTTCATCAGAATTATTCAGGGAACCTTCAAATTGGGTAAAAGCAGTTACGAAAGTAACATCCCTTCTCCGGACGGGATTCGATCGCATCACCACTGCGATACCGGTGAACTGCTCTCATTCTAGTTTGTCATCAATTTTTGATCTCTCCGTGATGTAAAAATTGCTTTATTTCACTTTCATTCAAAAGCCATTTTACTTTTCACTTTGTAGATCAATGACACAAGTCATCCACGTCTAGACTTTCCTGTCGACGGCACCTTCTACAAGAGCGGACAGCAATCCAAGGGCGTGCCGTTCAGCGGTCAGCTGACGTACGAAGGGAGCTTGTCACATCTGCAGGGAGATTTTAGAACTCAGTTTGTTTGGAAAAATGCTTTTGGGATTGAGTACTTGGCTATGAATAATCTGCGATTAGGGTAAGAACGAAAATGAAAAGAAAAATTTAGAGTTGTTCAATTCGCAAATTTAAAACCCCTTTTCGTATATATTTCCATTCGCGCGCCAACATTATCATTCGTTTAAGGCTATAGACTGAGAGCCGAAATATATAAATATGTAAACTAGTGAAGACTGAATCTCTCGCTGCATGCGGTGAAAATTGAAAGAAAATAGCGCCTTTCCGTTCCCAAGTAATTTATGCCGATCTCTGTTTTTTCTATTAGATTATCCCTGCCAACTGACCAATCACAAAAGAGCAGTATAAGAGGAGAAGCCGACCTCCAGTTGGGTTCTGGTTGCAACACAATTCCTAATGGAGAAAACGACTCCATTAAGGTTTGTACAAAGCTAACAAGAAAAACTTTCCCGGCCAAGTCAACGAAATTATTTGTATCATTTCTTTAGGTATTGAATTACATTGTATTTTTTTTACAGAGAAATTGCGTCACAGGTCATCTGTACTTGGGTTTCTCAGATGAGTCCGCTGACCATTTCTTCTATGGCACGCTGGCTCCTGTCAGTTTACAAAAGCTACTTGAAGTGTGCAACATTAAACACAAACTGCCTGGAGCTCTGGCAACCATAGGATTCCCTGAGGGCCTTCAGGTAAATCATTGAGTCTGTAACTGTTCATAGCTAACATGGCTGCTAAACGTGGTGTTTATAGCATAACTATGTTAGGTGTTCAAGGCCTTATTTCGGTCGCTGCGGGGCAGCCTTCAACATGCCCCTTTCCTCATAAAGTTTTGCGGTTGATGCATACTTCAGATAACTTTAAAACGTACGTTTGATGAACTTTCTCTCTCTGTTTTAGATCTCTGTCGCGAGAGGAGCTTACGATCTTCGTTCTCTTGGCGGACCAAATCTTAAACCGGGCTTCATATTAGCGGGCAACATGAGTGTCTTAGGAATTGAAACTACTGGTGCAATCTCATTGCTACCGAGAGAGGTTTGTTCCACATAACATGAAATTTTTCAAATTGAAGTAGTTTTGAGGCGCTAGTCTGTGGGAGGAATACACGCGTGTTTCCTCGAGTGCGCTATACGCCTTAGCTCTTGAGTCTAATTAGAAATGATCTTTATTCAGTTTCTGATTGACGCAAAAATCATGTCAGACGAGGCTCCAGCGACCCTCGATGACGTCACGCCATTATATATGTCAAGTTCTGATCCTGAAGAGAAGCCTAAAGTATTCCTGAAGGCTCGAATGGATCCTGTCCCATTTGTGAAGGTAAGTTCCAGTGATGTATAAACTACAGATATTATTATACATTGAACTCGCTATCTCTTTTTGACTGGCCGAAAGTGAACAGTGAATAGGCCATTTTACAGTTGTGCGCTAGGAGACCTGGCCTTTGAATGGCAGCGAGGCTGGAGGTGACCTTGCTTTGATACAGACCTCTCTGCATTTGTCGTGTAAATACACCTAATTAGTATTAGAACAACTTGATTTACACAACAAAAGTAGTGCAAAACAAGGTCACCTCCAGCCTCGCTGCCATTCAGAGACCAGGTCACTGAGCAGACAACAGTAAAATGGTCTATTCTCGAAATTAACGCCTCTGACGTCATCTAGCTTCAGATTAAAAAATAATCATGTCAAGGACACCCAAGGTTACGGGTAATCATGTCATGTATGATCGCGCTTTATGAATTCTAAGGGTAGTTGTGTCAAGTTCGCGCGCTTTATGTTGCTTGCTGTCAGGGAAGAAGCAAAAGTATGACTTCAATTTTTTTGGTTCAATATATAACTGAAAACAATTATTAGGTTCGGTTTTTGTGATAACCCAAATATCTAAAAACCTCTTCCAATAATTGTGTGAAGTGACGAAATTACCTTATATTAATATAGAAGGCTTGCTCAATAAAAAGCAAACATCACAGTTTCAGCGAGGTTCGAGTTCATAACCATAATGCAAATATACTCGAGC
>OMLO01000386.1_pt1 | contig 27955 bp, 27 predicted proteins | sample 1674811 | NCBI WGS metagenome assembly OMLO01 (sample SAMN06265003, study PRJEB25207) | coral metagenome | isolation source: Coral host | place: Mexico:La Bocana,Puerto Morelos, Mexico | collected 2008-11-13
ACTACTACTACTACTACTACTACTACTACTACTACTACGAGAGATCCGACCTTCCACATCCGAGATTCGAGATCCGAGATTCGAGATCCGAGATTCGAGATCCGAGATTCGAGATCCGAGATCCGAATCCGAGATTCGAGATTCGAGATCTGAGATTCGAGCTCCGAGATTCGAGATCGAGATTCGAGATCCGAGATTCGAGATCCGAGATTCCACTTCCGACATTAGGGGTCCGAGATTCGAGATCCGAGATTCGAGATCCGAGATTCGAGATTACGCGACGGGCCGGGTGACCATTGTCACGTTCGATCTCATTTTTTTACCTGGGGAGTTGGATCGGATCACAAACATCTGGAAAACTTTGAGCATCATCATTCATGACGCTTAAAAAAACATCCTTGTAGACTGCGCTATGTTTTTAGTATGTATGGATTTATTTGCCTCCTGTCAGATGATTGTTTGTAGAAATATATCTTAGCTGGAGGACCGCTAAATCTACATATCCTGATGCCCTAAAGCCTCTTTTCAACTCTGCATTGGTATCTATCGATCTATTGTGGGATTTAGATCTAAGGTACGAGAATAATGGCATGGTAGAATAACAGTCAACTCCCAACTCGTTTAGAAGACTTCCCGGGAAGTCTAAAGCCACCCTTCAGTTTTGATCAGTCTCGGCCAGATTTGTATAAACATAAAAAGAAATGTCAACATACTGTACACACAAAGGAACTACCTAGTGATGCAGTTCCCCATTGAGTAAGGCAATTAGATCCTCCTCTGCTACTCCTGGCTCAAGGGGAGAGTGTCTCCAACAGCTGAGATAGCAGAGGTTTAATTGTCGATTATTGCTACCATTCGCCCAACGCCAAGAGGAACGGCAAAAGGAATCATGAAGTCTCCATATCTAAATAAAATGCACACACTTAATATACCAACCATCCCATTTCAGATTCAACAGACAAAAATTGATACTACATAGAATTTCCCTGGCTGACCTGGAGGTTATGCAATATGCCAAAAAATGTAACAACCCAACTCCAAAAGCAGCTAACTAGCCAAGTGGCGCATTCCAGCTGTAATCCTAGCCAAGGGTCCAAAGCCCCAGAGATGGTGTTTCCCGGTATGGGTGCGCCCAAGGGACCAAGTCTATGGGCCCCACCCAAGTTGTATCTTGGGAACTATCTTGGGAACTACTCACAGATCTGGTGGACGCCACACGATAGTGTTTGCTTCATTGATCACATCAAGCAAAGAGCAAGCACCTTTTTGCGAGTGCCTGCTCAAAGGCATGGGGTCGAGCAGGTAGTCTGATCCAGAATCAAAGAATCAAAAAGAGATGGATGATGGATACACACCTGAGCGATCACAGCTTCGCACAGAGCCCAGATGAGATCTCTGAGAAAAACAAAAAGAGACCACACCATCAAACATCACAATTGAGATCATAACCCAGGCCCTTCCCCTAGAGACAAGGTTTGAAAACTTCCGGCCAGATCGGTTGCACAGTCTTCCAACCAGCAGCTGACCCAGTAACCAAATCATTCCGGGATGGCCAGTCAGCTGGGTTAGCGTCTGTAGCTACACGATCGATGAAAACCCTAATCCGGAGCTTAAAGACCAAGTCCCAAAACACTTTGATCAGATCACACAAATCGGACTTACTTGAATAGCCCTTCACAAGAGCCGCTTCAACAGCCTCAGAATCAACAAAAAGAAGAACATCACAACCAAAGAGGCGATCAGCAAAAGTTGAGATGGCAATGATCGGACCTAGCATTTCGACGGGAACAATTTGTGTCTTCCTGTCGATCCACTGTTTCTTCACTTTTGCCGGAACAATGGCAGTGAACTGAAGTGGTTCGGACATCCTACGATCGATCGTCACTGCCCCAATTCTGTCAGGCAGTATCTCCGTAGATCTTGGATCCGGGGAGAAACCATCAGTGAAAATCACAACATCGGAGAACTTGCTGTGACTCAGCTCGATCGGACGTGGTGGGCCTTCACTGACCAAAAACATCCACTGCTCAAGAGCCTTCTTCAAAGGGATCCCTAACGAAAAAGCACCATCAGGAGGATGACGAGCGTACTGCCTTTCGGAAATGACTCTCAAAAATGCACAGAGGTGGCTCGCCCCAAACATAAGTTTTCCTTTGAGCTTTCCTGCCGAACCAGGTGCTAGATTTTCAGAAGACCTCCGTGATGTATCAGTTTGAATGATACAGCCACACCCAGTAACAGGTAAAGGAAGATGTCAGAAGTTTGGTATGATGGACACCATGTTTCTCTATGGCACATGGTCCAAAAAGGAAGCCGTTCAAGGTGCCACAGCATCAAGCAAAACCAAAGTAGCGAAGCCTTGCTGGCTAGGTGTTTTTCAGAAAACAAGTCAGACCAACCACAGAGTGTGGTATAGTGGCTGGTGCCACTTGGGACAAGGTCCAAGAACATTTTCAAACTCAGCATTACCTAAAAAGACAGCAAACAGCTTTGCTACCACTCAATAGTGGCACTAACGTTCTACCGTTTGGTAGGGATAACTAGCACGTCTTTTTATGACTGTGCGGGCGGTCAAGTAACCAATACTCCCTTGAGCCTTGATACATCAAACACAGGTAGCTGGGGCGTCTTGTTCTCTGCAAGTGGATTAGCACTGCGAGGTCAAATAACCTGTACTCTCTTGAGCCTTGATACACAAGACATACTAGACATAGTTGATGCAATACTCTTCATTATCTCAGCTTGCGCATATTGTACTGGTATTTTTCTTAAACTTCCATCGGCATGTTTCTTTCGTGATGTAGTCCAAGGAAAATTCTTCGGGTTGATCCTATGTACGCCCAAACTCAGGTATATCTCCCAGAAAAACCAGCCCAGAAAACATACATACAGTGCAGATGTGCCAAAACATGTTTCTATAAGAAAAATTGAATAGATCACCGGATTCGGATTTCATATTCTTGCTACATGTAGATGCACACATACACGCTATGTACAAATGCAATTGTCAATTCTTTTTCACATTCACACATGTTTAGTGCAAATTGGTTTTCGAACAACTGCCCAATTGATGATGCCGCGCTTCCGTTGCGCAACTTTTAGGCGTTTCAAAGATTGAAGAACAACTGCTATACTTACAATCCGTTTTTACTTGTAGCATTCCTTGGCAAATGTAGCTCCTGACGCTTGAAAACAAAAATCACATCCAGATAACTTACATGAAAATGAAAATCACACACTGATCAACGCAGATTGAAAAGCGCCTTCTTTTTGCACCCTTCCTGGCCCACACTTCGCTTGTTCTGGGAACAAAGTTTGCGTGCAAAACGGTGGATCAACTATCATCCCCAGCATCGTTTGCATAAACGGAGTTCAAGCGGAGATTTCATATTGCAGCACGTAGGATTCAAGTGGACAACCTCCCCTTGGCCTTTTGCAGTCACAAAAGCAAGGTTCTCAAAACAGAATTTTCCACTCCGTTTTTGGATCGCTATGGGTTTCTTTGGCTCTGGCATTTCGTTTTCTGTTGCTGTGGCCCCACTTGGAGGTAAAGGTTGAGGCCCTTCAGGAGTAGAAGGATGCCATCGCATGGCAAACTTTCGGTTCAACAATGTGGCGACCACAATGCCACAAAAAAAACTTGGAAGAGCTGAAAAGAATACCAGCAGCAATAACAATGTATACCCATCAGACCCATCATCCATTGAATCCGCAAAACAAATGGGACAGCAAAAGGGGTTTGATTTCCTGGAAACGAGCATCGGGGTTAGAATCTCGCGTTCTTGCAACATGAAAAAGTTGACTCAGTTGACATCACATCTTGCCAAAAGCAATTCCATGATAAACTGGGTTTGTCTAGTCTTACCTTCTGCACATCTACGTGTTGCACCTGATTTTCATCACATGCATCGGACACATGCTTGGTAACTACGCCGCCCTGGCAAAGGCTGCTCACATTTGCCTGCAGGCTGCAGGATCTCCAACCTTAGGGCGCAAAATATCAAACAAATGAAATGAGCAATCCCCAGTTCAAACGGAGAAAATGGAACTGTTGAATTGAGCGAGTGGATCACCGGACACCTTCAGTCTTTGGCTTAGGAACGATGTCGCCGAACATATGCCAAAAAAACGTTTTCAGTCAAGCTGTTCACAGGGGCTTCGCCCTGTCGCACGAATACGCAACTTGAAGTTCATCCTACAACCAACGCGAATGACAAACCGACTGCCACGGCAAAAGTATAAGGCTGAGAATGCAGACTGCAAACAAAATCAGCCAGCGCCATATGTATCATATGGCATCCTAAACGCACCCATGCATCCGGCACAGGGCGTCCAACCCAGTCCAGCTGCCAGCAACAAAGCGTGCAAATCAAGGGCCAGAACAAAAACATAATGAATCCAAATCTGTAGAAAAACATACATAGACAAACAGTTTTCGAAATCTTTAAAGGTCGAATTTCTACATCTACATCATAGCTAGATTGCTAGATATAGGTGGTATGGGTTGCATATCGCATATATCATATGTAGCCTTGATGTACGTAAGATTTTCCAAAGCTGACCAACTATGATGTATACAGAACACTGTTTCCAAAACAGGCCCTTCCAGCACAATCAAAGCTAGAGCCAAAACCCCTTTTGGAGCCTCAACTTCCGTTGGCGGTGGCAGCCGCAGCCTTAAGTTCAGAGATCTTGTCGTCCACAGCTGTCAGAAGCCCATCCAAAGCCTCTGATTTTTTGCCTGCTTCTTTGGACTCCATCTGCATAGACCTTAACGATGCGATCCCATCCTTGTCACCGTCATCAGGCCCAACCACGACCACAGATACTTTCAACCCAACATGGTCCACATCCTTGACAGCCTCACCACTCACCATGCCAGCTGGGGTGTAGAAGATCATCCCTTTCGACAAACTGGCAGAGTAGATGGTCCCTCGCAACTCTTGAAAGTCCACATCCTCAGCACTGCTTAAGAAAGGTGGGATGGAAGCAAAAGTCACCCGATCTCGCTCATCCTCCTTCTTCTTGTTGTTCCGGGTCTCCAGCAAAGAGACAACTTTCTGGGGGCTGGCTACAATGACAGCTCCTGAAGAGGTATTGGAATGGCTGACTTGGAAAACTTTTGGTGAAAAGCAATGCTATGTTGCAAAAACGCCGGACTTTTAACAGACTTTTGAAAGCCAAAAAAAACGCACATAAGCAATGAGTAAGGCTCTCTCACCCTTAGTAGTCAAACGCAAGCTCCCAAATCCACCAGCTTCGTACTGCAAAGATCGGTGCTTCTCAATGGAAGCGAAACAACTTGGCGGCTGCCATTTCTCAACCTCCAACACGGTGTGCTTAGCCAGCACAGACAGCATGGATTCTGCCACTTTTGCCCCAGCTCCTTCGAGGCGACGTTGGCCCTTGCCAGCTGTGAACCTCAGGTCAGACTTTCGGAAAACCTCTTCGAATCCATCAAGGTCTTTCTTGACAGCACGAACCGTTTCATTGCCATCACCATCAACTTCACCCGCCAAAAGCTTCTGGAACATCTCTGGCAAACCAGTCAAGATAAAGGGTTTGCTCATGTCATGGGACTCTGGAATCGGGTAGGTGTCATATGTTTTGACCTCTTCAATTTCAGAAGTTTCAAAAATCTGGTACATCTTGCTGTTCTTTGCTTTGGCCTTTGCTTTGGCCTTCCCTTTTGCTTTTGCTTTTGCCCGAACAACATCTCCACTCATGCCATCTACGGCCTTTTTGAGCTCTGCAACTGCTGTTCGACATGCGGCGAGCAGCTCATCCCAATGGTTGAACACTGCCTTGGCTCGTTTCCACGTGGTGTCAAGGCTTTGCGAAGAGGTCACACTCTGGAACTCTGCCTTGAAACCATTGGCCTCTTGAACAGTCATGAGGGACTGGAAGTTGTGGCAAGGCCCAGCCATCCTTGGCCGGCAAAACGGCAAAATATAACACAAGAAACTGAAAGTCAAGCATTACAGAAAACTTGAAAACACCATGTACTTAGACCTTGTGTCGTCTTAAAGGTTTCATTGGATCTGTTTCCGTAGCTAATCCCAAAAAACAAAAAAATCTACAAACGATTCCAAATTCCAAACTCAGGAACGCAAGCGCTTGTTCATTGGCACTGCCATTTGTGTTCACAGACTTCGCATCTGCACCATCTCTACCAATCAGCTCCTTGAAGTGGTCGGCTAGGTCTTCAGCACTATGGCCATAAACGAGTGTCAAAGCTTTGAGACGGCCATCTAGGATCTTCATCTCAGTTACTGCAGACTTGCCAGTGGTGGTGGTGGCTGCTCTTGCAGCATCCAAAGCTTCCATCATGTTGCCCTGCATGGTCTTGAGCCGTAGGCCAGCTTTGTTGAGGTCATTGCCGAACTTCCGGGCTGCCTTGGCCTGCTCTGCGCAAGCATCGAACCACTTTGTTTCTTTGTCATCATTCTTGCTCTCTTCCTCAAGCTCTTCATCACCACCTTCACCGTCATGTGTTTCTGATTCTGTCTTCTGTTTCTTCTTTGCTTGGGTGGGAATGTCCTGCAGCTTGTGAACACACTCACCAGCATCTTGCAAGACGGAAGCACGGGCGCCTGCTCGACCGATTTCCCTATCTCCAGCCAAAACCAAATCCTTCACCTTGGAAGCATGATCTTGAGCATTCATCTTGGCATTCAGTTTGGCTTGGCGTTCAATCTCCCTGCTCGTTCCAGCATCATCGTAGTCAACAATGTCCATGTAGAGAGGAACCCCAAGCTTGAAGTTCTTGCCCTCGCCTTCTTGTGGGACGGACGAATCTTGAAGAAAGTCTTGCCATTTCTGCTGGGCTTGTGTTTGGCTCAGCGCACCACCATCCACTGTTTTTGCAAACATGTAGTACTGTTCTTCCGTCATCATACGTCTCCTGTTTTCTTTCCTCACACCGTTGCTCTGGTAACTCCTTTCTTTGTACATGGCAAGGTTGAACTTAACCTTGGTCCTCTCCTTCTGAGCCCTTGACTTCTCCTTGTTGTAGGCCTGCATCAACTTGTCCACCTCAGAGTCTTCCAAAGAGCGCAACCACTCGACCTCGCCACTCTTCTTGGCTATGTTCTGCAAGTTGCGCATTGTCAGGCTGCACTCTTGACAATGCCCATGGCCTTGGAAGAACTCACTGCTCGCACGTTGCTGCTTGCAGCGTTTGCATTTCTTCATGGCATCACCGGCATCTTGAGTCCCTTTCTTTCGGCGTTTTGGCTGACTTTTAGGAGCTGGCTCCTGCTTTGAGTCATCCACGTCCCTTTTGGGAGACGCTTTGGGGGAGCTCTGTGGCTCCGCATCAGCAAGGCTCAGGCCATGATGACAACTTTCAATCTCAGCCATCACAGCTGAACTCAAGAACCTTGATGGACAGCTTTCCCTTCCAAGCAAAAAAAGGCATCGCCGAGCAAGAATCATAACCTTTCAAAAACTAACAACTAACAAAGCGAATCAAAGACAATGCAAAGATCTCAGCTTGACAGCTTGTAAGTGAATCCATTGAATTGAGGACCCAGGCCAATTTTGATCCAACTGGCCTGGCCAAGGAACGAGCAACAGGTTCAACTTACGATCGGACCTAGATACAACAATGACATACTGCTGCATGAGCTGTAGGACATGTCAAATTTTGCGATGAATGCCATGCTTTTTTCAGTTGTTTCTCCAAACATCTGGTTGACAAGAGTTCGCACGTGTGAAAAGTCCACACAAGCCATATATGGACCATTCACTCTACTACTTCTGCATCACTCTGACTCTCAGAATCTGGCTGCTCTTGCGGCTCTGGCGTATGAGACATGAAAAACCTCATTCTTCGATTAGCTGGGCCCACAACTTTTGTGCACGCCAGTAAGAAAAGGATTGCATGCCCCACTGCTTGCACATGCATGCCATTTCCAGCCATGGCCCGGATATAGGGCGGAGGAGACCGGTACATAAGTTGGCCTGTCACCTCATCCTCATCGACCAACACATCTCGAAATGGACAAACGTAGGGACAGTCCCGAGGCACAAACACTGGGAAGCCCTGCGCTTCAAACATCTCTGGCAAGAGCATGTTCCTCTGATGCAGCATGGAGAACAAAGTTGAATTTCGGATGAGCGCTGGGATCATGGTGACGCAAGGGCTCCTTGCACAACCCTGGGTGGTGTTCATGACGAAGAAGCTGGTCTGATCCCTGCCCAAATTTGCGACCTTGCGGCATTTCCTGGAGAGAAAGAGGGGGAGAGAGAGAAGGGAAAGCCGAAAGACTAAGACAAACTCTTTCTACAAAACAAGTCTGGAACAAAATGATTCACCTACACCCTTTCAAAAAAACATTACCTGGACCAAAGCCAAGAAACTCCTCCCACTGCTTAACTCGCTCGCGGGTTTGATGAGTCATCAACAGCTTCGAAGGCCACGGTGCTCCATTTGCCTGAGTCTCTGCCATGTTTTTCTGCCTGGCAATTGCTTTGTGGGTGTCACTCACGATCTCCTCCGGTGCAGAATAGAATATGCGGCCATCAACACTGTGTGGGCGGCCAAAGAGAGTGTGGAAAGCTGTTGTTGGATCTTTCTCAACCTGGTGCACCCACTCCACGCAACCACGCAGCTTCATGAGGAGATACTTTCTGGACCTCGTGACTGGCACACCAAACATGTAGGGGTCAATGGTGAGCACCGTGATGTCATAAACAGCCGAAGCCAGTTCAGCCACAAGGGAATCATCAAAGCTTTCGACATTCTCTAGCACAAACCATTGAACAGGCATTCGCACCTTTTCTCTCAACCACACAACAAAAGGCACGCTTGTGTCCCCAAGCCATCCAAGGCCTGATCCAAGGCCGGAGAAGTCTACGCACATTGGGCCGGCAACATGCCCTTCAAAAGCACGAGGGTTGGTCGAGAGGTCTGTCTCAAACGAGCATTGCTTCCTATGTTTGTAACAGTACGCCGTCTCAGGCACCCCTTCTTCTGCTTCAGCTGCGATCAATGTCCGCCAAGCTTCTCTAACAAAGTCCCTTCCAAGCCTTTTGAGAATCTTCTCTTCTGAGATCTTGCCCGTTTTCAACTGGTAGTCTTTCCGCATCCTGTAGGTTTGCAGAAGTTCTTTCACTTCCAGCAGCCCCATTTGTGGAGCACGTTCCAAAATGCTGCCAAAAATGCCTTGCTTGAATGCTGAGTGTGCTTAAAAAAAACTTCAACATCACATATCCTGCAATCACCAGGCCCAACCACATCAGGTTTTTCTTTCTACAGCTAAAAAAAACCAGCGCTGTTGCTGCACAACTTTTGCAAACAAAAGGCTAAACATATCTGGACAAGCTACATTCAGGAGAAAACATATCGTCTTCCTTGCGGTTGCCAAGGATGGCTCTGCAATGAACAGACACATCGCCAACTGCAGAGATGCGAACTGCCGGCTCACCTGCAACTGTCTCCTCTACATTATCTGGGTACCCCATTCTCTTCAAAGCAGTATGGATGTATGAAAGAGCTGCTTCAGCTGTTCCAACTCCGGAGTAATCTGTTGACAAGACTACACCATGCTCACAGAACTTGTCTAAGACATTTTGGATCAAACCAGCTCTCTTCACCCGATCTAAAGCAAAGCACTGCCACCGCCACATTTGGTCTCGTGTCTTTGGGCCCTCATCTGGTGGGAAGCCTGGATCTTCAGCAAACAAGTCACAAAACAAAGGCCCCTCTTCCATGAAGGGACCCTGACCCGCATCTTCATCATCCAGTTTCCTTTTGCTCATGTTTTGATGAGCAACCTTTAACCCTACAACACAAAAGGTTGAGCCAAAACCTCCTACATGGCAGCTTCAAGCACTTTGCAGCTGTGAGGTCCAAACTCTCTAAAAAACTTACATGGCCAAATCCTGGCATCAAAGACTTCCCACCTATTTTGCCAAGATTCTGCTGATTCTTGCTCGTTCCCATTGTTTTTCACAAAAATCTGACAAAAGAAAAAGGAAAAACAAGAAATGAAAGGAAATCTTACCAAAAAAAAGCAAAAAATAAGAAACAGAAAGAAATCGGACAAAAATCGGCCCAATCCAGCCAAATCTTGGGATCAAAAATCCCTTTTCCAGCTCTGGAAGACAATTTTCAATGAAAACTGAAGCCCATCGAGCAAATTCAGCAGAAACTGACAGAAACTACGGCTGTCCCCAACCCCAAACCCAGGCGAGTAACATGCGAGTAACTTCCATGTAAGGCCGAAAAGGAGAGCGAGTAACATGCGAGTAACATGCGAGTAACATGGGCGAGTAACATGCGAGTAACATCCCCTTTCATAACACATATTCGGGCGAGTAACATGCGAGTAACATGGCACCGTGCAAGGCCAAGCCTTTCCGCAATTGCCAAAATATACATCTTGGAACTCAAATCTTTATAAAAGTAGAATTGTTTTTGAAAAAAATGGACATGACCTTAAAGAAATGGCCAGCCCTGAACAAAAATTTGCCAAAAGTGGCTGGAACGAGCAAGAATCAGCAGAATCCAATCAAAAACACATGAAATCACCTAGAATATTCCAAAAACGTCTCAGAAAAGGGTGAAACTTGCAAAAAATCACAAAAACGTCTCATCACGGGAGCAAAACGGAAAACTGATCACTTTTCAGATTTTTCGAACGTAAAGAATTCAGCTAAAGGAAATGGCACTCCAACCAAACCATTGGGAGCCTTCTCTTGAGGTGAAGGCCCAAGCCTCGCAACCTGAAACAACTTGGAAGTAGCCCAGGACGAAAAGAAGCAAACCTATTTGCGCCTAAAGCGCTTTAGTTCATGAATGGTGGAACAAAACTATTTGGTTTCATAAGTAAAGCCTGCATAAGTATCCTGGTATACTTAAATGTCACAAGGTTGCATCTCGTTTGAATGATTGATGTCGGGCTTACTGCATTTAATTTCCTTGAAAAGACCGAACAACACTAACAGCCCTAAGAAACTTTAAACAGGACCCTGTAAACAGAGCCCTTTTAAACATGACGAAATTGCGTGAGTTTTAGGGGGGAAGGGGTCTGTTAAATTTTCTTCGAAGTCGAGTTGCCGAAAACAATGAATCGAAAGGACGTGTTCCAAGGCATCACAGCAAAGAAGCTAGATCCTCTTAAAGCAGCACTTAAGATGGGTTGGTTTTTTATGGTTGCTTGGGGGTGGCCTTTTAAGAGGCAGGTTTAAAATGTAGCACCGCTTAGAAGAAAAACATGTAACATCTAATCCTATGACAGAAAATTCTACATGAAACTGGAAGCACATTCCCACAAGATTAAAAAAGAATAACTTACATGACATGTGTTTTCTAGTAGCTTATTTTCTTAGGGCAACCGCAAGCGTTAAAGAGAAGTATACGCAAATTAAGGGGTCCAGATTTTGGACCCTTTATTTTTTCAAGTCAACCGCAAGCTTCCACGAGTAACCTTCCAATCCCCTCCATGTTTAAGTGGCACCGGTACACCCAAGCCTGAATCAACAGACTGCATTGCGCAGTCCTCCATGTTCCAAGCCTCCTGCAGCAAACGTTGCTTGCATCATCATGCTATCGTAGAATCAGTTGAGCTAAAGAGTTTTTGTTGGTTTAGGTTTCCCTCCTGTTTGTGGCCGGAGCTGGAACAAATGTACCCAAAAATCTAAAGAAACAAAGCAGCTTTACAGTCTACCGATGTTGGATCTGGAATCTGTTGCAAGAATCTGTTTTTACATCTCTTTGGGTGAGAGATCTGCTGGGTTTGATGTGGATATATATAGTTGGAAATAAAAAGCTTCTTGGAAATCCACAACACTGCTCACTATAAAGTACCCACTTTTATCTGACTATATATTGTTGAATGCAAAGAAGTATTTTAACTGCTGGCTTTCCCCAATTGAAATTTATACACTGGCTCTGTTGCAAAAGTCTCCTGAAACAAGCCTATCAAAGCAAACTTGGACCCCTAAAAGCACCCCTTCGACATCACTGTTCGCAACGCAAGTTGTCCTTTGAAGGCAAGGTGGTAAAAAGTCGTGGCTACAGCCTGCCGGAAGCCGCCGGACATAGCGACACTGCGAGCCACTACTCTCCCCCAAAACAAAGCTTTTCAAAACATTTGATATAGCATGGCATTCTGAAAACCACATGAAGTTGAAAACTCAATAAACATTGCATCACAAATAGGGAACTCAATCACCACTGTTTGGGGCAGTAACTCCACTTGGGACAACTTTTACCCAAAAACAATCCCAAAAATTTGGGGCGAAGATGGGGCCACCAAATCCCGGATTCCAGTCGAGCCTCAAGCGTCTCAATGTCAACTAGAAGAGGAATCGGAAGACGATGAAGAGCTTGAAGAATCATTTGACGCCGGCGAATCAGAATCTGAACCCTTGTTCGAGCTGGTTTTCACACTGGCCCGTCCTGCAGAACTTGCAGGCATACTGTCACGATCTGCTGCAGCCTCAGCCTTTGGTTTGGCTTTGGCTTTACTCCCACGTTTTGGTTTCGGCTTCGGTGTGGTTTTTGGCTCTTCTGCCAGCTCCACATCTGTCTTTACTGACCCCGCTCTTTGCATGGATTCTGACCTGGAAAGCAAGACCTCAGCTGGAGGCGTTTCATCAAATCGAGGGTTAAAAGCTCCATGGGCGGATGCCCGATTGAACTTGTTAGCACATAGGAGCCAATGTTGAACCATTCTCAAACAGCGTTCTCTTGACTCTGCAGAATCATCTGAAACGTTCACACCTTTGGTGCACTTGGCAGTGGCACTCTTTTTGTGGTAAGGGCATGTCCCCTGCCAAGCACCAAACTTGCAAGCATGCGAAGGTTTCCTCCATGTGATCCTAAACGTTTGCTCACCAGCCCCCCACGCTACCAATGTTTCTGGCTGGACCTCTCTGGCTATAGGTTCATGGTCAGGCCCACGTGAAGAACTGCTTGGGTTGGGCGCTGCCTCTTCTTCAGCAGGTTCTGAGGGGGCTGCTTCAACAGCTCGAACTGGTGCTGCATCTCCATTTGGTCCATTCATTGATGCGTCATGGTTGCTGTCATCAGCATTTGGGCGATCCTCAGAAGAATCACCACCTGATCCTGATGCCCAATCGCCGGGATCTGAAACCAAATCAAAATCTATTGCAAGCAAAGCTTCAGTGTCACTAGAAGGTGCCTGTGATGGAGGGGCTTTTCTCTTACGTCTTCTCCTGGGAGGCTGTGCTGGGCGTAGGTCCCTGTCACTGCCACCAGGAAGCTCTGAAGGAGCCCAAGCGATGCCTTCATCTGCAATCATTGGCATCTCCCTTGGCCCAACGATCTTCTCCGCAGTCTCTGCATTTGTCTTTGAATCTGCAATCATGTACGCTCCATCAAACTCAAGCGCCAAAATCTTCTGATAGTAAGCAACAGGCATGGCATGGTGGATGACCCTAACAACTTCTCTGTCTTCAACCTCCAAAAGACTATCAGATTGGAGCAAGCAAAGTAAATACTCTTTCCGCACCGTGTCCCCAGATGTGTACCAAAAGCGATGTCCTCCCAGAGCATACGGTTCAAGGATACCTCGCTTCTTTTGGGGGAGTTTTTGCCAAAGCCATCCCTTGTGCAAGAGTTGCTGCAGCAGCTCCCAATTTGTTTTATCCTGCAGTGGCTGACTTGGATCAGGGTTACACAAAGGTTGTGGCCGATCTAGGCTCTGGCACACACGAAGCTGCTGAAGACCTGCCTTGGCAAGACGCCGCCCATGCTCCTCACTTCCAATCACCCAGCCTTCAAAACAAATCTCTTGCAACAATCGTGTTTCAATCTCATCTGATGCCTTCAAGATGGCACCGTTTCCCTCAACCGCATGGCAATCAAAAAACCGCTGTAGCAAGCTGGAAGCATCTGCAGTATCAAAGTGAGGCAATGCGAATTGACACTGAGAACCTCTCGCCCAACACTTTAACTTGGTGAACTGGTTTGGTTGAATTCCAGCTGAAGACAAAACATGAACTGTGTCACCTGGCGCTGTGCATCCTGAAGGCTGCGTGTCTACCAAACATCTTCCGTCTGCCAACTGGTCGGGCTGATGCAAGGTCACAACAATGTCCCCTTTACTGAGCCTTTTGCGATTCGACTTTACTGTTCTGAGGTGGGGAGCACTGACTGAAACAACTTTGAAAAACTTACCAGATGCATCTTGCTTCCTTTCGTCTTTTTCTGGAGGGGAAGCTGACGGCAAGTCCAACACACTACCCAATGTTTGCATAGACAACTCCTCTTCCTCATGAAACGAATAGAATTCACCCACCCGCAGCCTTTCCTGCACATGTTGGGTGAGAGCTTTCTGCAAAATTGCATCTTGTGACAAAGGTACCCTGGCTTTCGCACACAAGGCGAGTTTTGCATTCATAGCTTCTCCCGTACGTTTCTTGTGTTTCTGCCTAGGCCCTGCATGCTCAACATACATGGTGTCTGGGTCTGTGCTATAAACAATTGCATTGATAGTTTTCTGAACACCGCTGCGGTCTTTTGAAGGCCTGTTGCCAATTTCTAGCCATAGGGGATGATCTTGAAAGCGAAAAGCTTTGGCCAACCTCCTGGGTTTTCGCAAGTAGTCAAGCGTCTTGGCAAAATTGCACTTCCCCTCATCTGTGTCAAGAAACAAGTTCATTTCCTCCAGCCGATGTGCACAACTCACATATGCACCTGTCACCTTTCGATAACCAGTGTGGCGGTGAACAAGGCTGTGGGATCCTTCAACAATTCTTTCGACCACTGGCACCATAGCAAGGGGCGCAATTTCTGACTCAAGCCCGGGCAAGTTTGACAAGACATCACCTCCATTGGCTAAAGCATCTACCTGGCTACGAAGTGGAGAGCCTGGCCCCAATATTTTCCATGTCAATGGATGGTGGTAGATTGGCTCGGCGGGGAGTTTGTCAAACTCCTCCACCGCTTTTTGAGCCAGATCCTTGTGCAACGTCCCTTCATGTGGCAGACACAAACCAGCAAAAAGCCAAGGCAAAGTCATCCAGTGGCCTACTTTAATGTCAAGGGTCATCCTGATGAAGTCGCTGCCCAGAACGAAGTCATTGATAATCTTTTCCCTGGATTCATTAGGCACGCCAGAACAAATCTGAAACACTTCGCCCATGGCCTGATCAATGCCTTCATTCACCCGAGGTAACAGCCTTCCAGCCGCAAGTTCTGGAGCCCGTTTGCCTTTGAGGGGGCAATCAAAAGCGATGCCATCTGCACCACGATCCAATTGCAAAACTTCACGTGTATTTACCAATGCCTTTGTCATAACCACATTGATGGACGGGGAACTCAATTCAGACTTTCCATCTGTGATCCATTCATGGCAAGGGCATCGACTTCCCCATCCACTTGCCAGGTTCCCAATTGAATGCAACTGCAGAAGCATTCCTGCCGTGGCCCACCATGCATGATCCTCCACAGTCTTGGTGATAATGTCACAATCAAAAGCATCATCATGGCTGTCCCCTCCAAATTTTTTCTGGTCCCACACAATGCGCAATGCCCGCTCCAAGCGCAAGATGTGCGGCAAAGTCTTCACAATTGTTCCCCACCGCCACTTCGCAACAGGCTCAATGCAAGTTTCAAACAGGCGACTCAGAGCTGCATGAGGGGTCCCTTTAACACACCGTGCAACCAAACGAACTAGCAAGTGCTTGTGACTGAGAAGGTAACACAAGGCCTTGAAACCTGGAAGCCAAGTGTCCCAACATTGAAGATGTTGGTCCATGTCACTTTGCATATTGTTGGCTATGTGATCGAGACCGGCAGAGAGCAAGGCCGACGGAAAGATACGATGAGAGGGCACGTGCACTGCTTCCAAGCCTGCGTCTTCTTGCATCCAATCCAGCTTTGCAATCCACGGTGGGAGGTATGAAACAACATCGCCACCTTGGGCGTCTGCCACGCCACCTTCCACCCCCATGTCAACAGTGACCGATACAACTCTACCAACAATCTGCCGCAAAGATTGGAAGGAATTGGCCTCGTGAGCAAACTTGATGGCAAGGGCCTGGCACTTGTGCTCCAACTTGGTGGCTCCTGACCCGAGCCCCATGGGCATTTGCCTATGTCTGCGAAGTGCTTTCTTGAAAAACTTTCCAGCCTCCTCTCTGACAGCCGTTGTTTCAGCTAGCACATCCCAATCGACAGCCTGGTCATCGTCTAACCCAACCTCAGCGATTCTTTGAAACACAGTAGTGGACTGGAAGAGACGCCGGTAATGCTCCAAGCATTGCTGCAAAGAACTGGCATCCACATAGTCAAACACACTTAGCAACCAATCCACCCCAGCTTGGGGCGAAGAGTCACACCAAAGGTAGATTGGCCCCGAGCTTGCGTCCAGCACATCACGAAACAACCATGCAAAAGTGCAATCCATATATACCTGTGGCAGGGTCTTACTAGACAATGTTCACCACAACAGCACAGGAGCTACAACAAAAGAATGCTTTTACAACAAAAAACCACAGAATCAGAAATTGACATGTAACATCTGTCAATATCAGTATTAATTTGATTATATCATTATTACCATCATTCAACAAACTGTCAATGTGGAAGAGGGCCTAGCCTGGAATTTAGAAAGCGATGACGCAGACAATGTATCATACATCATGGCTTTGGTCAAATCTTGCAGCTGAGCTGGCACCAGGCTATCAACAACCGCATTTTTGATGCCCTTGAAATGCCCACGGTTTCTCAAAAAACTAACGGCGCGAATTCCTTCAATGATTTGAAGGGCATTAGCTTTGCGGCCCTTGATGTGGCCACCACGGGAATGCGAATCCAGCGTCTCTGTGAAAACTTCCAGACCTTCAATCGCTTCCAACAACCTCTCACTGGCACCATGTCCGGCGCGTGCAAGAATATCTTCGGAGTGACTGCGAAGCAATTGCAACACAAATACAACGGACTCAACCGTCAGGGCTTTGCTAGGCGGTGGGCACGAAAAAAAACGATTGCTCCACAAGGCACGGAAGCAGTCTGGGGAAGGAAACTGCATCAAGGATTTCACAAAGTGAATGCATTCCTTGTGGAAAAGTGGCGGATCCTTGCCAGGCACAGCACCCATGAGGTGCAAGATCAAAGATTTCCACTTGCCTTCTTTCATAAGAAAAAAAATGGGTCTTGGAACAAGAAGTACTGGCACTTCCGAACGATTGTTTTCTAAACATTCTGCAAGGTATGACCCCAGCCTCTCCAAAAGCAATGGAAACGAAAGTTCCTGGTCACAGCCTCCTTCATGGAAGGAAACTTCATCACTTAGAACTTTCACTGCTGGAAAGAAGCAAGGGTACTGCAGTGTGATTGGCGCAGTGTCCCCACCACTGGATTTTCTCTGCCACACAGTCACAGGTGTTTGCAACAAAAAAATCTTTCACTTGCACGCTGAAAGCAGAACATGGTTTCTCATTGTATTGCCAAAGCAAACGTTCCTCTTCATTGAAAGGAGTCACAAGACCCTTCCACACGACACCAGGCCTCAATGTTACGAGAGCTTGCACTTGCAAACCTTCTGCACTGACCCTTGCCCCAGCTCGCGCCGCTGAAGAAGTTATTTCAGCCAATGTGCCATCAAGATTGCAGCTTCTTAATCTCTCTTGAAACCATGAAGGCTCTGGAAGCCAAATCGGTTCTTTACTTTTTACTTTGCTTCTGTGCTTCCTCTCTCCGTTTCGGTATGCTGCAAGAAGCAACATGGAAAAATGGAACGTTGGAATTTTGGGCCTAAAAAATCACAGGCCGCCACGTCCTGAAATGCCATCCTTCTCTTTCAAATTCGAAAACAGAAACGCACCAAAAAAAAACGCTATTGAAGTTGGTGTTTTCTGATGGGTCAATGGGCCAAGTTCAATAAGTTCAGGAAAAACGGAGTGGTAAGAAATCAAAACGGATAAGCCATGAATGACACTAATCAGGCTCCATTGTTTGCTGTAATCAAAATTACAATGGATACTGCTTGAAAAAAAATCATGATCCAGTAGGCAGTGCATATCCTTTACACCTATGTCACTCCGACCCCACACCAAAACTAAAACCAATTAGCCCTCCCAACTCAACCCAAACATTACATCTCATCAACTTTTAGTTACCAGTGGTGCCGCACGAGGCGGTGCCGGAAGTTTCAAAACGTAAAGTATATATTTAATCAGAAAACAAAGCAGCTCAACTGCCATTGTTTCAAAAAAGCAACGGAGTACAGGTCTGCAAGCTTAAAGTCCTTGCAGTCTTTTCTCTTTGGCCGGCTTAGACTCTGGCGCCTGTATTGACTGACGCTAAGCCAGTGACATGAGTGAGTGACATACATGTGGCCTTAGCCACATGGCATTGGCAGCCCATTACCATTGGCACTCTTAGACTCTTAGACTTAGACTGTCCTGTCACACGCTGCTGGGCAGAACTTTTCCATATTCATTCCGGAATGTCCCAAAAAACAGAAGAAGTCAGCTATCTTGGGCAGTTCCGCTTTTCAATTAGAATGCCAAAGCACATGGACCTGGAACCATTCTTGAAACCATATAGCACGGAGGTCTTTGCGAATCTAACAACCGGCTGGCTTGGCCACCCCTCCTCCAAAGTCTAATATGGGGGTTTTCTCACCAACGCCTTCACCACCAAAGAAATCAGCGGCCCCAGTACCACCACCAGTGAAGAAGGAGGTGGTGCCCACAAAAGCTCCATCACTGATTTCTCGACTCCGTGAAATCCCTGTTCCCAAGCCTTCGACGAAGAAAGAGACGCCACAGTCGCAGGTCCTGCCAGCTCTTTCGAAGTTTGAGGTGTCGGGGGGTGGGGAAGTTGGTGTCCCGAAGCATTCACCGCCAGTTCCTAGCAAACATGTGCCTGTTCCAGCCAAAGCTGTCCCTGCTCTTCCACCCTCCTTGGCGTGCCAGCCAGCGCCGGCAGTTTCCAAGCACCCAGCATCAGCCCCAGCCCCAGCAGATGTGATAACACTTGATGACGATGATGCTGAACTTCCAGCTCCTACTTTGCCTGACCTTGACACGCAAATGCAACAAGATCTCGAACAGGTTCACGCAGAAGCAGTAGCAATGACAAAGGCAGATAGTAGTGGCACAGCAAAGGTTCCAGCTGACCCAGTACTCCCAGCAACAGCTGTTGTTCCACCACCAGCTAAGACAGCAGAGGTTCTAGCTGACCAAGTACCTTCAGCACCAGCTGTTGTTGCAACAACAACAACAACAACAACAACAACAACAACGGAAACAGCAAAGGTTCCAGCTGACCCAGTACCTTCAGCACCAGCTGTTGTTGCAACAACAACAACAACAACAACGGAAACAGCAAAGGTTCCAGCTGACCCAGTACTCCCAGCACCAGCTGTTGTTCCAACACCAGCTAAGACCGCAGATGTTCCAGCTGACCAAGTACCTTCAGCACTAGCTATTGTTCCAACACCAGCTAAAACCGCAGATGTTCCAGCTGACCAAGTACCTTCAGCACCAGCTGTTGTTCCAACACCAGCTAAGACCGCAGATGTTCCAGCTGACCCAGTACTCCCAACACCGGCTGTTGTTCCAACACCAGCTAAGACTGCAAAGTTTTCAGCTGACCCAGCGCCTCCAGCACCAGCAGCGGAAGCAAAACCAGCTGACCATGATACCATGGTCAGGGAGAGACTCGCAAAGTTGGATGATGTGGAGTTGGAGAGACGTGTTAAGCTTACCAAAAAGCACCCTTTGCTGAAGAAGTATCTCAAAGAAGTCATTGGTGACACATCCCATGTCTTTGGGAGTGATGATGACTTTGAAGAACTTGTGTGTTTTGAAAATTGGTGCCTCGACCGCCAAGAGCAGAACACCAGTCCACCCAGTCCTGCGGTTGTTGCGAAGGCCTCTCCAGCAAGCAGGCCTGCATTGCCAAAGGCATCACCCACCCAACCACCAGCGGTTGTCAACCAGAACAACAATGGATCCGGGGCATTGGATATTCGAGTCACGGGTAATGTACTTTGGTTTGTAATTGGAAGTTTCATGACCGGTTTTGTTTTCTACACCATTTCTACACCAAAAGCTTTTTTACAAACCAATTGGGAGCCCCACAATAAGCATTGCAGCCATCATGCATCAAAAAAAATCCCCAATATGTACTTAATTGATTATAATTGACTTCAAAATGAAACTTGAAGTATGGTAGATTCATCTGCGATGTTTCAAGTAAGGCAAACGAGGTGACCTTTGACTCCTACAAGGAGAGGCAGCAGCACTACGCACATATGAAAAGGCTCTGGGGATGGTGGTCTTTGAAGAATTTAATTTTGTTTAATGGTCTGCAAGTATATATATATAGATATTTATGTTTGGGTATTCGACCATGTACAGTATGTACAGTATAGATATATAATGTACCATTGACTGATCCAAAAAATATAAATCCCATCATTGCCCACCAACAAGTTCAGACCATGACCTGTTCCACCACTAAACAATATTGTTTTCAACCGCTGACCGCTGGCCAGGCAGTTGAACGCACCTGATCCTGCACGCCAATTTGGGGTGCCGGAGGAAATTGTGAATGCATGGAAAACGGCAGTTCAATCCAAGCCCAAGAATGCCAAGAATGCTTTGTTCACTGCATTTTTGAAGTCTGGTAAGAACTGGGGATCGTTTCTTAACTTGATCCAGTTTTTGCAAAGATGGTATCTAAAACACCCTTTGGGTTGGATTTAGCCACATGCAATTGGATTATCAGATATATTTTTATATCCTTACCTTATCTCGACAATTTGTTCTGTACTGCCTGATATTGATACTTAAATTGACACTTGAGATATTTGTATTGATACTTGTATTGGTATTCAACATGTGTTTCAAGAAAAAAATGACTTATCACACAAAACCCCGACGACCATAGAACAGAACTTTGCTTTGGCCTTGTTGATGATGTTTACTAATCTATCCCTTTGAACTGGATATCTCAGCGCCGGCCAATCTGAGGCTGCATATCCACCACACCCGGACTCGCCTGGATAGGACCACGGGCCAAACAAAATATGGTTTCAACCTTAGCCAAAGTAGGGCAGGCTTCATGAGATCAAATAATATTGCCATATGGGTGTTTCCAAAAATAATCGTATCCCCAAATCATCCATTTTAATAGGGTTTTTCCATTTTAAACCAATATAAACCATCCATTCTGGCGAACCCCTATTTTTTGGAAACACCCATATGCATAGATGTAGTGTTTTCTTCATGTGTTTGAAACCTCAACTAATTGGTTACCCCTAGGTTGGAGAACCCGTGATCAATTGTTGCAGCTCTATAATCAAAATTATTCGGTAGTGGACAGCATCGTGAAGGGTAAGATCCAGAAAGGTGAATACAAGGAACATCTAGATTGTCCAGGGTCTGAGGAGGTAATGCTATACTACTGCTTGGTAGATGTAGCAAGGCTCGAGGAAGACCAAACAGAGGAGAAGATTGAGATCTCCACAAACATTGATGTGGAACTTGGAAGTGAGGCCGGTGTCTGTTACCGCTACAGTTTTTGCAACTTCTTCCGTACCATCCCTTAAGAAAGGTAGTTTGTAGCCAGTATAGATCACACTTGTCTCCTGTGGAAGTTGTGATGTTGCATGATCAATTGTCAACGTAAATTCTTGGCTACGAATACTTTGAATAATTTGACCTTTTTTCTAGTTGGCCTTTTGCAGGCCGCAAATGCGCTTGGAAATACTGACCTCACCCAGAGCTTGGTACACAACACTTCGATTGCTCCTCGAATCCTCCAGCCGAGATCTGTGACACCAAACGGTCGCCCAGGAGTTCCACACAATGATGTTCCTGAAGAGGATGCGAAATTGAACAACAACCGCCGTAAAGGTGGTGGCAGAGGTGGCCAGAAGGGCGGTCTCCCCACTGGCGACACGAAAGTCAGGGGTGGGGAAGGTGAGGAAGGTGGTGGTGATGAAGTTGGTGACAATGATGAACGCAAACGAAGGAAGATTCTTGTCTATAAATTGTTTGAACAACCGGATAAAATACTTTATACTGTTGTACCCTGTTCTAAGCCAAAGTCAAACATAACACAACCAAACAAACTTCAACACCATGAATATCACCATAATCACCACCACCACCATCATCCTCATCATCATCGTCATCATCATCATCCTCATCCCACCATCATCATCATCATCATCATCATCTTCATCTTCATCTTCAACTTTAAGATCATCTTGGTTTATGGTCGTCATGGCCAAGGACGAAAGAGATGCCTGAGGAAACTCGTCCTGCTGCCATTTGGATCATGAACAAGTTGACAGTGGATTTGCAAAATGCAAAGATGTGGCCCGTGAAGTTGGCTAATGTCAAACATCAAGAGGCCTTGAGTACTTTGGTTCTAAATTATACACACATATATGCAATATAAGAGTCTTGTTATCGATCATGTTTAAGTTGTTTTGGTTACTCGGGTTTTGGTGCCAACATCTCTCAGCCTGTCCCAAGGCAAGGGTATGACTGCCCACGCCGAAGAACTGGAGAAGTCATATTTTGCTCTCACTGGATTTATTGCTCAGGAAGTGGGTTTGGGGGTGAAGTGGAGAGTGCCTATGATTATTCAACCACGCTTTGATGAAAATTTGGGGGCTCAATGATAGTAGAGCTTGACAAGTCTTCAAACCCTCTAGCTCCATATATAGAAGTTTGTTTTTGTAACGAGGCTCATTTATTTGACCAAAATTGGATGTATGTTTGCATATGGCAGTGAGAAGAACTTGGCATAGACGAATAATGTTGCATTCATGTTCAAGAACCTGCTAAAAAAGTGAGCAATTCCCAAACCATAGGGCATTCAAGTGTTGAAGGTTTTTGACAACACCAGCCAGAAACCACACCATTTTCTTTACTGACCGGTGCCTGGCATAGGATCCTGCAAGCATCGATGAGACGTGCCTTAGCGCTGCCAATAGATTGGCTTTGCAACGCATGGAGCCTTTCAAGGAGGACAACACTACTGCAGTGAATGTCACGAAGCCAAAGGGCAAAGGATTGGGCAATGGCAGGACTTAGGCGTAAGGGTTTGGGGGAGACATGTATTTCGAACCGGAGTTTTTTTCAACGACAAATAGAACACTACTTCTGTATGTTCAAGGAGTGGTGTAAAACAAAGCGGGGTACGGTCATGAAATGAGGAATTTTAAACTTCTTCCAATTGCTTCTAAGCACAAAGAACTACAAGAGTGCAACCACCAATGCAAAATCGTTGCATGTTACATGATTTCTTTTATCATTTTTAAGTTCTTCTTGGACTTCCAATCTCACCCCTGTTGAATCTTGGACACCCCCACAGCGGTGAGGCTGATGGCGCAGCTCCGAAGCGCCGTGTGCGTAAAACGCCTGCATGATCCGAGAATGGTGTGGGTCACGAGTTTTTTTCAAAACTTGATGGCCGGATCTAATGAGATCCTTTTTTGGGGGTTTGTCAACCTAAATATGATGGTTGCTCAGTGGTGTGGAAGGTGTGTGCTAATCATGCACCTTGCGGTTCCTTTTGGAATGTCTAATCTAAGTACCGATACCGTGGCATGCGGATCTGCGAAGCGAACATGTCAAAAGGTGAAAACAGTATGCATGCAGGAAGTGTTTCTGTTTTTGCCAACTAGTATTGGAATTAAACCATGCATTTCAAAGATGCTGCAATTTATCATGCAAAAACCTTTTTCATGTGTTGTGACTTCCAAAAGAAACCTCACAATCCAAAACAGTTTTGAACCAGTCATCACTCTCTTTTCCCTAATTCTTGGGATATTCTAACCGCGTGTGTTGCCCGAGAATGGTGTTTTCAGTCGATGCAGGACATGGCTATGACAAACGCTTGGTTTTAAAGAAGGACTGGGGGAACATGTTTTACAGTCATGAATTGTGACTTCATGATACTTATGGGATGTTTTGCAAATTTTGTCAAAACAGAACGCTCCTTGGGAAAAAAATATGGTAACCAAACGGCCAAAAGTCAGTGGAACACTGCACTTCCATGGTTCTTCAGGTATTATGTTTATATTTATATATATATATAATTGAAAATAATCTATATAATATAAAATATATACTATATATATATATATTTCAAGATGCACTCATGCAGCATGCGTGGTTGTATAAGTATGCATGTATAAATATATATATGCATATATGTTCCAATAATATGTTGACGAGTGCGGTAGACATCCACCCACTTTGTCATTCCACCAACAAGCCGCCTGAGCAACCTTGCAGGAAGAAAAATTGCCTCATGATCCTCGACCTAAGTTGTTGCCATATGCACCCCCGCATGTCTTGGCAGCGAAAGCCACCGCAAAGAAACGGGTGGAACCACCGGAACTGTCTAGCCTGTTGGTGAACAACTTTGCTAGTGGTTCGTCATCTGGTGCCAAGGCACCTTTTCTGAAATATTTTCTCTTTTGACAAAACAAAACGGTTATAGAGTTGTTACCCTAAGGTGTTCGGATGTTTCTCAATAGTTTGGATTTTGCTATGGTGAACACTCCCCACGGATTTGAAATTGTGACCAATTGATGTTTTGCTTGGGGTGGTTCCTTTACATTATGAAGGTGAACTTAGTTTTAGCTGATTCGGAATGTTTACTATCCTTCCCAAATCGCATCCATGGTTTTAGATCCCAAATTTTAGGGGACACATGGTGTCATTCTGCTTCACTCAGGTGCAGGAAACTGCCTCTTCAGCTGTGAGTTGGTGCCAAAAAAGTGGTGGCACTGTGGAAAGCACAGATATGGTTGCGAAAATTGCCAATCTTGGGGCTGCCGGGTCTCACAAAAGCAATATCGAGCGGGATTTCCATACGTTGCTGAAATCTTTCAACAAACGACTGGGGGCACAGATTTTAATGGTGCAAGCAAGGAGATGGTTTTCCCCTATAGGATCCACAAAATATTGTTTTAAAAGATACTCACCATGATATGTTGAGAAACCATAAGAACTCGGATCTATAGTACCTTAGGCTTAAAATATGCACACACACATAGGGATACACCCCAATCCAAGCCCACACTTTGTCAACCAATGGGTAAAACTAAGAGGTTGATTGTTCTAGTTGTATATATATATATATTACATATATATGTAGTATCCATTTTAATTTTTCTGTTTGCAGGATGTACGACCACCGAGAAGCCCGAATCACATGGCAATCTATACCAGTGCTATTTCCAGATGATCTTGCAGCTGCATTGTACTTGAGAGGGGAATCCTATTTCAAACGATGTTTTATGCCAGCCGAGGACGAGCCGAAAAAATTCTGGGAGCATTGCAAGGAGCATAGCACGTGGTTTGGAACACATCCCATGAAAGACTTTCAACGCCTCGATCGGCTGATCCCTTTTACTTTGTACGGGGACGATGTTCAGTGCTATAAGAACAGCGAGGTTGGCGCAATATCCGTGATTGGTTGGACGTCTGACTTCGCTTTTTTGAATGGCACACTCTTGCGGTACTTTCCAATATGCACATGGTCAGAACATTGCGGTACGGAGTTCACATACGAGGACATTATGAAACATGTCACTATGAGAATCAGTAGAATGGTCGACCCAGAGTTTATTCACGAATGGTCACAGGGCGGATTCGCCTTTATCTTTCATGGAATCTCTGGGGATCTGAAATGGATCCGTGATCAGTTCGGCTTGCACAAGTTCAATGTAAATGAATGTTGTTCTTCTTGCGGTGCTGTCAAGGACCACCCAGACCCTTCAATGACAATCTCAGACTTCCGACCCACGGCCCATCATGTTGGCACCGCACCTGACCTGAGCAGTTTCCACGAAATATCCTCAGTGATTTTTACATTACCTGGTGCATCTCCAGAACGAGTTGTGCACGACCCTATGCACTCCCAATTGCTAGGTACGGGCAAGTTATCGAATGGGTCCGGGATTATCTATCTTGCTGAATCTTCGTGGTGGCATCCTTTCCAGCCAAGTGGTACATATCCTGACGCGCTGGAACATGCCTTGCGGCTTGCACACAAAGATTTTTTGGCATGGAAGAAGCTTACAGGGCTCGACGTGAGCCAGCCTAGGTTCACACCGGCACGGCTTTCTCGAAAAGGACGTCAGAACTACGCTTGTATGTCATGCAAGGCTGCTCCTTCCAAAGCAGTGGCTTTCTGGGTTGCAAAGCGTTCGTTTGAGTTGGCCAACCGAGAAGGAGCAAATGAGATGGATCATTTGGTTGCCACGTGTTTGGGAACATATGCAATGTCGCTAGAGCTTATGGACAAGGCGGAGCTCATCATGTCGCAATTTGAAGCAGAACGGTTTTGCGAGTTGACGTTGACACATCTTCAGACGTATGCTGCATTAAACAAACGTTCAAGAAGATTGACAGGAAAGTCAACGGGACGCAACTTATGGCTCATCGTACCCAAACATCATCACTTGTTTCATTGTGCTTTGAGAGTGAAGGAGGAACGCATCAACCCCAAGGCTGCAGCATTATTTTCAGGTGAAGATTTCGTGGGACGTATATCGAGAATCGCACGGGTATGTCACCGCTCCACTCTCAGTCAAAGAGTTCTCGAACGTTACCTTGCATTGGTGCACTTGGAGCTTGCGCGTTTGTAGCTGTGAAAAAAACAGGTGACCTTCAAATCAGATTGCCATATGATTTATGCCTGCATGGGCAAATAAAATCATTTAATCGGTAATCATCATATTAAGATTATAACATATTGCATGTAATATACATTGATCAACCCCATCACTCCTATGTTTTCTTAGGGCCCCCGGCTGAAGTATGAGAATCCAAATCTATTTTTCAAATGCACATTTTGAGCCAAAACACTGCTATGCTGGGATCTCATATGACGTTCCGGCCAACATGTTGGGACCTCAGGGGTTTAGGCCCACATCCCAGACTCACCCCGACGTCCCATTGACATCTCCGATTCTTTGGGTAGATACAAAAAACATGGGATGTGGGCATTTGGTGCATTGCTTAGAGAATCTTGGAGATGTAGACATATCATATCCGTATCATAGCGGATTGATTTTAATCCAAATCTCTCCTTATCAATGTGTTGTAGTGACCATTTGCCACAAGTTTTTCTTTTAGCTGGGAATGTGCACCAAGACCTGAAACATTTTAAAAAAAAAATCTCATTAAGCCTCCTGGTTTTTCAGCCAGGTTAAAATGCGCTCCATTTTCAGGATCAAATGATACTACCACATGGCATGTCATAAATGATTTTCCTTCTGAAGCGCTGAAAACTCCCATGTTTTTTACGCTGCCCCAAACTGAGGAGTTGGACCAACTGTTGGATGCATGGATGTTTTTTTTCCAACGTGGACCCGAACTTTGACAACGTTGGTACGTATGTTACAACTCGCATTTCTCCTAATATCACAACGGAAAATCAAATCACTACACAACTGACACATGGAAAAAACCACGTTGGAACTGTCAGAGTCTCTAATTTCTCAAATGTTACTTTTTTTGCTAAACTTGGGAATTCTTCAGGTTAATTCCATCCAGAACTGCATGGTGGAACAGAGATTTGCCCAAATCAATTAGTTGCAGCCGAGATCTGGCTAAGAGCTTGCTGGTTCTTTAAGCATGATGCTGAATATTCAATACTAGAAAGAATCCCGTATATGTTGAGATCGTGATGCACATGTATGCATTTATTTGTGTATCACTGTATGATTTTTTGCAAGCTTAAGGCATTCGTAATGTGAAGTGCACTAGTCACGATTTGATTCTATAGTTGAATCGCTTGCCTGCACAGCCATTTTGATGCATCCCTGGTCAATTCGTTTTAAAAGCTGCATATCTGGACAGAAACTGATGCCTGTGGCGTTGATATTTTTGCCTTTCGGTGTGCAGGAGAAAAAACAGGTTCTGCAGCGGAAATCTTTTTGTGTGAAAACTCGACCACCGAGAGTGGCAGCAAAACCATGGACCCATGGTG
>OMLO01000387.1_pt1 | contig 27949 bp, 17 predicted proteins | sample 1674811 | NCBI WGS metagenome assembly OMLO01 (sample SAMN06265003, study PRJEB25207) | coral metagenome | isolation source: Coral host | place: Mexico:La Bocana,Puerto Morelos, Mexico | collected 2008-11-13
GTTTCTAAAGAAACTGCGGTGCTGCGTCGGTGGGGGTAACAAGGTAATTTGGTTATATCAACTAAGTTGAAAATGTATGATTGGACACCGTAACGAGTTAAAAAGCTGACGTTTCGAGCGTTAGCGCTTCGTCAAGCGATCACACTTGGTGATCGAGTACTGATGCTTGGACACTGGCGTAAAATAGTGTTGTGTTCAGACCAAGTGTGAACACAACCTAAGGTAAAACATAAACCGGCGCCCGTAATGATACATTTGAATGGCAGAGGGTTGGAATATTTGCCCTATAAGCTCGATTCTAGCAACCCCTATTTTTTAAATATATCATTTTTTTCAAGATGACTAAGACTAAGGCCGGAGAAGGCGCCATTTTAGTTTTCAACGCCAGAGAGAGCTCTAGGGCTGAGATTTAAATTAACATACTCTTATTATATAAACGAAGGTATTACAAGACTTGACAAGGAAATCAGCTGATGCAAAGACTCTGGCAGCACATTATCATAATCAAACCAGTGACTTATACCAATCCAGTGCCCCTGTGATAGTTCAAGTCAACACTGCCATTGATCGATCGATTCATTTGGGTGAGACGGTGCAAGATGTTGTTTCCAACGCTACACAACAACTGCAGGAATCCAAAACTGCACTAACTGCTGCGCAGACAGCCTTGGAAAGAGCTAGCCGCGTGCACGAACATGCGCAAAAAATGCTGAAAGTCACAAGTAATTTTCAAGCAGAATCTCATCGTGCCCAGGTCTCTGCAAACAATTCTCTGCAGGCTGTGGCCTCTGCTCGAAATAACGCACATCGCATCATAATGAATGTCTCGGCGGTAAATGAATCATCAGCCCACTCACTGTCCTTGGCTGCAGAGGCTTTGAGGCTTGGGATCATGGTCAAAAATCTTTCCGTCTCCGAGAATCAGGTATGAATGAATCCTGCCAATGAATTTATTTGTAACTGCGTCCCAAATATGTAACGGTTTTTTCTTTTGCCCATCGAACGAGACCCGGAGGGTATAATTTGTGACTGGTGGCTGCTTTTTTACATTATTTTTCTGAGGTCTTGCCGCTCGCGGAGTTGAAGCCACTGGAACATCTTATTTGATGTTCCACTGAAGACTCAAAATATGATGCCTGTGGAAACCATGCGATAGTTTACCTTTTGCTTCTTTTGCACGTTTTATGTTGAAGTCTTTTCGTGTGTTTGGTTCTGACATAAAACCATTCTGACTCGACTTCTCACTGATTCGTGCTTAACGAATTTTGACTCAAACTTTATTACGGCAGTTTGGAAAAATTGTATAATCATCAAATTTATTTTAAAAAAAAATTTAGCCGTAGTATACTTTGCCTTTCTCTTCTCTACCAATCCCAAAGATATTAACGGGCTAGCCCACTCAATGCTTCATGGAACCTTACTTTCCCTCCTGGGTCTATGTTTACCCATTTTGTTTTTTTTCTGTGGTTAACAAAGGTCGTGGAGAGGGCCCTTCGTCTTGCCCATGACGTGAGTAACGAGACTGCTGCGAATAACATGGTGGGAAACAATACTATTGAAAACTTCATGGCCAGAAAAATAGAACCAGTGCAGAAGCTCTGTCAAAATCTCTCAACCATGGCTTCTAATATGTCGAACAACAGCGAAGCACTTCTTGGAAGAGCCACTTATGCAAACACCACTGTCCAGCGGCTAATTACTTTGACCAGGCGCCTGATGAACGAAAGTTCTGATTTGCCGCGAGTCAATGTGGACAATCTGCCTATGCTCAAGGAGGAGGTGAGTTTAGCGAGGCAACAATTTGACAAGCTGCAACTGGAACCACAGCTGGTGGAGTTACGAGGAGAGCTTCAACTGCAGAAAGTGAAGATAGCGATGTATAAAGAGCGGATTCACCAGCTTCGGTCTGATATTTCAAAATATAGGGAGTCGTTGAGGTCGATACCTTCTGTATCGCCTTGCTAAGAGCCCAGAAATTGCTGAAATACTCGCCGTCATGTATTGTTTTTCAAATGTGCGGCATTCGGCTGGATGAATGATACATACTGGAGTTGAAATCAAAAGGCTATTAACTGTAACGCAACCTTTGTGATCTAACTAGAAATCTGACAATATTGCCATACAGAGAACAGTCAGAACAGCTTAGGGTTTTGCAACTTGAAAGGAAAACAATATTGCTATTTAAAAACATTATCCATTATTACACAAAGAAGTCAAATCGCCTTCAAAGGATCGATGATAACCAATAGTTCTAGACTTTTTACCCGCACAAAATGAATACAGCACTAAAAATAACCAATCCGTTTTCAAATAATCAAAACTTGTTAAGAGCATTCCATGGTAGAGTTTAGTCAGTTAAGTGAGGGGAAAATTAGAGTTAATACAGATTTGGGATTTTTGTTAGCTCCAGTGGCTTCGGAAACTAATGTACTCGTGACCATGTGAGCGGGAACAGCAGACTGCAATAAATTGTACCTAATCAAGGTACAGTAACTGATTTGCTCCGGCATGACACTGCTGCATGGTGTTTCTGATCTTTAGTGTCAGATTTGTCCGCATCTGCTTGCTTAAATTAGCTATTAGCGTAAATTTCGAATTGCAAGCCTGTGGGCGTTTCTTTTCATGGTTCTAGCATAGCAATGATTGACTGAAATCAAATTCTAAGGTTAGGACGAATAATATATTTGACACAATGTCACAGTTTCATCTGATTCTTTTTCTGAAATCATCATCATCATCATTATAATTATTATTATTATTATTATTATTGTTATTATTATAATTAAGTATATGTAATATATTTTTAAGAAAAGTTGGTGAAATATCATGCGAATTTTACCGACTAAATTAAATGTAGATGTAGGTTACTTCTGAGACTGAGTAAATTTGCTGCCAAAAATGTACAGTGAATAAAAAGCACAAAAAATGTACCAATTATTGTTTTTTTTAAATTTTTTATATTTGTTTTCCTTTAAATTAATGACCTCAGAGACTGGATTATTAAATCTTTCTTATCCACTCAAAAATAAAATCAAAATTGATCATGACACACAAGCACACGGTTTTCACGCGTGATAACTGAACTAAGTCCTGGTGTTAATTCTCTTTAACAACTTTTATTCTTATATCCTTCCCAAATTACCGTAGTTTTGCTGTAAACCAGAAACACTTTGTTTACTTTATGCTTTGTGGTGATGTAAATGTTTACGGAACTCGTTTACGTTACAGTAGTGAACCCCAAAGATTGCGAAATTCGCAAAAGTAAATCTGGCAAATGGGAACGTTACAGTTTGATTTCGGTCATTTCGGAACCTTGCCGTGTAGAGCAGAGTTAGTACTAACTCTGTGTAGAGTCATTATTTCTGGTGGTTACAACCTTGGAAAGTATGTATTTTCTCTTGTCAAGGTCTGACTGACGACTTCTCCCAATTGGTATATTTTCGTATTGTAAACAAAACGCTTTCGAGTCGTTTAAGTCGCACCAGCAGTCGTATAAACTTCCATTCAGTAAGTGTTTTTCGCTTTTTCCAAACGGTATAAAACAACGGTCTGTTTTGTAACCCGATTTCTTTGATCTTAAAGTACATTTATCACTGTTTTTGGTGAAGTTTACTAAGCCGGAGAGAAGTATTTCCTTTCCGTTAAATCCTATGAGGTAACACAATATGTGCATCATGTAGCCATAGCAACCTATCTGTAACAAGGTGAAACACAACCCTACGTTCCTTTATGCTTCCTTTATCCTTCAATACTTTTACATGTGGTGTTAGCCAGTGGGTTGTTTTCTTATCAAAAACAAGCTAACTAAGTCACATTGGTGGCAAGCAGCTAGAGCGACAAGATCATTGCGGTATCGAAGATCATGACTCCAAGGAAACAGATCATCGCGATCATTTGTTCGATCGTGGCGGCGTTTATCACGGAGGTGTCTTGCGGATGTTCATCAGCTGGAGTGTGTATCCCCGGACCCGTGAAAAATTTAAGGTTAGTGGACCACACAGTCAATGCTACGAGTACTTGTGGCGATCCACCAGCTCAATATTGCCGGCTTAAACCTCTCAACAAATGTTTCATTTGTAACAAGACTACGCACACAGTGGAGAAAATGACCGATGGCAATCTTGGCACGAGTTGGCAGTCCGTAACATGGTGGGAATGGTACATCAATAACAACTTCACGGACGAGCCTTTGAAAGTGAACGTAACGATTTCCTTCAACAAGAGCTATGCCGTCACTGGAGAAATTCGTATCACTTTCAAGTCTCCTCGGCCCTATAAAATGATTCTCGAAAAGTCCATGGATAAGGGTATGACATGGACGCCTTTGCAATACTATGCAGACAACTGTAACGATCGGTTTAGCGTACCAAGCACGTCAGTCGAAAGCATAACGAACGGCGACTTTAGCCTCCACTGCGTAGAGGAATACAGCTCAACGACCCCTCAACAAGATGGCTTTGTACTTTTCGATTTCTTGCGGCGTTATTCCAAGACGAACTTTTGGAACAGAACTCTCCAGGAGTATTTCACGGCCACTGACCTTCGGTTACAGATGTTATATCCCGGCACAGACCGGCTGGAGAACGTCGAAAATAAAGTGGAGAACATTTTCAATCAATACTTTTACGCTATCTCAGACGTTAAAGTGAATGCTCGCTGTCAGTGCCACGGGCACGGATTATATTGCGATTACCCAAATTTTGACGGCAAGGACTGCGATTGTCTGCACAACACCGAAGGTGAAGATTGTGAAAGGTGTAAACCACTGTACAACAACAAGACTTGGATGCCAGCCTTTTCTGACAGTGAACCAAATCCTTGTGAAGGTATATACCTAGCAATAACACATACAAATATTGGATTCTATATATTATGATACTCTACTGTAGCTACATATTTATTTAATAGGCGGTGTTTTGATCCGCATGGTATTATATGGACGCTCGAGTGGCAAAAATACCGCCTCATTTTCGTATTGGTTCCTAAATTGCTAAACCCATGTACCATTTCATCCGACCATTATTTGGTAACATTCGCATTAAAGATGGCTTCTTGGCAATTTTCGCAGAAAAAAATGTGTTATCAGCTGCTTACTTTATTCAATGAGCCTTGTTTTCTTTTAAATCGTTTGAATAACGCAGTTTGATGCCGAAGGTTTTGTTGTCGAAAACCCATGGGGATTGGCATTCAACCAAATGATTTCGTTTCGTCGTGATGCACCGATGTTTGAGAGATGTTTGGCGATAAGCTCTATCGAAATCCTTTCATTAAATTGTTCGGAATATTTTCAATCTTCCTAAACCTCGCGCAATGTGCAAATTTTGATTGAGTTTACGTTCTGTTGTCTGCGGCTTAATGAATCGAAGAGGTTTCGCGTGATCATCTTAAGTTTTTCAATTTTTCACCGTTAACTTATTATTTCTGCAGGAGAGTGATGAAATGAAAATTCTTATTAGGGTTTTATCGCAGTGCGATGGTTATTTTGATTTGCGTGCGTTGGTTTTGGATTGAAACCTGTCTGAATGCTTTAAAGTTACGATATTCTACCCCGGGTATTCTACGTGTCACGAGTTGAGGAATTTCAACCTTGGAGATAATGGAATTCGAGTAGACATTACCGTTATCCGTTTATTGTACACAAACAGAATCAGCAAAGTGGCTCGCAATGTAATCTGTAGTTTCAGTTCTTGAAAAAATCCAAGAAGAGCTGATGGTTGGATAATTGAGACACGTCTCATTTTAAAATATCAAAAATACACATGTCGGCGATATTTTCTGTATGTAAATATGTCAAAGGTTTGTACACTGAATTACATGCCATTAATCAGAATGGTGCTTATCTGCATGCATACATACATCTAGGCACTACTGTCTTATTAAGGCCTCATTCTTTCCTGTGGGAGCACATTAAGGCGGAGGTACACGCGAATTTGGGTGAAATTTTACGAAGCTTAAGGAGGGCAACTGTTTGGTGTACAGCTACCAGTTTTTAACTTCAAATGCCATTTTAAAACAAAAAATTTCCTATTTCCATAAATTTCACTTGTCCTTTGGGAAAAACAATTTATCCTCAAATTTTCACAAAAATCACCATAACATTTACAAAAAATTCCGAAACGTAGATATGTGAGATGAGCACAGTGATTTTTGATTTTTGATTTTGATTTGATTGATTAAAACGTGAACAAGATATTTGTGTTAAGACCCTAATACCCAGCCAAAATATGGCCTTTAGGTGTACCTCTTCCTTATGCTGTCACCATTATAAGAGACATTACATCTGAGACCCATCTTCATCTGACATTCATTGCATAGAGGTATATTTTTTCAACATGAAAAATGTGCACAATATGGGTTGTCATAAATATGTTGAAGAACATAGCAACATCAAATGTACACAAACGACAGTACATGGGGAGTATGGTGGTCTAATGTCTCCAGACCTATTGGTCCAAGTGTGAACTCTTAAGTAAAGCATTTCATTCTCACTGACTCTCACTCTGCTAAGGGCAATAGAGTGGAGAGAAGGTACCGGTGAATAATGGAGGTTAACTATGATGGACTAAAGTATCCCATCAAGGGGGAGTTAATAATGCTCACTGTTGCTTCATGTTACAAACTGGATAATAGATCATAACATGTAGACTAGAATCTTTTGTGCCATAATGCATATAGGTTAAATCCTGCAAAGCTACTGTCAATACCATATGTTTTTATGAGAACACAGTCAGCGCCTTACTTGGCACCAGAGTGCTTATAGTATACTATGTATCAGTGTCTCACTGGGACATGTCAGTGGGCATCTGAAGGGAAAGGTAAAAATGTTAAGTCTGCATATGAGCCTAAGTGGCCCATTAGGCTGGAGGGTATCCCAGTTTCTGTAGCAGTAAGTGACTAGGAATATGTCTACTCCCACCTGGATGGGACGCTAGTCCATCATACCCATTTATTCTCCTGGTTGGAGAGAGGCACTATGAGAGTCAAGTGTCTTTCCCAAGAAGGTAACAATGTCCCCGGCCAGTGCTCGGACCGCTTGATCCGCAGTAAAGTGTACTAACACGAGGCCACCACACCTCCCACAGATACCTGAAGGAAACAAGTTTTATTATTCTTTAAATATTTTTTACTACTTTTACTACACCTTCATTTGATTAATATAATAGTTATATTGATATTTACAGACGAAACTCGTCGACTTTGACATTAGATCATGTTAGTTACCAAATTCTATACTAATTATGAGTCACAACAGTTGGTACTGTGGATGGAATGGTTTCATTTATTTGTCCTTATCTTTTAGCATGTGAATGTTACAGTCATTCTGATAGTTGCCATTACAATGAGAGTCTAGATCATGGTATCTGTGACGACTGTTATCACAACACCACAGGGATGTTCTGTGAGCAGTGTGTTGTCAAGTTCTATCGCAACATGAGCAAGCCCCTCTATGATCCAGAAGTGTGTCTACGTGAGTACACTTATGCATTATGGCATTTTGTACTTTATATTAACTGTAAATTTAAAATGTATATGAAAATATGTTTGAAAAGTTTTTTTTGATGACAGTTAATTGTTGCGACTTTCAAGAGTGTGTTCAACCTTTTTTTGTTGTTTTCTTTTCTTCTGTAACGTCTAGATTTCATTAAAATAATAATATTATTTGACTGTGTAACAAGATGCATCATGATCATGTGAATATTCGTTGTTTTGTGCTATGAATCGTAGCCAAAAGTAAGCTGCAGGTCATGGGAGTAATATCGAGTTTTAAGATTTTGGAACACAAAACATTAGAGTTTGGCAGTTTTGTTCAAAGTCAATCATAAATTTTATTTTACCAAAATTAACCTGTAATTTTTCTCTAGGAATTTTGTGTACCTGAAAGATAACTGTGCGTGAGACTTGTTAACATTGTATTGTTCATTTCAGCCTGTGACTGCTTCATGTCAGGAATCACAAACAATGGAACATGCAATCAAACAACAGGACAGTGTGAATGCAAGCAAAATGTAACTGGTCGGCAATGTGATGAATGTCAAGACACTTTCTGGGGTTTTCGATTGCCTCCTATTGGAGATTGTCGGGGTAAGTGATGACTCTAGACTGAGGGAATTTGCATTATAATTTTTATATGGTAATAATATAATTTTAATGATAGAATGAAAAGACCAACTGGCTCAGGGCAGTTTTTCTTACCTTTTCATCTCAAAAATTTCCATAAGTCTTTGTTTTTAGAGAGATTTCAGCAAAGGATAAGTTCTCTTTCAGTTAGTGAAAATAGCCAGCAGTTGGTGTCTAGCGTTGTCCTAGTTGACCAATCGATGTTAACTGTGACCACAAAGGGTTTTGAGAAACTCCATAGGTTGGAGAATTAAGTAAGGATCAAAGTTGCCTGTGATACCCTAGAAGCCATCGCCATTTGGTGCACATAAAGTTATTTCATAGAGTTATTTCCTGTTTGCTGGTTGATGCCAACATCTAGTTCTGTTGTTTTTGACATGTGATAAATTTTGAACATTTTTCTCCAGGATGCAATTGCGATGGCAATGGCACAATAAATGGAAGTTTTAGTTGTAGTCAAGATTCAGGCCAATGTCCTTGCAAGGACAATATTCACCAACGCACTTGCTCCGAGTGTAAAGATGGTTTCTACTCATTTCCTAAATCTGTTGAAGTGGACTGTCTTCAGTGTGACTGTGATTATGGAGGAAGCATTGAGGAGATCTGTGAAAAAGAGAATGGTGTGTATAAAAAAATTACAAGAGGTTAAACTTAATATAACTGCTTCAGAAGTTTAACTGTTACTGACTGTTAGTATGCTATGGATATGATATAGGTAGATTGGAGATGTACAAACATTTCAGTCCTAGTTTTACATACTGATCAGTATTGTTGGATGTATTGTAGAGATGTATGTGTGTTTTATTTGTCATTTTTCACTAAACTAAACAACACCTTTAGAAATGTGTAATAGTACAAAAAAAGCTCGATGTGAAGGGTCCACTATCCACTGCTATTAGCTCATCTCTTTTGAGACTACATGTATTTGTGAAGTTCATGAGTAAAAACAAAACATGGAAATAATTACATGTATGCTAAACATGGCCCAGTTTCCAGTGGTAAAATTGTAACACTAGGTGAAGTTAAAGAGCAGTGACTAACCTTTCAAGTGTTTGTGTACTGAACAATAATTTCTCTTGTTTAGGGACTTGCCTATGTCGAAGTCATATTCAAGGAAAACGTTGTACTGAAGTTAGTAAGGGGTTCTATGTTGCCTCCTTTTATCATCTGAAATATGAAGCTGAAGATGCTATTGGAAGTTATGAAGCAACCTCTTACTTCACTGGAGTAGACCAAGTATTTACTGGCAGAGGATATGGAAAGATTGGATTCAATCAGTTTATTGTTTTCACTGTAAACCTATCCACAAGCTTCAGTGACTATTATGTAGTCATTCGTTACACCAGTAACGAAGACGCTAACATAACACTGAGTCTCTCCATAAGTTCATGTAATGCATCAGAATGTCACACAAGAAATAATTTGACAATTTCTCAGTTGCCACACGGAGCTGGGTTAGCCTGGAGGTCCCAAGAAGCTGTTTCATTTCTTAGAGGCCAAGAGTACCACTTGAATTTGACATATGTCAGTGGAATGTATGCCAACTCTACAATAGAAATAGACTCTCTGGGCTTGCTTCCAGATGTAAGAGATGTCAGGATTTATGAAGTTGCTCAAGATGATGGCTTTGTTCATGATATGACTTTACAGCAGATCAATGATTGCTGGATCAATTCTACCACCATTCTTGGATCACAAAATAGCCCTGACATCTGTAGAAATGTCACTTTCTCAACCATGGCTGAAGTATTTGATGAAGCTATTCGTAAGTATTATTTCTATTTGAAGTGTGATCAAAGGGTAGATAAACTAGCAAAATTATAAAAATTTGTTTCTTATGTACAAAATAAATATATGCAATTTATGTTGCTACATTTGTTTTTTGTAGCTTGTTCATGTAACAGTACAGGAACTGAGAATGGCACAACTTGCCAGCAGTTAGGAGGTCAGTGTCACTGCAAGCCAGGAGTAACTGGACAGGCATGTGATCGTTGCTTACCGGGCTACTTCAACTTCACTGACAGTGGATGTACAGGTACAGCATGTTCAGTTAAATAGTTCTTTAACTTTCGTCATTAGAGACCCTTTAACACCATGTTTTCAGTGAATTTGTATGAACAGAATTTATTCATTAATTTAATGTATTTAACAGCGCTCATACTCATACTTCTGTACAAATACATGTGCAAGTAGCCAATGACTGCACTGCACCCCAGAGAAATGTCTGGGCTACTGGATGGTGCAAAGGTTTCATCACCATATATAAAAAAAGGAATTGCATCCTACCCTTGTCATGAGTCCTTAGTTATTTGCATGGATGAACTTGTTGAACACTGCCAATAACATCTCTGTGTGTGTTTTCCTCTTTTCAGCTTGTGAATGCAGTGAACTGGGATCCTCAGACCTGGTTTGTGATCCTGTGACTGGACAGTGTCCATGTAGGTCTGGTGTTATAACACGAACCTGCAGCAGATGTGATGCAAACTACTATGGCTTTCACACAGGACAAGGATGTGTTGAGTGCAACTGCAATGCAAGTGGTTCTGCTGATCTGCAGTGTGACCGGAATGGAGTCTGTCCTTGTAAAAATAGCACCACTGGCACAAAATGTGACATGTGCCGTGAAAACTTCTTCAATTTTACATCAGAGGGATGCCAGTAAGTGTTTATGATGAAAAAAATGAACAATATTACTACTTAGTCAGTTAGGTTTGATATTCTGTTTATGCAATCAGCTAATTAATTATGTGGTCCAAAAAACAGTCAATAACCAATTTCCTTTATTTTTCCTTTTAATGAGCATTCCATTACGGCTGTTGAAATCTTTGGACAGTCTACCCTGAAATGGCAGATTGTGTTACTGTTACATTTAGCTGTATTCTACAAAGAGAAAATGGGAAGAAAGTTACCCCCTTCTCAGAAAGGATTTCAAAAGACTCCAGTGTCTCTTTTTTGTTAAAACGACACTTCTATTTCAGTGGTTGCTTATAAACAATATGACCAAAGATAGATTAGATTTAGTCTTTGTATTGATGAATCATCCTTTTGTGTGCTTTCTAGACCGTGTAACTGCCACAAGGGAGGTTCCAGTTCACTGCAATGTCATCTAAACACAGGAATCTGTACATGCAAGGCCAACGCTGAAGGAAATAAGTGTGAGATGTGCAAGAATGGAACATACAATAGTGACCCAAACAATCCAGATGGGTGCTCTCCATGCTTCTGTTTTGGTCGATCTGATGTGTGCTCCTCAGCTCAAGGCTTTTTTAAGTCCTACATAACAGCTAATTTCTCAAGGAACAATAATTATAAGATTGACCAATCTGGAATTACAAGATTGACGAATTTGGATTATGGTGACACCTTTGAAATCAACTTTACACCCAACAGTTTTATAAAGTTGACCTTAGAAGAAAACTTTAAAGGTAACCAACTCCATTCTTATGGTCAGTTGTTGGAGATGACAATGACGTTTGCTGATGTGGACAGTTTGAATGCGACTTGGAATGTCACGCTGACAAACAACAAGTTGCAAAAAGCATTCTTCAACATCGTTCCTCAACCATCCTTGTCAAGCACACAGTATCATGCTAGACTGCATGAACATTACACCCTCAACAACTTAACGGCCTATGAACTACAAAGTATTCTGGTGGACATTGAAAGTGTTGAAATACATGGAAGTTTTAAGGCCAATGGCTCTGTCACAATTAAAGTTCAGTTGGCGTCTGCCAGTAAAAGTTCAGATGGTGAAGAAGTGGGATATGTTGAAAACTGCACATGTCCCAACAACTACACAGAACTTTCATGTGGATTTTGCAATTCAGGTAAGGCAGACAGAATCCTGATGAATTGACATACAGTGTACATAGGAGGTTTGTATCTCATGGTCCATTAAGTGGAAATGTACTTTCATGTGCTTAATCATACAGTCACCCCTTTTGAAAATAGGCACCACTGTAAGACAGACACATTCCTAAGTCAGACTTGTCTCATGGTTCCAACTGAATTTTCACTTGTTTCTCTGTAACTGAACACTCTTTAACCTGGACACCTCAATAAGCAGAGAGGTGGACCTGTTCCTAAACGTGTCCATCTTGCAGATTGTTCTCTGTGGTTTATCAATCAAGCAACAATGAGTTCTTACCTTATGGTAGAACGCTAATAGCGACCGGTCCTTAGGAAAATGTTTGTTACCATCTCCTGTCATAGAAACTAAGACAGAAGTTTTGATGTAAACTCAAAAGATGGTAAGCCCAAATAGCTATTTAAGACACCACAGTTCCAGTACAATTTTATTTCTATTATCACTAGCCAAGACACATTGTAAGGAAATGTTTTAAAAAATACCTTTTGACCATTATACTTTTTTGTGTAAATGAACACTACATATAATTGTGCCTGTAGTTTTATAATTTTACAAAGTGCAAATACAACCCATTTTTTGTAGGATATACGCGCCAGTCCCCCAACCTGGCCAACACTCCAACTGTTTTCAAGTCATGTGTACTGTGCTCATGCACTGGTCGCTCACAGGAGTGTTTTCCTGAGAATGGCACTTGCTACAACTGTCGTATGGGATCTGAGGGTGAACACTGTGAGAGGTGTCAGCCTGGTGTGGACAATACTACTGATTGCAGACGGTGTATACCTGGGTTCTTTGGTTTAACTCCTTCATCGGGTGGCTGCCAAGGTAATCATATATTCGCATTATGGTTAATAGTTGAGAAAAGCCCTTCATCTTAATGAAATAACATACATATAGTCACTTTGATCGCTTGTACTTCGAAAAAAAGAAAAATAATAAAACTTACACAATATTCGGCTGCTTTATGCTGAACAAAGCGAGACTTCAAAAGATCGTTCTTCAAAAGTACTGATCAGACATATTGTCTTGTGGATGTTAAATTTATTACGCTTTTATACTGTTGGAAACGTTATACTGCATCTAAGTCTCTCTAAGTCTAAATCACTGTATTATTTTGGATATGTAGCCAGTGCTATGCATTATTTTTATTTGTAAAGACCTTATCACAAATTAGCAGATGAGAAAAGGAATCCCCATGGATAATAAATTTGCAAAAACTTGATACCAGGAGGTGGAAGTCCCATAACAGGATCTCATTACAGGGCGTGCATTGACAACTGTTGTAAATTGTAAGGTGCTGCTAGAGAGCCCTTTCTGTTAATCACTTCTAGTGAAGTTACCATCCTCAACAATAACTAGCTTACCATTACATTGTTTTATATGCGTTGATGTCTACAGTAGTTCGTGTCCTAATAAATGTTTTTTTTTTGTCGTGTGTTTTAGGCTGTGAGTGTGTGCTTCCCAACACACTGTACGGTAATAGTAGCGTTTGTAACGAGACCACCGGCCAGTGCACCTGTAAACCAAGAATTGGTGGCAGACAGTGTGACCGATGCCATGAGAACGCATACAATACTAGCAGAGGATGTGTTGGTAAGTTGTAAGACTAGGTCGTCGTCGCATGAACAACTGCAACTTTCCAATAAAAAAAAATAACACGAGCATTCCGGAGATTTTTGTCTAGTGAGAAATTGCCAGGTGTTTCCAAAATGTACCCATTTAATTTTTTTTTTCCAAAACCATTTGCAGTCCAAAGTGACTATTTCAAACATTCTAGCTATTTGCAATAAAAAAAGCAATGCCAGTAAAATCAAGTGATACGAAAAAGGACGACACTTGCACAACACTAAATTCATTAATATGTTTTCATTTCAATCCTTAGACTGTCCTGAGTGTTACCGCCTTATCTACGTAGAGGTGAAAGAGCTTCGAGTAAGTTCAGCTGCCCTAGCCAGCACAATAGATCGTCTACGAAATGGACATATCGGGGACGCCTCATTCGCCCAAAGACTTGCTAATTCTAAAAACACCGTTAGTACTTTGGTTTCTGATGCACAAGAGTCCCAAGAAATCGAGAAGGACGTGACGGAGCAAATCAATCAACTCAATGAGACTCTGAATCGACTGGAAGAAGTCTTGATGCAAGAGGTGAAACCTGGTGTGACTGAACTGTCAAATAACTTGACTACTGTCAAACAGGATAGGGAAAGAATTGAGCGGCTTATTGAGTTGATTCGTGATGCAGTACATTTCAGCAATAATCTTCTCAACATGTCGATCGATCCTGCTATCCGTGAGGTTGAAACTGTAAGCGATTATCTCGGCAAGCTGTTACCAAGGTTTAATAGGCTGGCGGAGAATTTCACGGCGGCAGCTACACTTCAAAATGAAACGGCCCACGACATCCAGGGTAAAGTTAATGACGCTGAGTCCATGATCGTGGAAGCACGGACGGTGGCTGAAAATGCAGTAAATGAGCAAAACGATCTTGAGAGTTTCCTCGCTTCACTGAAAATGCGCGTGGATGTTATACAAGCCTATGGTGAAGCCATGAACTCTACGGCTTATGAGTTGTTTGTTAACGCGTCGATTGTTTTGTTACAAGCCAATCAGACCATGTCACAGGTAATGCTACTGAATCCCAATAATACCGCCACGGTCAGTCAGATTGAGAGAGCGGCGATGCAGGCGAGTAAGCAGGCACAAGAAGTAATCTCGAGAGCCAAGAATCTGAGCCAGTCATACTCCAATTTAACTGCACAAGTTGAGTTTGCTGTCGAAAGGGTGCAAGCTTTGATGCTTCGTGTGCAAAACGCCGACTCAACCGGACAGGCAATCCTCAAGGAAGCACGTAGGGCTAGGCAAGAAGCCATGGACGCTGTACAACTTGCCTCCAAGACTCTTAAAGACGCTGAAGAAATGTTACAAATTCTGCAGAATTTCGAGTCTAAGGCACAGGAAGCACAAGAGTTTGCTGACCTGTCGCTTACGCGAGCCAAGGAAGCTAACACCACAAGCTTGAATGCGATTCAGTATGCCCAAGGAATCAACGCTTCCCTTCAAGCGACACTAGCAACTGCTAAACGAGGCCTTGACCTAGCAGAGCAAGCAAAGAATATCTCATTAGATGAGAATCAAGTAAGTGACGCAATATTTTATCGACGGCTTCTGACTTTATATCTATTTCGCAGCCGTTCGCTAAATTTCACTTTCACGCACGACTTCGCTTTTACATTAAAACGTATCATTTAATGTGCTGTATAGCCTGCGTGACAAGAAAGAAGGAGAGAAAAGGAAAAGAAAATTCCCCTTTCTTTCTTCTTGCCACGCAAAGAACCTGCTCGCAGGATGCGTGTTGTACCAATTAGGACCGTTTTATCAGGGTTTTCACGGGGTACTGGTTACTTGCTTCAGTTAGTAAACGTGGACCGAAACGAAAACGTCTTTTCTCATTTGTATTCTAACTGAACCATCTTGTTGGTTCCCTTAGGCTGTGTCCATTATTCATGAAGACGCAAGCAAACTTTCTCGTGATGCTGGCCAGTCCAAGTTCACAGCAAGCTATTTCAGGCAAGTCGAGCAGAACGTCACCGCTATAAACTCCTCTTCTCAGGGACAGATTGGCGTATGTAAAGGAAACTATTCCAAGTTGGCTTCTGACGCTCTGCGAGATGCTCATTCTGCGAAGAGCGAAGCAGACAAAGCTGATGCAGCTGCAAAGAACTCGAAAGCGCGCGTTGATCGCGTAGTGTTAGAAGCTGGTAGGCTGCAAAAGGTAAACGTCACGAGGCTGAGCGAACTACAGAGCGAGATACAGAGGTTGCGTACGGAATTCACTCAAAAAGATCTAGCTGATATTATTACAGAACTGAAAAAAGCCAAGGAGGAACAAAAGCAATTTGTAATGGAGTATCGAGAAAAAGTCAGGAAAAGGCGGGTGGAAATCGCTGAACTTGAACAGCTTCACTCGTCACTGTCGTCAGTAACGTGTGACAGTTAATCATTATAGTCTACGGGGTGTAAATTAACCATACGCAAAATGCAGTGTGCAGCAGCAGTCTATCCTTAACGCTAGGGGCAGGCGATTTGTACGACCGACTGTTAGGATTGGAGATAGGAAATCTTTATCAGACGGGATTATCCGCACGTTGGTCCAAAAGAACGCTCATATCCGGGATGCTGGACAAACGGATGCCTAATAGATGTACTAGGAAAGGAAAACTGAATGATATCAGTCGAAAATCAAAAAATTAAACCGTTACAGTTCTAATTATACGTAAAAACCGGCAACGGGATGTCACAACTCATCACTTTCTTTGAAAACTTCGCTGATTTTCTCTCTCTGTGCGTGCCTATAATACGCATCAACTTGTCAACGAGAAAACCTTATCTTCTCGCTTTCGAATTGACAAGCAACTTCCAAAATGTTAAGGATAAAATAGCCTATTACAGTCTTAAGTTAAATATCGACCTTGAAACTTTGCTAACTATTCTGAGAATTGCACAAATACGTAAAGGCGATGTATGATTGGGGTCTAGATGCAGTTTGCTCTCCGTTGCCGGGAGGTGAACGCAAACTTATTTTTTTGTTCAGATTCCCTTATGGCTAATACTTCGTTCTGATCAACTGAACATGATTAATTAAATATAGCGAAAGCAAAAAAAATTTATATGGAATTCTCAAAGATAGCAATTCTTGGAAGGCAGTTGAAATATAAAATCAATTTGCAACCATTTTTGACTTTATTTTTTTGAAACAATTACTTTGTTCCCTATCGGAACTACAAAGACAGTTTTTATACGCCTTTTTATATAGTATTTATTGAGTACTGTTGACGTGCTATCCTCACAAATTATCTGTAGATTATTAAGTTATTGCATATGTTTTAAATCATCGTAGTATTTGGTTCATTGGACTTGGACCGTGAGATTCAAAGATCCGCTTATCTGATGCTAGTTTAAAACATGATTATATAATAGATGCTTTCGTGCTCGGGCTCAGACCCCGCTTTTAGTTTTGTCAGTAGTTAAGGAGTTACGTCACGGCTTGTGCATCTTGAAAAGTTGAACCTGAATTTTTGAAGTTCGTCGTTTCCAATCCAGATTTATCTTCTCCATCCTAAACCATCTTTGTTCCTTTATTGTTTCGTATAAACTCTAAGGTGTTATTCTATCTTACTAAACTACTATTTTCAGGTTTGCTTCAATTTAAAGGTGATTTTGTATGTAGCCAAAATAGCTCAAAATTACGTGACGGCAGAGCTCCTTGAGAACTCGTACTCTGCCCAAGCCCGATTTCAACGTTGGCCAGAGTCCGGGTTCTTAGTGCTGACCAAAAGAAAAGCAAGCTCTGGGAACAATATTGGCACTCAGTGTGTGTGAAAAAAACGTATACCGTGGCGACCATATGTAAAAAATTACTCCGGCTCAATGCCTTCGTTATATTGCTTGCTTATTGGATTTGTACATAATTACTTTGTATGTAAAGAAACTGCTTAAACTGTAAAATAAAAGGACTATGTGATTTTTACTGCGTATTCGCCAGTTTATTGATAAAGCGCTAGTGTATTGCCATTGTTTGTAGCGGCCAGTGCGCTTAGCGGCGGGAGGCGGATCAGTTGGTTATTCTCAAGAGAGTCCTGAAGGGGGGGTATAAATCCCATTTTCCCAGCCCAAATATATCCCAAATCCCATTTCCCAGCCTATTGTTTTTCCAAATTTTAAAAATCCCAGTCCCAGTTCTATTGTATTTCTGTCTGTGATTCCCATTCCCAGTGACCAAATCCCAGCCCCAGTGACCCAAATCCCACTTTCCCAGTGAAAATTTGCCCAAATCCCAGTTCCCATTTTACCCCTTCAGGACCCGCTCTCAAGCATGACCAAGTAGCTGAAACAGGGTCTACCGAGAAACAACTCCAGCAAAGTGATCAGAGCGGGTTTTAACCAGGCGTCCACATTGAGCCCCTCCCAGGAGTTCTAGGGAATAAGGGAACTGGAACATTTTCCTGGGAATAGGGGATATTTTCAATTATTTTCAAGGAACAAGGGAACTTTTACGTTAATTGTGGGGAACAAGGGAACACCAATCTATTTTGAATAAGATATATATTTTTTTAACTTTCCGAGCCCCTATAATATAAAATTTATTACGGACTTAAGTGTCAGGCGAGATTATTTCGAAATGATTATTGTTACGAGCGGTGCAAGGAATGACAAACATTGTCACTAGTTTGGTAGACTATCTGAAGTACCTGCATCTGTATGGAGAGACGTTTGGACTTCACACAAAGAAAAGCACCTCGGTCACAGTAGAGATCCCCTAGGCAATTGGCCGTTTTTATACTAGAGACGCGTTAGCTCTAGATGAGCTGCTTTTCTAAATCCGTCTTGAACGACGGATTTCGAAAAGTAGCTCGTCTAGACGGGTAACGCGTCTTGTGCCCGTCGTTATACTAGAGACGGATAACCGGACGAATTACAAAAAGTTTGCCGAAGCTCGTCTAGACGGGTAACGTGTCTCAAAACGGCCAATCAATACCACAACTGTGACACAGGGCCCTCAAGGACCTGTTTCATCTGTTGTCATGGAAGATGAAAGAAGGATCCTGAAGTCGTTGGGTAACATCAAGGACCTGCTGGACCGTTTTAATCCAAGCCTAACCACCAAATTATTATCAAAAAGTCTTCTAACGTCATCCACACGAGCTATCGCGATAGTCCGTCTTGTGAGACGAATCGTGATGATCCGTCTCCAGTGTAAATCGAGCTATTGTTGAATTCGTTGTAAGCTCAGTTATTAGACAGAAAAATTCAAATATAATGTCGGAAAACTACTGCATGCCTCCCAGGAAGATTTGTTTTGACTTTGTTTGTTATTCTAAGGTAAATATTTGACCTTCTTCCCGCGAGGGCCAACTTCCCGTTCCCACTTATTACCCGGAATTAAAATATCTATAATAATATCTATAATATAAATTTTTTTATCTAGGCATAATTTACAGGGGAAATAATAATAAAAAGAAGAAAAAGCAAAACGCTTTCCACGTGGCCTTTTCGATTCCTTCTCGAAACCTCGCTGTACTCATGCTCTGGAAAATTGCCTTTGACAGGTTTGTAAGCGAGCATCCAATAGGAATGCACTTCCGGTTGGTCACTAGAACACAGCAAATAGAAGTGGTTTTCACAGTTTCTAAAGAAACCTAATTATATTCATCGTGGAGGATGCCCTGCGGCACAACAGATGGCGACTTACAGTTTATAACTATCCGCGTTTCATTAGCCCTAGATTGCAACAGTGGCTGTATACGTCGTACAGATGTTAGACCAAAGGATGTAAATTATCCACGAGGCATTTTATTTTTATCAAGACAATCTTCGCTGGACGCAGGTGAAATATGTAACGTTTGGAAACACGGTCACTTGCAAGATTGGAGTTTATCCTGTTATTATAGCCTGAACATGAATTCTTAACTTGATTCAAGACTCGTTATTCCACACATCAATTGTTCGAGGCTCGAAGTTATTTTAACTAATTTGTGCGAGTCGACACTCTCTAGCAATATTTTGGTTTGTCGTCGACATGAGCGGCCCTTGACAAATATATTCGGGCGACAGTCGGCCTGCTTCCCAAGCGGAAACACGAACACAAACATGGACAGATCAAAAAAGCGACAAACGTTCACCCCTGAAAGACCGAGTAGTCTTGTTGTAGGAGACCTTAGAACTCCAGGGAGGTATCTAGCTCGACCAACGCTTCAGTTGAAACGATACTCTAGTCCACCGGGTACGCTGCAGTTGTCTGAGGGAACTAATCAACTCAACCAAACGCCAAACCGGTGAGTCGCCAAAACGTAGATTTTTAAAGGTTTAGCAATTGTAGTTTAATTAACCATAATGAAAACCGGCTCAAGCGAAAAATGCGTAGCTATATTGAACGTCTGCAGTATTCTTTTTTCCAGCAATATTAAGATTTGCATGTATTATCGGTGGTTGTAACGTACAAATGATACAAGTTTAAGCCATTATTTGAGTATTAAATACGCTGAAACTATTGGGATATTGTTTGCCTGTTAGTTTAGTGGTCAGATCCAACAATTCACATTTGTGTCGAGAACAATCTTCTTTCGTTTGTTCTCGCCTCGCACAATCATTTTGTTGTTATCATTGTGTGGTCAGGTATAAGAGTCATGGATGAAGGCTTGTTGACGTTTTGAGGTGATTTTTACCTTGTAACGAGAACGGCCAGTTGAGAAAAGCCCATTTTATTGAGTTCATGAGATAATACGCGCTGATCGTTTTCGCCTTGGCCGTGATTTAGCAGAAATTGAGCAATTTTTCGTCTGCTGGTAACATGTAAATAATAATCAAATCAAACAATGCAAACATTAGCCGCGTTTCTTTCAAAGAACTTCCCTAGCTTTGTTTGATAGAAACCAAACATGGATACCTATTGTACGCATAATTCCTAGAGAAGTCAAAACAAAAAATCTACTGACAGCGATAGACACAAAGCGTAGTATTTTAACTACGAAGTGAAATTTACATCTTGAAATTTACATTGTTGTCAAGTACCTTTTGTCTCCGACCGAAATTTTTTCGCGTCGCGAATTTCCGGCATAAACCACGCTAGTCACAACTATTTATGTCATTTACTAGCTACAGCAATAAATGCCAAAATCCACGTCGATCTTCAAGAGCTAATGTACGTGACCTGACAACTTAATCGGAGAACTCGACAGAAAACTACGTAGTTTACAGGGCGGCGAGCAATTTAGAATTTCATATTCTCTATTTACACAGTTTGAAACTCATATAATCCTACAGATAAAATCAAACGACCACAAAATCAACGAATCAAATTGATTGAGATCGAATTAACGTCTACTTTTGAACCTCTAAACGATTTATTGTAATTCAAATGATGAATATCATGTTAAAAGTCCACGCACGTTTCGCCGATCATTCTCGGATCAACATGATCAAGGACGTGATCTCTGATCTCGTACTTTAGTATTTGTTTTAAACAAATACACAGCTTATCGACGAGTATCCGTTTAGAAAGGAAAATTCACAATATTAAAGGGAAAGGAATGGGATGAAAGATTGACCGTCCTTTTGATTTTTACTCCCATCTTGTTCGGAAGTTTCTGATTAGGACGCTTTAGAAAGTCACGCAAGCGACAAGCCCTAAGTCACATGATGTCAGTTTTAAATCGCAAATGAATATACTAGGAAGATGGCTGGCTAGTGTTTTGAACAAATGTCCAGAAGGTCAAGATGAAACGGAAATAAACTTGGAATATATCTCAAAAGGAAATAAAAGCTTAGAAATACGGATTAAAGGTGTTTCAATATTTCAAATCTATTCCCTCAGGCCTGCTACATTCTATCTACCTACTAATACTTTAACTCCTTTTTTTCGTTTTTAATAATTATTTTCATATCCCTCTTAATGTCAGTTTGTGTAGATCTGGCCTGTACGTCGCCCATCTCATGGAGATTATTGTTATTGTTATTATTATTATTATTATTATTATTATTATTACTATTATAATTATTATTATTTACTATTACTATTACTATTATTATTATTATTACTATTATAATTATTATTATTGACTATTACTATTACTATTATTATTATTATTAAAGATTCGCACAGCTATTGATGATATTGAAGTTGGTTTCGTCATTGGCTCCGGGCAACAACAAGTTGCCTAGGGAAGCCAAGAAACACCCCTTGTTTGCTTTTTCTCTTCTTTCTACATCTCTAGCACCTTATTATTATTATTATTATTATTATTATTATTATTATTAATTTTATTATTATTATTATTATTACTATTTTTATTTGTGGTTGGGCGCCTCGTATGGGTCTGAGTCTCTCGTTCACGCTTTACTTTAGTCCGTCAATATATTTACCGTCTTTGTCCAATAAAGCTTGTTAGAATTTTGCACGGTGGCGTGAAGATGTGAATTTTATTTTCGCTGGTTAAAAACTACATTTTCCCTGCGCTTGTTCGGAAATAATTGGTTTTACAGCTCGAAAATAAAATGCATATCTTCACGCTGCCGTGTAATATATTCTATTAATAACTGCTTACTAAATGAAATTTAAATAAGGAGAACGCAACTTTGAATGCAGCAATGAATGCAGCCATAGCCTTTTATTTTGTATTAGTTTCATTTTTTTTTATCTTTTCTGTCTTATGCGTGCCATGGTGCCATAAGAACAGTTGCTGATGCTGATTTTTTATCTATCTTCCTTACATTTGTTTTGGCGTGCGTTGGTCTTTTATGGTAGTGCCTCTTGCGTCACGACAACATGCTATGATCATGAAAAACAACCGTGCCTTCTCGCATGCCTAAATCAGTTACTGCTGAATCATCATTTGCTGGTGAAATGAGCTAACTATTACAAGCGTGAAAACTCATTTTGTTAACTTTGGCATTGTTAATCACACTAAGGTCTTTCCGTATTGTTATGGCAGGTAGTGCTTGGTAAGGTTTCTTTGCATGATATTGGTGCGGCCCACAGCAGCCAGCTCTCCAAGAGACAACGACCATCGGTCTGTTGAGGCCTAGTTAGAAAACCGCGTTTTCACTCTGAAAACGCATGAAATGTTCTACGCCCACAGTACGTCGGAGAAATTTATAACAAAAAAAAAATCATCGGTCATCTTGGATGTGTGTTTGTGAAAAATTCGGGCACTGAAAACACACGATTATAATGAGGCCATCGTTAACGAAAAGCTCTGATTTTGAAACGCAAAGTCGGGGTTTTCAATTGGTGAGATTTGAAGAGCGTTATCGAAAAGCTCCGTTTTCGTGGCGGATTATTGTGGACGGTAGTCCTAACCGTAGAATTAACGCTTCGTTTTCAAATTTCTCCGACGTAGGTGTGAGAAACACAGGTCGAATTCAGTATTATAATGATCTTTTGTTAAGTGATGAATAATTATGCAGCAACACTGGAAATCGAGTTTGCCTTCAGAAAGAAAAGGAAGCTGTTTCTGTTTAAATGCTTTCTCTTGTGTTGTTTTCAAAAGGAACTCGCATAATCGTCTGCTTTAAACCAGTTTAAATGTGAACAACAAAGAAGTTGAGTCGAGTTTAGTTGAAAAAAAACTTGTCAAATAAAGAAACAAACAATTAGCAATCTAAAACAACTGCAGTATGCGATCGATTTAATACTATTAACAGAAATGACGAGGACTTGATTATTCCCGGGCAGTATCAACACACAATATAACCAAAACTCACAAAAGGTTTTCATCCTTTCGCAAGTGATGATCATTACCGGATCGGACGTCATTCAATGCTGTGTTTACGTTCTATTGTTACGTCAACAATAGAATCGAGTTTCGTACGAATGGCCGACAGGCCTATTCGACAGATCTAAACAACTGACGGAATAGAAAGCAAGTTGAAAAAAAAATTTACCCAAAAAGAATGAGAAAGCTCCGATAAACACCCTGTCTCTTGCTAATGGATATTAGTCGAGAAACAGACATCACGAAACAGCGTTTTGTGTGTTATTATTAAGAATACAGAAATTAATTGCAATAACAAAACCCTTCCTATCACTGCCTTGTCACCAAGCAATTTCACATCATTTGTAATACAGCTATTTAAACGGAGACCGCATGTCAATTGATATTCTTCTTTGCGTGTCGCAAACTTGAAGCGAAAGATCTGGATTACCGCCAAAATCTCACTTCACTCGACCACCTTCTCACAGTGGCAGACAGGTCAGAGATTTGTGATTTGTTTGCATTAAGTGCGCTTTAGAAAAAGCGCTGTTGACTTACACTTATACAAGATTTGTGCTCATTTTCAAGTGCAGCGCTAGTCACTTTTTTTTAAAATTTTCTCCGCTCTACCTGAAGAACTTACTTTTCGATACTTTTTGTACCATGCGTTGACTCGGTGGCGAAGGAGTTTTCTCGGGTTGTAACAGTGTTATTCACGGAAGGTACGGAAATTTTGAAAAGGACCGAGCTGAATTTCATTAAAGCTAATCACTGCCTTTTTCGGCTGATTGTTGACAATTTGCGCGTGTATAAGTCACGGAAAGCCCACTCAAATTATATTAGTAAGAGTAACGTCTCTCCTGGGTCCTCCTGGTCTGGCGTTTATATAACCACTCGCGTCATTCGGTGACAATATTACGCGAAAACTCTGTTTGTTTACGTATCTGGATCAAGAAAGCTGTTGGTACTCGCTTTCTGTTTACTGGAGTGCGTCTCCTGAAGCTGGCTACGTAAGACCATTTCAAGCCGTCTGGTACTTCCGCCATTATATCAGACTATAGCAGCATTTGTCTAATGTTCGTCGCTGGTTAATACGTGAAGTGCCAGGTTCTCACCTGAACGCATCACATTACAGCAACCTACAGTAACAGCTACGAGAACTTTGAACTCATATTCGGTGCAGGTTCTATGAAACCGTTTCAATCTTGGTACGGGACAATGCTTCTGATAACGCAATAATCGCGTGCGCGTATCCGGTCCAATACGTTTCGAGAGAAAAAAAGAGAACACTTTTTTTAAGTGAGCGTCTTGAAATCGGCGCGAATAAGCCTGGCATAACAAGGATTCTGTGGAAAGGCAGCGTTTCTTCCAATCATTCTAGAAGCGACGTGTTCAATGCATTAAAGGCCCACTTACTTCGTCTTGCACCGTCAAATCAAAGAACGCTTCGCCTGATATCGCCCCTTCCTGTTTTGATGCGTGGTATTGAACCTCAGTGGACTAATCTCTTCAGTTTAATATGGTCACGAGGATAAGGGCTTCCACATTCACCTACAGGTAAATAAGTGTTGAATACCATTTAAATTTTGTTTTGTTTCTGGCGGCAAGTTTCAGTTTCTGATGCAATCATTATATGTCTTTTATCCCCAAAATTTACTTTTTTGGCCGTTTCTCTAAGAAAATGTTTAGCCCACGCAATTTCAAGCGGTCAAAACAAACGAACATGCTGTTTTTATTAGCTGTATTTGCGAGGCGTTAGATTTTAGATTCGTTGTTAATATTTACAAAAATTTTAACGTTTATCATTTTTTACGGGTCAGTTTATATTGAAGATTAGAGTTTTAATCATTTTATTCAAGATTTACATCACATTCGAATGTTGTGTAGTGTTTTATTCGATATTTGCTACATTTTCTTCGCGTCTAATTCAATTTGCAATTTTCTATATACAATAAATATGCGAAAGCACACTCGCCATCAGTGAAAGGAATAAATTTCGCAACGAATTACGTCGTCACATTGTAGCGCGAATACGTCAGTGCCTAAAGTGTTGAATTGAGGGTTTCCTAAAAGCCTTTTAAGGGAAAGATCTCGTGTTGAATAAATATATCCGCATTAACATGAAGTATTTACTTTACACATGGAAACGGTTTTTAAAAACTTCAAAACATCAAGAAAATAGCGGACAAAATTGTTCGCAGAATTTGCATGTCAGCGTTTAAGTAACTAATTTATATGTTAAAGAACAGGTGCAATTTGAAAATATTTATAAACCCGAGTTTTGCAATTTATATGCGGCATCTTTTGAGGCAAAGGGACTCCGAAAGGTAGCGCGAATATTCCCCTGAAGTTAGGCACTGCTGTTATGAGGATTTCAGTGCTAAAGAACCATGAAATTGATTAAAACTTGCTGTTATTAGACTAAATTAAGGAATTATATTGATGTTGTGCACAATTCCCCTTCATTGCTGTATTTCAAGGGTTTAAACAATATTGCAGTACACAAGTTCCATTATCACTTTGCCATGGAACATATTAGACAATGGAATAAAACATGAAGTATTGATAAACTTCATCTTTTTTAACACGCACAAAGTAAATATGTTTACTCATACATGCTTTCAATTTCTAGTGGAATGTTCTACAATCTAAGATTTATCATCAGCTTTAGTTACTAACATAATTTGTTGTACTGATAAAAAACATTCAAAATATCGAAAGAGCAAAAAGATATGGTCTGGTCTGGATGATGTATGTTTACAAGGCCCAATACAAAACACCTTACCTAATTTAAAGAGGGAAGGATATTGGATCACTAAGCCATTAAAGACTCAGTGATAAAGTCAGAGATTGTATGATGCACATCACAATTGATATCATAACTGATTTTGTAGCCAGAAAAAGTTTTTATAGGATAAATGCCAAGCTCATTGTTTAATAACACAAATGAAAGTAGGATATGTTGTAAGTTGGAAAATTAATGTTTTGAACTCATTTATTATAATTTGCTAGTATGTATCAATGACAAAAAACTGCTGCATGAATATTCATTAAAGAAATTATTCAAATTAAGTCATTCCTCTGTGTAAATGCATATACATTTTAAATGAAATAAATGATTGCTTTAACTTTGTTACAATCTTACCTCAAAATTTAGAAATAGATCAGAAGAACTGAAATAGGTGGAGTTTTGAAATAAACTTTTACTGTGGTAAACCTTTTTTTCTTGCACACAATACTATGCATAATAGGTTTTTACTCAGAATTTCAAATCACCTCTGAACGATAAAAACATGCAGGCAAACAATGTCCTGCATTCACCAATTTCTCAATTAATTATTGCAATTATACTACTCTTCTATACTGGTTTAACAAAGGGCCTGACATGAATATTTGGAAAATGAAACCTTGGCCTTCTCATAAATTAAGAGGTATATCAGAAGAATTTGTGAATCTGTAGCAGGCTTAATTGACTGACCAACTGACTGACTGGCTGACTGACTCACTGACTGACTGACCAACCAACTGTCAAACTAATTGATCAACTAAATGTTATATCAATGGACAGGAATGTGGTCAGGGCTTACTCATTAAACAATAGACAATATAATATTGTAAGGTATCATAAAGTTTGTTGCTAATTTTCTATCTTTTTTATTAAATATTATTATTCTAAATTAAGGATGAAATAACCTATCGGCATTTTAAATAAAGGTATTGTATTGCAACTATTATTTCTCCTTATAAAATTATGTCAATATAGTCTGTCCAGCAGATCAGTGGCTTACAAGAATAACTTAAGCATACTCGGAGTAATGAACGGTAATCTCAAGAACACCCAAGGACAACACTGAATTACCAACTTACGTTTACTCTCTTCCTTACAGTGCTCCTTCTCCTGATATTGGCCGAAGATCGGGCTTGAGTCGAAAACACTATTATGGCTCCCTTGAGGCTGTAAGTATAAGGACAAGAAAATAAACTTAAAGGTGACTTCACACTTGTCGAACACTTGCTGGACAAAAATGTTTCACCAGAAGCAAGCATTTTCATGATATTCAATCATTTAGCTGGTCCATCCAATGAAAAACAATCTGTATAAAATGTTTAACTGTTTAGCCAGCTGGACTTTTACAAATTGAAGTTAAAAGCTCCATGGATGAGTAAAGCTGTTTGATCTCATCAGACAGTATTTAATGATAAACATTCCTATCAACTAGATGTAAGCAGTAAATTTTGCATTGCACCTCTCATCTTGATATTTATAAAACAAATCAAGTAAGATTGACTGCCTCCATACCTTGTCATCATTGACAATGCCAAACATTTTGTTTTGTTTTCTGTAGTTAAACAGCTTTCATTACACTGGAAATGAGCTGGGTGAAAATGCAGGGCGGTTCAGGATGGAGAGTGGTGAAATTGGGGTACAACCATCAATGCTGCAGGTAGGGGCCTAAAAATGGGGAACGACTTCTTGGTTACGAACCTTTGGGCTACTTGTAATTTTTCATCAACCAGAGCCTTGTTTATGCTTCGGCAGCATATCAGACTTGAGCGCTCTCACTATGGAAATTTTCTCAAAACAACATCTTGCCAAAATCTGAACCATAAATGTTCGAGGGATTCATTTTCAAAGTTACAGAAAGCACATAATGGTGAGTCTACAATCTTAAATTTATAAAGTCTATCATTTGTATACACAATATGGTTT
>OMLO01000388.1_pt1 | contig 27913 bp, 19 predicted proteins | sample 1674811 | NCBI WGS metagenome assembly OMLO01 (sample SAMN06265003, study PRJEB25207) | coral metagenome | isolation source: Coral host | place: Mexico:La Bocana,Puerto Morelos, Mexico | collected 2008-11-13
CTGTTTGGTCAGGGGCTACTTGTGAGTCTGTTTGGTCAGGGGCTACTTGTGAGTCTGTTTGGTCAGGGGCTACTTGTGAGTCTGTTTGGTCAGGGGCTACTTGTCAGTCTGTTTGGTCAGGGGCTACTTGTCAGTCTGTTTGGTCAGGGGCTTCTTGTGAGTCTGTTCGGCCAGGGCATTACTATTAGTAATGGAGGCAAGGACCACTAAAAGGAAAAAAAGTTTGCAAGTGATGTGGCAATGATATGTGGTTAGGCCTCCTTGTTAGGGTATAGTTTATAATAAACAGGCTCAAAGCCTTATCATTGGCCAAAATAATACACTTTTGACTGACCATAACTTTGTTGCTTTAGCTTGTCTAAAACAGTTTGGGCTTCTGATAAGGCCTACAAAAAAATAAATTTAATTATTCTCTCAGCAATAAATAAATGGAAACAGGTCAAATATCTAAGGGAGAAAAAAAAGGCATATCCAGTAACTGGATTCCGCTCCAAGATGAGCAGTTTTCCTACAAAATGTAATAATAATTTGTATTATTTAATAGACATTCAACTTCCTACTTTTGCTCGGGTAGTCTGTCTTTCTCTCCATATTCAGCAGGGGTAATGAGGGCAGACACTTAAGTCTTAAGGGGAATTGGATAGTGCCATTCACACATTCAAAGTGACCCTTTGAGAAAAAAACCAGCTGCCAGCAGACTAAGTTAAGCTTCTTATAGTTATCTTGGGTGCCTTGCTACTGATCTTCTGTTTAAAAATACTTTATCTGTTGTAAAATTATTTTATCATTGTATTAGGGGTATGAACAATTAAAGACTTCGATGAAAAAAGGACGTTAGAGATGTTTGGCTAAAATTGAACATTGCAAATTTGTGTATGCTGGTTTGTGTATGCTGGTTTGTTTGGGTGTATTAAACAATGTCCTGTCTTTTTTTCACTAGATTTTGCTTTGACTTCGAGATCTAGCGTATGCAAACAACATCGGCTTTCCTGGGGGCATCTCTTCTTTGAGCGCGAAACAAAAGAAACCTTTTGTTTCGGTGAACAATGAAACCAACAAAGTGTCATGTTAACTGCTAGTTGTTTAAGCAATTAATACAAGTATTGTATTCTTAAAAAAAAACCACATTTATTCATATCGCTGCGTTAGTAAAAGTCATTAGGGCACTGCTCTTGCAATGGGCATCTAATTTTTGTCATGAGAAGGGTTGGACACCATGTCAACCATTGTTTTTTCAAAAACATTAAAATACATTTTCAAAACATTAAAATAGCCCATACTGTCCATGTTGTCAAAATAAATCGTTTAACAAAGTTCCAGAGATATTTAAAGTTTTATAGACCGATTTAAAATGCTTTCTTCATTTCATTGTTCAGCAAAAACAAAATTTTTCCTTTGTTTTGTATTTGACAAACAAATGCCAGTAGGAAAACCAGTGTTTTTTGCATACTTTGTATCTCCAAAACGAAGCAAATACTAGGGAAAAAAAAGACGACATTGTTCAATACACCTAAACAAACGGGTATGCAAATTTGGAGCTGTTTTGGCAATGAACAATTTTAGCCAAACACATCTAACACCTTTTTTCCACCGTAACCTTCAATTTATTGTTTTAGGTAAAGTCTGGATACGAGCCAAGTGGCCCATCAGGCCAGAGCTTATCCCGGTTTCTGTAGCATGAAGTGACTAGGAGTATTTCTACTCCCCCCTGGATGGGATGCTAGTCCATCGCAGGGTTACCCCCAGCATTAAATTCGCCGGTACCCATTTATACACCTGGGTGAAGAGAGGCGCTGTGAGAGTTAAGCGTCTTGCCCATGAACACAACGCAATGTCCCCGGCCACGTCTCGAACCCGGGCCACTCGATCTGGAGTCTAGTGCACTAACCATGAGGCCACTGCGCCTCCCACTTATTGTTTTAGGCAATCATACAAATCACACAACAGCTGTCCTCAAATCCCTTTCTTTAAGCAATCTTCTTCCCCCAGAGAGCATTTTGTCTGCAGACTTTTATTTAGGTATATCGTATGAGAGGTGCAAGTCAAGGGGAAATATTCAAAGAAACTTTAATGGATTCTAACCTTATGTTCCACAAGAATCTCAGTACTAAGTTTGTTCTGTTTTTCACATAATTTGGCATGAGCACTGAAAAAAAGAGACAACTCAGAGAGAGATAATCACAAGGTTTATTGATAACACCAATTAACTCTTTTAAAAAAGTTAAAATCCTTGTTTCCTTTGCAAAAAACGGCTAAAGGTAAATTAATAACAGCATCATGAAAATGGAAAGCATGTTGAAGGCCTATGCTATTAATCTGCCTCAAGTGCTTAAAATATGAGCAATCAATAAAATGAAAACTAAAAACAGTTAACCCTCAATAATCCTGACTCATTGGGACTAGAGGAAATAGTCCTGATAATGAAAAATACATTTAGTAAAAATATAAAAGAAAATATAAATATTAATGAAGAACAAAACTGATTAAATTAAAAAAGCAACATTTATTCACGAAACAAACAAGCCAATCAAGAGTAATTTCACTTATCAACAAAGGAACTCTGTATATGATGAATGTTCTTCATTAGCTACGACATGTGGGAGTGCTGCTTTTCTTCTTTGAAAGCAAAGAAAATTCACTTTTGACTGCACGTTTCAATAGTACTGTAGTTCTAAAAAGAATATGGCTGTGGATCTTAGGAAATTGGGACCGACTAGAGAAAAAGGTTGGAAAATAAAGAAATCCAGATAATCGAGGTACAGATTATTGAGGTTCAACTGTATATTGTAATAATATGTTAGCTTCTATATATACATACAATGTAGAATTATTGGGCAACATTTTGCACAGGGTGAAAATATTAAATGGGATTTATTGGTAGCATTAGAGATATTGAGTGGGAACTGAGGTTGCAAATTCAGTAAAAATAGAATTGAACGTCCAGAGGTTCTGCAAAATTTCCTTCTGGTATGTGTATAACTTACTTAATATAGATACCCTGGGTGGCATTTGTCATGGGGTACTTTCAGTTAAGTGTCCTTCGACTCCTGCAAACATGTATGTGGCATTAAAAGCCATTTATGCTTAACTTACCTCATTTCTTCGGTTTGTTCTTCTGTTGGTGAATCTGTCACAACATCTGGGAACAATTTTTTAATCAGCTGGTCACCACACAAGAGTCTGTTAAACAAATTTAAAAGAAGAGGCCTCCTTAGTTAATACATTACTTCTAGTAACAGACAACTTGAAAAGAATGATACCTTGCACATCAACAAACTTCAGACTTGTAATTAGAAGAGTAGATCATTAGTGTAAGACGAGCTTATCATTGGAGAAATTACATGAGTACGCTCATTTTCAGGAGAACCAAGAGTTTTGTCCAGGTTGAGGTGAAGCGGGAGAGGCTTATTATCAGAATCATGTGGTAACTTGCAAAATTACCTTTCTTAGTTGTTTGGTTCATGTGTATCTTAGCACTGTTTTGAGAGAATTGTGTAAAGGACAAACACCATTGTAGGTGAAAGTCACAACATACTTGTCATAACTACAGCTTTCTTTGGCTCTTGAATTGATCAAACCAGGACAATGTGCAGCAACTATACACAAGGGTGTAAGAGATTTCCTATCTTCTAGAATTAAGTATCGAACCTAATATTTAATTAGTTATTTTATTTATTTCTTTACATTTGTAAATGGTTCTTAGGAGGGGTTTCTCAGGTGGTCTGCCTTGTATGGGGTCATCGACTCTTTTGTGGACTATCCTAATGGCTCTGTTTTTCTTTCTCTTGTCTCTTATCTCAGTCTTTCTCTCTGTCTTTCTTTCTCTCCCTTTTTTTTTTCCTTTTCACCTATCTCCTTTTCCTTCCTCTTAATTCTTATGACTTATTTTAATAGTAATCTTTTTTTATTGTAGTGCTTTCACCATTAAATTGTAATAAATAAATAAACTAACCTGTCTAATGCCAGCTTCTTGTATGATCGGGCTGTCGAGAGGGAATACAGCTGATCTTGCAACTTTGATATTCTACCATAAAACAATGTTAAAATAAGACTAGACAAGTAGCTAAATAATTATTGTGAAACAATTGTGAAACCATTTTATTGCAGAGCGTTGCATGTTAGCAATTCTTTTTTCAGTTCCTTACATAATTTTACGTCTAGAAATGGCACACCACACCACCACAGACTTTGCAAATAAAGCCTCACATCAACAATTTTTCTGTTGCATATCAATATTTATGTGCCTGTATTATAGGTAGACAGGTTGGTAGACTGTGTACACAATATGTATAAAAGCTGGAAGCTTGTGACGCCGTGTACAATACATTATTTAGATATCATTATCAGTGGTTATTAATTTCTTGACACGTAATACAACTTTTAACCAGAAAATCAGACTGGGTTTTTTACGAAAAAAGATCAAAGGGCCTGGCAAAAAAAAGCATTAAATACAGTGTATTACTCTCACAGGCCACAATCCCAGACAAGTTAGAAAAAATTGAGCCACCTGCCACATGACAGGCTTCCATAGTTTATAAATGCACAGATACCTTTCATATAGGTCTGATTGTGATGACTCACTAGATGAAGGCTGTTGGTCCTCATGTTGCTGTAGGCGTCCTGAATAACAAACAGACGACAAGTCTGATAATTCTTTACTAAAAAGCATACTGAATGTGCAGGTCAAGAAAACATCCACACTACCAGGCTCACAGAATGGACTGGAATTCCCTGAGGGGTGGAAGTTCTTTAAGACCAAAATTGTAAAGAAAACATTCACACTACCCTCAGAGAATGGATCGGAATTTCCTGAGGGGTGGGGGGTTCTGTAAGACCACAATTTTGAAGCAAAGTGTGAAGCTTAATTGGAATTTCCATATGGGGGGGAAGGGTTCCTGGGGGAGGTATGGATATCTTCTTGAACTATACCCATATAAAAGTGCATACACATGTAATACAGGAAGACATTTCACAACGTGCTGTGCACCTGCCTAACTTAAGAAGCAGTAAGAACAAAGTATAAACCTTGTGTGCACTACAAAGTCCTCCCCCCTCCTCTCCAGACGCGCCAGACTGCCAAAAGAGGGTAAAAACTGTCACCATGCATCGAAAAACGTCTGGTCTTTAATAAAAGAAAGTTTTACTAAAGTGACAGACGTTTCTGAACTGCAAGACTCCCTGTGTATAATGACTAATAATTCATGCGTTAGAATTAGCAACTTACGGACGAGTAATTCTGCCTCGTGGTTTATCTTTTGTTGTTGAAGCCAGTCTTTGCTCTTTTTCAACTCCAAGAGACGGTTTCTTTCCTCGTCTTCCTGTTCATCAAGAATATCACCTGAATTTTCATTTTCGTCTTCACTGGCGTCTTCCATAGTTAAACTCCTGGGTGCTACAGGACCCTTGGTTCCGAGTAATTCATCGCCCATCCTTTCTTCAAGCGATTCCTCCGAATTTGCCGCCATTTTGTCCTAAACAAGCTTGTCTCTTACCCAGATTCCCACAGGATTGAACCGGAAACTTACATGTATTTTCCAGTCCGGGGTGGGGAGGGGCGTCTCGCAGTGGTTGTTGAGAAAGAAGCTAATTATTTTATACATATTTATTAATTCGTTAATAAAACTGTTTCTTTTTTTGTTTTTGTTTTTAAATTAGAAAAAAAAAATTCTAAAAAAAAGTTTGAAGGGTCACATATATGGTCAAAGCAGGTCAAAGCAGGTCAAAGAGTCCGTCAGTGATGAATAAGTTCCCCTCAGCCCACTACTAGGGATAAAGAAAACTATTGTTGCCTTGGATTCAAGATGGCGTCCTTCTAGAACACGAATTTATAACCAGTCTATTAACTGAAATCTGAAATTAATTTGTCACATAAATGGTCGACGCAGGTCAAAAAGTCGATCAGTGATAAATACGTTCTCCTCGATCCGCTACTAAAGATAAAGAAAACTACTGTTGCCTTGGATTCAAAGATGGCGTCCTTGAATGAACACAGTCGAGTGAGGGAATTGTTTGATTCTATGACCTTGGGAGTCATTCGATCGCTAGGTGAGTTAGCCATCCTTAGATTTACTTAGCTATTCAATAAGTACATGCAAAAGTTGCAAAAGAAGGACAAAATGACCGAATATTTACGAAACAAAGCAAACCTCAAAAATCTCTCATGTAATATTTCATGAAATATTTCTAGTGCTGATGACTGCGGTTAAAATTATTTTCTTAGAGAAGAAGCCTGGTGTAACAGATGTGCGTCTACTAGACAGGCAACCAGCAGAAAAACATGTTATATTCACTTGGGAGCAGGTAGGTTCATGAGTCCAATTAATCAATTTAACAACCATTAATCAATCAACCAACTAAGCAATGAATCAATCAATCAATGAATCAGTCAGTCAGTCAGTCAGTCAATAGTATTGTCACCATTGCACATGGAAGAGCGTCAATAATGCACTATTCCAATACATATATTAATATATCATCACTATTTGACAGAAAAACATGTGTATCCTACCAGAAGACTTAAAGAATTTTTTCCTTACAACAAATGGACTGTTGATTCAATGGAGCATTAAGTTTGATGGTAATGAATTTCATGTAATAATAGTCACAATAGTCAATTTTTCATTTTGATACATACTGTATAACAAGTCAGTTACCTTGGGTGGGTATTTGGGTATGATTTGGGTGGCTATATATGCTGTTCCGGTTTCCAAATTTTGGACCCAAAGAATATGCGTTTAAAGTGATACCCTGTTCTAGAAATTTAGTAACTTTCAATAGCCCATTGTTTTGAAAAGTTACTTTCCTTATTTGGTTGTCCTATTCATGCATATTTCTCTATGAATAATTGACCAGTCATAACAGTGAGTAAGGTGCCAGTCAGAGAATTTCATCTATTGTACTCATTTACTTCAACTACATCCCAACAGACCTTTATGTTGTGATATCTACATAGTTCATAAATAACGTAAGTCTTGATTGACTTTTTAGGAAGTGTTTTACCACTGGGAAAGATGGAACTTAATCCTGTGGCGGGACTGGTGCTGCTATCTAAAGCTTCATCCATTAGTGATGACAAACCTTCATTGGCTGACTTAGATTCTGATTCAGATGAAGAGGATGACCAAGGTACAGTTGCAGTACACTACATCAGAATTATATAATTGTGACCCAACACATGCCTACAACAACCTAATGAAGTTAAAATAATAATTATAATAAAATGATTTTATTTGTTACTGAGACAACTGAAATTCTAGTGTCAAGATTCCATGCTGATGTCCCAGCAGTATAGGTAATCACATTATAGAAGAATTTAGAGGGAAGGCCAAAGGATTGCATTAATTTTTCTCCCCCTTTGTCTAAAGATACAAATTTGTCATTCAACTCTTTTAAAACTTTTGGGCACAACTGCTCCCAGAATGCAAAGAAAATAGCCCCTTGCATGCAGTATACTCTTGATCCCAGATGTCTATTTCCTGTGAGCCCAGCAACTTCTTGGCCCTACCAAACAAATTGAGAATTGACAATTTGAGCTCAATATTGTAAGGACTGAATAGATCTAGAAACAGTTTTTATGCATCTAATTCTAAATATGCCTCTTGACTTAGTTTGTTTAACCGCTTTTTCAGGTCATATCAAGCCACACTTTGATAATCGGTGCAAGCTTTTTGAACTTGATCCTTGTGATGGACATGGTAAAGTCTGCCTGGTTTACAAAGACATCAAAGCTGGTATGTCAAAGTCAAATATTGTAAACTTATGAATCTAACCCTTTTGGCACTTGCTCTGAATTGCAAGCAAGTGGATTTGAAAGCTGGTGGAGGTGCAGTGGCTCATGGTAAGTGTGTCCTCCTCCAGATCAAGCAGTCCAGTTTCAACCCTGGCCACGGACATTGTGTTGTGTTCTTGGAAAAAACACTTAACTCTCACAGTGGCTCTCTCCACCCTAGTGTATAGACCAGAACTGGGGGATAATGCCGTAATGGACTAGCATCCCATCCGGGGGGTGGGGAACAATAAGAAATACTCCTAGTTGCTTCATGCAACTGAAACTGGAGATAAGCCTGACCGCCACTTGGCCCATATGCTGAATGAACCTACCTTTCCTTCAAAGTCGACACCAAAAGTCTTCTTTTTTAATTTTTTTAGGGGTAACAACCAGCCATCCAGAGATATGGTTTCTTGATCGGTCACTGGAATGGTGGTATCTCACCTCCTGTTTCACTGAGTACTTTAGGATGATGATAGTACACCTTGGTCTTCCACTCTGGCAATATCTTTTTACTGCAACAGGGCTCAGTCCAGAAACAATGGTCAGTTTAGATTAGTTTGATTTTGTAATATTTGATTTTGGATTTCACTAAAACTGCTAGACACAATTCATTGACAAAATAAGCTTTAAATTTGTGTTTTCCTAGTTCCTACAGTGAATGCCTTTTTGTCAGATCTTGACCTTGTTTTGATTTTGGATTCACTAGTATATATCAAAATGAAAGTGTCAAAGTAGAACTAGAGAGCTTCAGTTGTAGGCTTGATTTCCACCACCCTCTTGAGTGCAGTCTACATTCCTCCTTGAAAAGAGAGGCTTTGGGGGAGGAGTGCAAGGTCCCTTCCTGAACAATGGCTGTTCATCATGCTTACTTTAGCAAGAGCATTTGGAAAGAGCCTATTTATTACTGAAGAGTCAAAGATCAAATATACTAGTGTGATATTCTTAGGCAGGTCTTTATGGTCAAAAGGACATTTTACACTCTACACCTCTCATCTTGGAACCCTGGCCTCAAAACAATGCCAGTATTTTAAACTATCTTTCCAGTTATGTAAATCCAGTCTGCTTGTAAACAGGTAGTGCTACACTCAGATGCACCAGGAATTAAAGGGAGAGAACAAAATGAGCTCTAATGATTTGATTTTCTCAACAGCAATGGTTCAATCTTTATGCACCGACACGATTAGCAATTGATATGGCCAATATGGACCAGAAACCCAGGCAGAAACCTGGTGCAACAGAAGGAAACCAATCTGCCACAAATATTCCTTTCAATGCATTAGATGTAAACAGACTCTTCAAGGGTAAATCTGACAAGGGAAAAAGTAAGCAATCACAGGCAAAGAAACCACCAGCAGGAAAGACTCAAAACCCAAGCCAAGGTCGACCTGGGCAGGCTGGTCGATCAGCACCAAGATAACGTCACAAGATCTGTATATCAGAAGGCATCACTATGCTGTTTCTCAAGCAGCTTCACCACCATGGAATAATTATGAAACAATATGAACACAGTAGGACAAATTATTACACAAGAGAACATGCTAAGGCCACAAAGGAAGACACTGTCATGCCATTTGACTTATGCAACTGTTACAACCTGCAACTATGTTCTGCTTATGGCTTGTTAAAGGGTTTGAAAAATCTATCAACTACCAGCAGTTTTCACAGTTTAAAGGTTGTGTTTATGCAGCACCAAAAAAAGAGAGCAAGACTTCCATACAGCTCATTAAGTCTCTGAGCAAGTAACAACAAACATTGTAAAATCTACAAAGTTATATCATGACATCTAGAGTGACATGTCAAAATATTACATTTACATCCTACACTAAAAGAATTGTAAAACGTACCACATCAGAAAACAATGTCATACAGCTGTAGTTATATCAAACTCTTTCTTTATTTTACCCAGTTACTTCTATACAGGTATGTCATTCAAGTAATTTGATATGCATGTGTAAAATCATATTTATTAAATATTTCACTATTGACTACCTTCAATATTACATAGCATTGAGGATTAAAATGCAATAAAGAAACATTACAAAATAATTTATCAACCTTACTCAAGGTGCTATCTTTTGTTTTCTCCACAAGCAAATGTTAAAATATAAAAGTGGCCATGTCTATTACTATTTGATGTAATCATTATCACAAACAAATAATTCAACTTGTTTATCTTCAACAACAAATTCTGTTCAGCTGAGACTATAACCTGTGATCAGGCATTCTATTTTCCACAGCAGGAGAAAGTGCTATATAATTGATCTTCTTGTTGTAAAAAGGGCTATAGAAGAAATACTAAGTATTACTACCTTATCTGAGGGGAAAGAAGAATGCTTCTTTTTTTCTCTTTCTGCCTTTCGTCCCTCTCCTCCCCCCCCCCCCCCGCAAAAAAAAAAAAAAAAACCACAAAAAATGCCTGATTGCAGGTTAAAAAGGCTATGACTCTAGGCACCAGATGATTTTTTTTTCATACATTTCAACACAACAGTTGTTCTAACATCAGTCTTTTACTTAGTGTAGAAGAGCACATACCACGTCAGAATGGAATGAGTAAAAACTAAAAGTATCCACTGTAGAACACTGCAAATTTGTGTATTAATAGTCAACCCACAAACTCAGTAGGAGTGTGGAACCGTGGAAGTATGTCTTAAATAGTTTAGTTACAAACGTTGGAAAAAATACAAACCTTGGAAAAAATAAAATAAATAAATAAAAAATAGTTACTAACCTTGGATACTGGAAGTCTGCAAATGTGGAAATCTAGAAATGTCGAAATACGCCATGAATAGGTATCTTACCAAGACATGTTAGGCTTTATTAGCCATAAAAAAAATTTCATTAATCAGGTGGTGATGCAATGGAAAGTGAGTCTCATACAGCAGACAATAACGATAATTGTTATATAGCTGGCTAGCAGTTCAGTTAAATCTAGCACTTCGATGGCCACATGGCAATGGCTAAATCTAAATGGCACCCACTCTCCAATTCTTCTTGCATTATTACTCTACACTAAAATCCAACTATACAACTGAGATACAGTCAGTTTTGTTTTCCTTGTAATCTCTATGTTTCCATTGATGCCAGTTATCATGTGTATATTATCACACATGGCTAATACATCTATACACTTATCTTGCCTAACAGTAATATTTTCTTTATGATGACTCCCGGTATGTAGAGTTTCAATATCCTACACAACATTGCACGAAGCTGAAATCAAACAATTTGCTGTTTTCTCCATGATTGCAAGGAAAAACTTACAGGTAAAAACTCAATTCTTTACTACTTTTTGGCTGGTTGGCTACCCTGCCAGCAGAGGCCCTTCGATCTTCCTGGATAAGTCGGGAAGATCGAAGGGCCTCTGCTTGCAGGGTACTGGTTGGCTAACTCTAGTCTCATGCATACTGTACATGCATAAACCCATACATTATACCATAGATATCCTTGTATAAAAAAATTCTCTCAAAAATATAAATTATATAAATTAACTTAAACAAGTATCTCAAATGGATATACAGCGTATATTTTTGATTAATCTAATGCAAAGTATGTTGATGTTTTAAATAATGAATAACTGTGCAATTACTGTACAAACAGAGAGGTGTGTTTTCAAGCAAAGTTGTAGTATAGTGTAAATCCTGCTAAGAACTGCCCTGTTAGTCAGACCATGCTGTTTGCAATCCATCAAGAGAGATACTGTAAGTAGTTATAGGTGGTTCCAAGTGGCCCCTTGCTTAAAAGTGACCCTTGTGAGTAGCTTACAGACTTTTATACTGATTTTGAATCTAAACTGTGATAAACACCAGACCTATTATGCCACCATATCTTCACCCAGAGGAAAAAGTTTATAGTAGAACATAAAAGCAGTTCTTTTCTATTTAAAATATAAATGACCAGTAATAAAATAATCATACTTACAAATTAATAATAAATTGCTACTCTAATGTATGAATTTGATGTAAGTTTGGTTTTTACTCTGAATATGATGAGTCACTAGATGATGGTGATAATGTATCATCTGACTCAGGTTTAAAAAGTTCTGCAATCTTTTCTCTTGACTTGACTTGGGCTAGTTTTCTGGGACTTTTCCTGATAAAAGAAGAAAACCAAAACAGTCAGTATCAATCTCACTGAAAAGATGCCCACAATAGTAAAACACTTTGTTGGGCAATATCTGAGGATGGATGGACAGACAGGTGGAGTGACTGAGTGACTGACTGACGGACTGACTGTATGACTGAGATTTGTCATCAGGGTTGTTATTTTCTTGAGGGCATATGAGATGTCAGTTGTTTTCTTCCCGAGAGGGAGGCACCCAAAGGCTTGGAAGTAAAAGTTGTTTGGTGCTTTATGCTTTGGTGTGCCTCTCAAGTTTTTCTTTGCCTCTTGTGAACTAGGGAAGGAATAAACTGCTATGCAAGCTAGTTACCTGTGGAACTCCATAAACAAAGCACAAATTGCATGTATAATACAACACATTTACTAGTCTTTTAATGACGTGAATGTACACCTACCTTGTGCACCATCTTAAAACATCCTCACTTGAAGATGACTCGTCTGAACTGCTTTCAATAGCATCTGAGCTGTCTGAAAGTTCACTTGTCGGTACTGGTGAATCACTCTCCCTGTGTGATGTTGACGATGATGATGACGTATATCCAGATGCCATGCCTGATTCTGATCTAGAATCAGATGAGCTCTCCTGATCATCACTCTCAACTTCAGGAAGAGTGGAAGAACCATGTGATTCATCAGTAAATATTATACTCTTCTTTGTAGTTCTGTGGAAAGGAACAAAAGAAACAACAGTCATGTGTGCTTACTCCAGAAAACATAAATTTACAAGAACATCCCAACATCAAATTCCTACAATTCACATAAACAAAAACTAATGCCCAAGTCACTAGTGGAGGGAAGGTGCCTTTGAAGCCTGAAGGATGCAACCCCAGTCACATCCCCAAGGCACTAGAACACCCAACTGGCCTGCCCAACCCGCAACAAAGCCATGAGCCCCCTAAGCCAAGCCCTCAACAGGCACCCGTAACAAAAAAGCCAAATGGCTCAATGTAAAATAAAATACATATATACATATTCCAAAAAGAGGGGGGGGGGGAGGGAGAGATTGCAGAGAACCACTAAACTATAATAGAATCCACAATGCCACACTAACAGAGCAATGAATACACTGCAACCACATCATTGGGACAACAATGCACGTAATAACCCAGAATACCGCTGGACAATCTCAGCCCCAGTGTTCTAAGGGCCATATGACTGTTGCAAACACTACAGGATGCACCAAGCACTAAACAAATGCTAACAGATGGCCGAGACACTATCTCACACTAAATGCTTGCAAAAATGCCACTGACCAGACTAGCTCCTGGTCGTAAACTGTATCAAACGCTACAAAATGCACCAAACGCTAAACAAATGTTAACAGACGGCCAAGACACTAACGACCGCCTACAAAAAAATGCTACTGACCAGACAAGCTCCTAGTCATTAAATATGTTAAATTCCATTTAACTAATACTATATTTAAAACACAGAGAACGAAGGAATGAAAAATAGCAAGCCTAATTTCCAAGCTTTTAAGTTCTTTCTAAGGCCTATCACCTTTGTTTTGAAGTAGATTGAGCTTCTTTTCCTCTCCCGCTTGAAGCCTGTTCTCCTGTCTCATTTTTCTCCTGTACAGCACTTGTTCTCTAAATAATAAAGTTTGTGTTATGTTTAGGACTCCTCTTTTGATTATCACAACTTGCCAAGTTAATGTACAACATTATTGTTGCTCACTAAATTTCCTACAATTGTTATTGGTTTAAATTGATCATGTGATGCCAGTATTCATCCACAGAGATATACTATCAGCCCTAATAGTTCACCACTAAATTTTCTCCAATTCTTATTGGTTTAAATTGATCAGGTGACACGATGGTGTTCTACGCCGAGGAACACTATCAGTTCATAGTGCCCGTCTGCCTAAAATACCCAAAAATACTTGAGCAAATATTTGTTTGAAGAACATCAAATTTCTGCAGGGCAATTATCAGCCGATAATTCCTTGACAGAAACACTCTGTTGTAAATAATTTTACCTTCCATTTGCTATAAACAAATTGTGAATTTACAAAGCCTCACTGACAAACTGACAGAAACACTACTGTCTAAATAGTGCCTGTCTTCCAGGATCGATAGTACTCGTTCATGAAAATTTTCCTGTAAGCAAGCTGGCCTATAGAAAATAGACAACTGAAATTATTATAAATTGCAATAAATGGGTTTTTTCTATTTCCTTTTTCAAATTTTGCATTTGGCTTTTCACGAAAAAGCTGAAAATAATTCAGTTTTTCAGCTCGCAAGAGGAAAAAAATTTGGTGATGAACAATAAAGAAGATAGAGTGTTTTTGTCACGAAACTAACGATCAGATAGCTGCCCCTTGGAAATTTAACGTTCTTTATTGCCATCGAAGCTTCGCTTCTCGGGCAAATATTCTTTTAAGAACATCAAATTTCCGCGGGTAATTATCAGCAAAAAGTTCCTCGACAGAAACACTCTATTGTAAATAATAGTGTTTTACCTTCCGTTCACTGCATATTGAAAGCTTACTATAAACGATTTCTGAATTGACAAAACCTGACTGATAAATTGTAACCGGCTCACAGGTAGAACTCATAAAAATATAACAATTAATACCTTTGCTTTGCTTTTCTTTGAAGCTGTATTCACATCTTCTTTGTCCACTCTAGTTCGTTTTCGTACGGGTGATTGTCTCTTAGCTTTTTTAGTGTTGTTAATTATGTTCTCTGACTTCAGTTTTGTAATCACGACGGCACAGTTACCCTTTAGGTCGATATCAGTGGAAGTAACCTTACTTGAACGAAGGGAACGAGGTTGTGGTTCGTATTCTGGCTTCTCTGTAACACCATCGGGAGCAGTTGTTTTTCGAGAACGAGTGGAGCGACGACCGTCAGTCGTAGCCGCCATGTTGTTGAAATTTTTCGTCGGACTGGTAGAGCGTAATCTATTGTCAGGGGGAGGGAGAGATTTGAAATTTTTGCTGGGCTCAATAGCAGCGAATTCAAACGGTGAACACTGTCATTTTGATACTAATTTGCAAAAATTATTTACAAACAGAGAATAAATTACTACAACCACAAATTTTGATGAAGTTTCAAACCTCCACTCTTAGTTCAAATACTCTCAAGATCAGTCTTCCCATCCTGAAGAAAAACTTTGAAAGAGCTCTAAAAATGTCCGCTGACCTCATACTTCGGCGCAAATGCTTTCACGAAATTTCACGTTCGTTCGCAGTGGACTGCTTATGAAATGTTTCTCTTTAGAAATCACTTTTGCACCACATTCAGGGGGAATCTCTTGGTTGAAGTGTGACTACCAACATTGTGCACGAAATTCAAACGTTGTTAGTCTTAGAACTAGCACAAGAAACATGCCAAAAAAAACAAAAGTCGCTCGAGGCACACACCAATCTTCAGATCCACTGAAACAAGAAGGCGAAGAAGGCACTAAAGCAGCAATTTCCTTGAACAAAGACGGCCAGATATGCATAAGAATTGTGGCAAAACCTGGTGCAAAGCAAAGCAACATCACAGGTTAGGCACGGACAAGGGAAACATATAAACGTTTGACTTGCAACCCCCCCTCCTTTAGATCTGGCACCGGCACTTAATCTGATCCATGGTCACGTCCGAGTACTATCGAGTTGTTTTTGCTTTATGTTTTTACACGTTGATGAATATTTTTACTTTTATACCAGGCCATTTTACACTGTCAGTCACCCAAGAAATGAACTTCAAAATATGCAACTAGTAAGCTTAATATCCACTACTCATTAAATATTACGGAAGATCCAATAAGGGGGATTCCCCACAAAAATTGCAAGCTTTAAAGTGCTACCACGACGAAAATCGTATCTTTGTTATCTTAGCCATTTTTTAACACGGAAGGAAGTCTCTATAAGAAGAAAAAATGGTGTTTACCATTTTCAAAAATCTCTTTTCGTTCCAGAGATTTTATCTTGATTTTATCCTGTCTTCTTCGTGAGCTCTTGTAGCCCGGTGGATAAAGCACCTGCCTAGGTCAGGAGTTCGACTCTAGTTATTATGCAACCTACACACCAGTGATATTTTCACCTGTGAAGAGTATATTTTTTTATTTTTTTCCAAATGGGCAGGGTAACAAATCTTGCAATCTGATTAGTTCTTATGCAGTCCGTATTTTGCTATCTCTGACCACAGTCACAGTAACGCTTGTGTGAGTTTTTTCCATGAGTTTTTTTTGTTGTTGTTGTTTGAGAGAGAGGACAAAAATAAATCACTTATTTACTGGCTTAGGGTTGGTCCATATAGTGAAAAACTGTGACCTCAGACATCAAAATGCTGCCCTTGGCCTGCGCCCTTAGGCAGCATTTTCAAGACCTCGGTCACAGTTTCACACTATATAGACCTGCCAGTCTGCAAATAACATATATCTATTTGACAGATATTTCTGCTGATGGCGTTGGAGTACAGATAGCAGCCCCAGCAAGGGAGGGTGAGGCTAACGAGGAGTTGGTGCGTTACTTAGCTGAAGTACTTACTGTAAAGAAAAGAAGAATCTCCCTAGATAAGGGATCAAAGTCAAGACAGAAGATGGTAACAATTGACTCTACCGAGACTAGTGTGGACCAAGTCAGAGAAAGACTATCAAGAGAGGCATTACTCAAGTAACAAAACAACACAAAAACAATCCCACATATGGTGTAGTTTTAAAACCATCTTCAAGCTGCTGTTATAGCATCTGCAAGTTTGAGAGGATACAGGCACCGAGGTCCTAGAAAGAGAGTTTTTTTAGAAGGGATGTAATGGCACAAGAGCTTGATGATTCCTTTGTGATGCCCATAATTCAGTTTCCAGGTTGTTCACACTGCACTTAAGGGTGCGAAATGGTCAACCTGAAAACAGAATTACATGTGACTGACTATTGTAGGGACTGCATTGTATGGTATTCTCCATGGTGGTACTCCAGTTTATATAGTCAGCAAGCCTCACAGCTGAGCAATGATCAACAAAATAATGACAAATTGTCACTACAAATTGTTTTTAATTATTCTAAGATCCTATTTTGTATTTATTCATGTTCCACACATGACATAATAATCCACCCAAAAAAAATTTACAAATTATTAGTTGGAAAAATTAAATTTTACAAAAAATACCTATTCTTACAAAAATAGTTTTCACCATTATTCAAACTACCAAAGTTAACATTAAGATTTATTAAAATCTAAATGAACTCTGCTGCAAAAAAGCTACCAATGAGCGCATAAATTTGTTTTAAAGTAATATCAGCTGCTGAAATGTCTCATGAATGCATTCAGTACAAAAGCTACAATCTTAAAAAAATAAACTATGCTATGCTTAAATTCTCTTAAAATGTTAGCTTGCATACAAAAGAGATAGTTAACACAATCTTAGTTTACTTTATTTGCAAGGAATGTGAAAATTGAATGCAGCTCTAGGAGCTTTTGTATGTATTTTAAGAAAACATTCAAGTATTTAAGCATTTCACACCAACATGGCATTTTGAAGACAGTATTTACACAACATATTCAATCCTACTTCACTGCTAGGATAAACTAAAAACATAAGTGAACTTTTAAACTTAGTAGTGTTGTGAAAATCTCAGGATAAAAAAATTCTCGCCAGACTCAATTAAATTGATGTACATGTATGGAAAAGGAAAACCCTTTCTGAGCTATGGGAGTAACAAAACTACATGTTGAACTCAACATATATCACTATGACTAAGTTGACTTTGAAATCAAACTTCAACAAGAAATCGTCTTCAAAATCAATAATAAAGCGTTAATAAATCATCATTGAAACAAGTGTTGTGGTTGTTAAATTAATTCTTTTCCAGTTGTAAAACCACAGGTCAAAAAACAGTGCCAGAACTTCTCAAGACCTTGTGATAGCTCATTGCCTGCAAATCAAGAAAACAGAAATCTTAGGTTACATATAACTGCTAAACAAAAAGCCCTGATGTTGTATTGGTGTGGTCTTTCTTTTTGTACTGCAAGATAGATTCAACCCAAAATATTTCACATTGAAAGTGAAAAACACTGTATACAGATTTTAGAAATAAAATGTCAGGTAGACATGAATGTTAATAAAACCAAACAACAGCCAATCAAATACAATGTTAATTCTTCATGAACCTATTGGTCTTGACAGTTTCCTTTCAGCTCTGTTTGAAAATGAGGCCTGGTGCAAAATCTTTCTAAATCTTTCTAATTCAAATGTTACCTTTTTATTTTTATTATTACCTTTTTGTTATGTAATGCTCCATGCCTCTGCCCATGTATTGGTGCTGACTAGATTGCATCATGGATGCTGCTGCAAGAGATCATAAGCCAAGCAAATGAATATCTATTGCCATAAAAAAAACAATTACCTGTGTTTAATCTACAAATAATCTGCAAATCGCCAATCCATTTTCATTCTTTGTTAACATTATTGTACTGTATGAAAGACTGCCAGGTTTCATATGGGTACTGGAATTTTATTGTGGCATTTTCCAGGACTGGAAAGTCACGGAAAAAGGCTACTGGTCCTGGAAAGTTTTGGAAATCGGTTAAACTAAAGTAAAAAATAATAATTAATATAAAATGTATGCCAGACAGTAAGGAAAATTGGGAGTAAAAGAATTAAATGTGAATCCCGGAAAAGTCCTGGAGATTTGTTTCTGAAAAATGGGTACAAACCATGGTCAGCCAGGCCAGGGATCTATTTTGAGTGTATGAGAAAGCTTTTGAAACTTGTTATATTATAAGATTGGCAATAAAAAGTATAGATATACAGTAAATATGAATTGATTATTTGAAAGTAACTTACAATTTATAATAACAACTAGACGCCTACAGGCGTTTACTCGGGCTACTCTTAATGATATAGCATAGTAATTTGTGTCTAAATACACGGTTGTGTTTACATGTGCAGGTATGCGGTTTTGCTTGACATTTCTCGATAGAATTCACTCGTAAAGGATCACTCGTAAATTAATCTCTCGTAAAGTTCGTGGATCGACCCATTCCCAAAACGCTCCAATAGATTTAGTGTGGCTCTACCGCGAATGGTGTGTAACTTTGTATGTATATTGAGCGTAATAGCCATCGAATTTCTTTCGCTTACATCAATCGAGGAATTGTCCCCGAAGGCGGCCATTGCTTAAACTATGCATTTTAGTCATGCGTCGCCGTATCAATTACATGCATTACGTCAGCATATATAATTGTGACACAACTATAGATAGATAGATAGATAGATAGATAAAAAACCCAGAACTTAACTCGTGCTACCTTACAGGTAGCCCGAGTAATCATTGTAAATTAATTATTAATCATATATATGTATAAATGAACTTAGCTGTACAAGTTCTGTATCCCAGAAATTGTGATTTTAAAAGGCATCTAGTCTGATTAACTCACCATAGGCAGGATCTAACTGTCCAATTAGACCAGGAGCAACATAACAACCCATGCGCAGGCCTTGACTAGGGTCACTGTATTCTGCAGCAAATCTCTGTCTCCTAATAATTTCTTCCTCAGTTAGAACATCCATGTGGCCTGCCATTCTACTGATTGCAAGATTGTTGGAGATGATACTTGGATGAGCACGCAGAGAGTTGTCCTCCCCTTTGAAGTCAGACACTCTTGAGCTAGACTTGGGAGAAGCATTTTGTTCATTGGTAGTGCTGCGATTCCTGGCCCTCTCTTCCTGGTACATACCTGGTGAATGTCGCATTTCTTTCTCAGCACTGTCTTTGAGTCTTTGCAGCCTTTCATGGGTTTCAGAGGTGGGCGTTCGGGATTGCGAGTTTGAATGGGATGTAGGTGTTGAGGTTCTGTCCCTGTCTGCACTTCTATAAGGACTTCTTGCTTCTCTCTCCCGACTAGCAGAAGCCATTGATGTTACTAGACTAGATTCTCCATGGCTAGTTATTGGCATGCTCATGACTAGTCCAGGAGAAAGGGAGAACTGTGCTCCCGGGAAGGGTAGTTGCCCTAAGAATCATTCATAGAAAAATATAGAACATGTAGTTGATAAAATGTTGGTCACATTTTCCCAGCGTGTGAAATCAAGCGTAAATGTAGCACAAAAGACCATGTTTGACCACAATCCCAAACATCAAGGATTATCAGTTGACAATAGGTAGTGCAACAGAGTACTTTTGACGAACTTCAAGGTGTTTGGAAATGTGGTCAAACACTTTCTTCAGCTGTTGATATATCTACTATATCAAAACTAATTAGAATAAGGAGAAATAAAATTAATCAATTGTAAAAATCTATGCTTAGTAAGATCAGATATCCAAACAACAAAACAGTCATGATTTCCTTTGTTTAACCTTGATTAATTATTAATGAGTTTGGAAAGTAAACAGGAAATGCAGGGTACATGTAGCAAGGACATGAAGATTTGCGCAATGAGATGCAGCCAATACAAATTCATATCAGATCCGTCAACCTTTTTAAGTAAATTATTTTAAATTTTATTAAGCATTCCAATAAGTATCAAGGCAATGTCTTAATATTTTACCATCTTAACTCTATGCAGATGAAGATAGAAGCAAACACTACGTGTGCAACTAACTAGTTAACCTAATTCCTGCCCATTGATACACTACAAAAGGTGTTATTATAAACTTTTTCAGATCATTAACAATTGGTGCCCTTCAAACACACCTGTAGACTGATCAACGTTAAACTGTGACAGATATGCTTGAAACTGATTTGCAGGCATGAAGCTGGCTGGAAGTGTGTTTGAGCCATCTCTCTTTTCATCTGAAGCAGATAAGTTTTCTTTGTATCTTGATGTGGGTACAGGTGACCTTGAAGGTCTTGGAGATCTTGGTGCCAAAAGAGACTGCGATTTACCAGCATGACCACGGGGAGATGCTTGGGAATTTTCTGACTCCAAGGAATGGTGCATGGCCTTTGCAGTGCTTGTTGTTGACTCCTTAAGTTTCAAAAAATAAGTACTAATTAATTAATTAATTAAATATCTAATTGTGTTGCAGCGAAACCAAACAACTTTCTGCTACTGAAAGGTTTTGGTTTTAGTATGCATTTAAAGAACAGTAATTTATGAACAAGAGCAATGGAAAAGTTGTGCCATTATGGCATAATTACCTGCTAAGCAACCTATAACGAGAAAACCAGTCTAGTCTTGGAGAATGGAACTCTCCATGATATGTTAGTTCTGAGTACAATTAATAATAATGATAAAATAAGCACAACAATGAGTAATGATCGAGTTCAACAAACCTGAGGACGGTGATAAATCGAATCCCTTGCACCTCCAGCCACATTTTCCACTCTATCCTCTTCTCTAGTGCTTCCGTGTCTCTCTGATTTTTCAGGGGTTGACTGTCGTTTGCGAGGTAAGGTGCCACCCAGCTGTTTGTTCTGTAGATCATTCTCTAATTTACTGAGGAAAGGATGCAGTAAATGTAGGACTTTAATTATCAGTCAGAGTGCATTTTGCAAGTAGTGTATATTGGAACGTTTACATGCACCTACTTGTTCACTGTTCATATTTGTTACTTTTTCCACTTCTGAGACTGCACCCTACTTGTTCACTGTTCATATTTGTTACTTTTTTCACTTCTGAGACTGAGAGAATCAATTACATGTACTTGAAGCTGAAAAAATGCAACTCCAAGATAATGTACACCAAAATGCCCTAGTAACTCTTAAGTGTGTTTCTCAAGTACACTAAAATGTGAATAAACTAAATATGAATTGATGTAAGAAGAAATTGTCTTACTTATACATAGATATCTGCAGCACATGTTTCTGTTTCTGAAGGCGTTCTTCCTCTCGCTTGTACTTTAAACGCTCCATCTCCCTCTCCCTCTCATACGAATCATCAGCTCTGGTTTTCTTTTCAGGTGGTTCTTCTGATAAAGGTTTGCGCTGTACCACTTTAGGTGGCGACCCTCTTGATGATTTGTACTGTAAACTCTCACTTTGACTGGAAAATCGACGGAAATCACTATCGTCCTGGTGGGCCCTCCCTTGTGGGGATTTCTTCATGCTCGACTCATCCATTCTTCTATTATCCTGCACTCGGTCACTAGGTTTTTGAGTCTCCTTTTTCTCAAAATTTCTTGCCTCCTGGTGGCTTGAACTGCTGCTGTGCATTCCCTAGGAAAAATAACACACGTCTCCAGTGTGTGCAGGGGAGAATGTTTGAATTTTACAATGTATTAAGGAGATGCCTACCAAAAGCTACACATATCTACATGTGCTATCTATGCGAGTCATGCAACACACCTTTTTCTCCTGTTCTAACATCATCTGTCTGTGTAGTTGCATCAGGTGCATCTGCTGCTCTGGCTGCATGTTTTGGAACAACTGAGCCTGGGCTGCAAATGTAGCCTTGGGATCTACAGGTATGCCCTGCATGTATGCTAGCTGACTGAGACTCTTCAACATCTCCATTGACATGCCGCCTCCCTGCATGAATGGCTGGTAGTATGGCTGCAGTGCCAACTGCTGCTGAAACTGTAAATTCCGCAGCTGTTCTGCAGAAATGGGTTCTTGGGAACTTCTGTAACTTAGGTCTGCAGTAGTGTCTCTGATATCTCTCCTTTCTCTCTCTTTTTCTGCCACAACCTTGTCTCTTGAAGAACTAGAAGTGAGAGGTTCTTCTTTCACAATGACGACGTCAGAGTCATCCCTACCGCTATCATCAGATGCTCTTGCTTTTTGGTATAATGCTGTTCCAGCAACTGAGTGTTGAGGGCCGTTCCCTTCTGAGGAGGGTTTTGACAGGGCTACAGGATGAGGTACAGGTGACTTTGAGGTTGCATAGGCGGATGCTTCTCTGAGCAAAGTTTCATTTTTTCGTTCACTTCTAATTGGCTCATTCATCCCTGTAGCTTTTATTCCTAGAATACACAACAAAAGTGGAGATTTTAGATTACAAATTCTCAAGAATATTATGAGATTTTGATTAATGTTCAATCCAAAGAATTGGAGGGTAGGAGGGAGGACTTATGATAGATTAGCAAATGAGCTAGAACATTAGAAACAATAGAAACCTATAATCTAGGACAGATAAGATGCAGATAAATAGAATGAATGACAGACTACAAGGTGCAAACATACATGAAGGGAAAAACAGTTAATCTGAAATAAAAATAAGACTGTTCAAAGACACTTTATAATTACATCACTGTTGCAGCTTTTTAAAAACGAAATGTTTATAGATGTTTTAATAGCAAATGCTGTATGATAATTTTTCTCAAAAACGCACTTAACTGCAAAGTTGCCAAAACTTGTTGATCATCGATCGAACTGACAACAATATGGTCCACGGCTTTGACAAACGGTCTGTGTTTGCTTTTAAACATGACTCTGTTAACTCTTTTCACCGATACTTTCTTTCATGTATACAGACAATTCTAAATTAAAAGGACCTGCTGAAGTTATAAATCACGGCGTTTACTTGGGAAAAGAAGCTGTTACGATCGATCAGCAAAAGAAACAATTTCAGCATACAGATCTACACACCATGGAATTGATGAACGAAATTTTTTCACTTTAAAACTGGAATATTTACAGCATATTCACAGATACCATTCTCAAGCCACGTAGATATGAAAACTTCAATAGTCACAATTTTACGAAAACGCGGCAAACAACAGATTTCAGGCATCGGTGCTTATAGCTTCGTCGGATCGCACAAAGTTTTGTTGCGTTGCTGCTGCACTGTTTGCTTTACAATAGGCGTCTATAAAAATCTCTTGAGAAGTTCAAGTACTTACAGTTTTTTAAGGCTCTCGCGAGAGACTCTCATCACGCAAGGCGAGAGTCTCGTCTTGTGAGACGAGATTCTCGTCGTGCGAGAGAGTGGTAACTTACTTTTGAGCGGTACTGTATCAATCAGTGATCAAACCACAGGTGTATGAATTAAAAAGCTCTCTGAAATAGAAAGTAAATAGTTATCAAACCTGGCCTAATGCTAGGGTGGGAGATCACAGAACCCTGAGTTTTTATTCCTGGTCCAATCATTGACAGAACAGAGGGAAGGCCAGAATGAATGGCAGGTCCTGGACTTCTCTTGAGCGATACTGGTGACACTTCTCCCACTGGAATAGGCACTTGCAATGTTTGGAGTTGCTTGGCTTTGTTCTCTGGATGCAGCAACTCTGCAGACACATCAACAGCACTTGGTCTGGGAGAAGTGCTTGAAAAGGTTACTGCAAATGTAAAGGAACATGTTTTAACTGTAATGTTACTTTGAAGTGTTATTTTACAAATAATAAGTCCTTCATGGCCCTCATGGTTTGTTTGACTCCAGATTGAGACATGCAGGTAAGAGTTATGTTCTTGGGTAAGAAATTTTATTCTCATATTACCAGTGAATGCCAGGAAGGATGGGAGAAATGTTTGATGGAATAGCATTCAATGTACAGGGTAAAACAATACCCCCAATCACTTCATGCTACACAAACAAAAGCCAGTGCTCAGCCTGTGGCATCTGCCTATTCAATATGATCCTTAGCATTGCAACAGGATCTCATCTGGATTAAATGTTCCTAGCACATACTACAAAAATTGTTTGCAACTCTACATGTAATTGACCTGTGGCTGAGCAGAGGCTAAAATAGAAAAAAACATATGGGAACCTTTGACTCTTGTCCACCATTAAAACAATGTAACCCCTGTAATTTCTTACTGAATAGCAGTTTAAAGTAATTCCAGCAGTAAGGCACTTGTCTTCTACACAAGAGCATCTTTAACATAAACCCTACAGTAACCAAAAGATACATGTAGATAAGAATAACCATTTTTTATACACCTACAATACTATACCCTTACCTGATGTCACAGGTGAAACAGTAGCTGACGTCTTGTGTTCAGAGGCTTTTGAATGGCTTGATACCAATCCACCATCTGAAGTCCTTGGGTAAGGATGGGCCACACCCACAGGAAGGGACGGAGGAAGTGAATTACCACCCCTTGAAATCAAAGCTGGGTGTGGTCTGGTCAGAGCTCTAGCTGCTACCTTGTAAGACTTTTCATGATCCTCTGTTCCTTGACCAGGAAGAGGGCTTTTCCTGTTACCTCTTGACTCATTAAATCCATAACTTCCCTTGGAATCAATGTTTTGTTTGCTTTGCTCCCCTGATGATATGGAGAGTGAAGACACGTATGGTACTTTAGAGTCTGATGGTGTAAAACATGGTGTATGTACCTCTTGTTTAATCCCTTTTGTTGTCTCTGTAGGCTGAAATTCATGCTTTACTATGACAGGCTGAAAAGGACTTGGAGTCTTCCTATCCACCATTGAAGAATGCACCCTGGAACCAGATATTGAAAGAGATGAAGGTGATTGAATGCTCGAGTCAAGTCCTGATCTTGATGAGGATGATTGCAATGCAGAACTGCCAGGTAATGAAGTAATAGCACTTGGGCTTTTTGTTGAGTGATGAGGTTCCATAGAGAGATTCCTATTTAAAGTTTCTGGAATAGGACTACGAGTTCTAGTATTACTGGTAGGTAGAGGTAAGTTTTTGTTGTTGATTCTACCATCACTATGACTCTCTTCCACACTTGAAAGCTTGACATTCAAAGCTGTTCTTGAACTCCCAGACAGAGAATCACTCTGATTTTGAAGTGCATCAGAATTGGCACCATTCCGAACAAGTTCAGGGTATCTTATTGGGGCAAGAGTAGCCTTAGAGTCAACATTTCCTTTCTGATCAACATCTGATGTCCTCATACATTTGTCATAATTGTCATCACCATAGTTTCTACACTCAAAGAATTTGTATCTCATTGATGGTGCATCACTATTGGTAAGCGGGGCCTCAACTGCACTTCGAGAAATGCTCTTAGAAACAAGAGCTTCCATGGAAATGCCTGTTTTGGTATTTTTCCCAGCATTGTCCTCTACAGCTGTTGGTTTTGTTTCAAAGTTCCTCAGCACAGATGACTGTGCAGACAAATTCCCAGAAGAATTGATCCATAAATCACTGTTCTCACTCTCACATTTTGATAAAGTTTTCCCAAGTTTCTCTTTGTTGATTTTTACATCTGTGGACGTGTTCTGTTTCTTATGATCAAAATAAAAGCTACTCCCAGCCTGAGCTCTCAGTGTATCGGAGCTTACAAAAGTCTTGTCCAGGTTGACTTCTGATTTCTGTGTCTGGGTTGCATAGCTTTCACTGGCAAAAGGTAATCCTCGTGGAATACTTATTCCAGTGGAATTTTTCTGGTCAATAATGGATGAGCATGGCAGACTAGTCACATCCTTGTTTGTGTATTCAGAATCTGCAGGAAATAAAAAAAAATAAATGTAATTCACTAAAAGTCATTTCTGATTTAAGTCCTCTCACAGTAAACTTCTACTGGATCTATTTTTGTTCTTTCTGTCTTTCATGAAAACTCGATTTTATTGAGCAATTCTTAAGCTCCTTAAGGAGCCATCACTTCTACCGAAAGCAATGATTAACAAAAGGTTTCAATATGTTTTTTCTTCATTCACTGAAGGTTTTCAGTTCAATTTATGACCCCTACAAGCCCTTTTACTCCCTCTGAAAGCAATTGTCTCGTCTATAAGCCGCACCCGTGATTTTTGCCCCAAAACTTAAGCAAAAAGTGCGGCTTATACACGAGTGTTTACGGTAATGCTATATTGATATCTTGATTAAGAAATCCTCAAATGTGACAAAGTAGCCTTTACCTTGGCCAGGATCAATATCTTCTTCATTCTCACTGATATCCTCAACTTCAATGCCTAGCTGGTTAATAAGCCCCACTCCAGTGTCAACAGCCTGACGCAAATCCACTGTCTGCATACCAGGAATGCTAAGTTGGTTGTCAGGTGGTTTGCCACTAAAACTGCTCTCACCAAGAGCTTTTTCCATGTCCTCAACCTGACTTATACTAATTGTTTCCTCCATGTTATGGGATTTTCCACTGCCAGTTGGGGCACTAAATCCGCTGTCAATAACAGTTTCCCATACCTCTTGACTGCCCTGGGAAGGTTCAGATTTTATTCCAACTGTGCCAGTGTGTGGCATTTCATTTGTTAGTACCACAGCTGTGGTTTTAGTACATGTTGTCAAGATGGTAGGTTCCTTGACCTGTTCCTTTTCCAAATTCTTTACAGCAATTTGTTGCTCGTCTAGTACTGGCTGGAAGCCAGACTTTGAGTCAATCTGCTTAGTTTGATCAACATTTTTTTGGCTATCATTTTCCTTCCTGATCTCATGCTCACAAGCCTGTTGACATTTATCAGAGCTTTCTACAAATGATACAGAAGTGTCTTCTATAGAACCACCTTCCTCATTTGTAGGAATGGTCAAGTTGGATTCTTTAGCTTCCTTTGAAATTGTTGAGTCCAAACATGGTTCAGTGATTTCCTTTTTCTTGCCACCTGATACTTTAGATGATGCATCATTTTTCCTCTCATTAATGGCAGCAAGAGCAGCAGCTAGCGATGGAGACACACTCCTTGCTCTTGCACTGACACGTGATGTCCTTCCTTTAAAACCAGGCTTAGTATCAGGTTCTTTGAACTCTTCTACCGGGGAGGGGCTGGTACTTGCAGATCTCTCATCTGATTGGTTGGACTAGATCGAAAAGAAGTGAAAAAGCATAACATTTGTGAACTGACAGGCTAACCATAAGCACCAATGAAAGAGGATCACATTTCTTAGTAAAACACACTGAAATAAAAAATCATTACCAACAGCATAGTGAGACAGTTCAAATCTTAACAAAAATCTAAAGACATGTTCATTTCTTTGATCTACAAAATGGCTGATTTCATCACAAACCCAAACCAATGTTTGGAACAAAAAACAGATCTGACTCACTAGAACATGACTGTTTGTTATATGCAGTTGGACAATTTCTTTTTTTTTCCTTCAATTGATATATCTTGCTGAGCATTAACTAGAGTAATACATCTGTAGTGTTATGGTTCAGTTTAAATCACTAATCATGTAATATAACATAAATATTTCACAAGATAAGCATCAATACGTATGGGTTATTGACCAAGCGTGAGGTCAAGATGGCTGGATATTGGCCAAGTTCTTTTTTTGCGTGTTTATGGACCG
>OMLO01000389.1_pt1 | contig 27900 bp, 19 predicted proteins | sample 1674811 | NCBI WGS metagenome assembly OMLO01 (sample SAMN06265003, study PRJEB25207) | coral metagenome | isolation source: Coral host | place: Mexico:La Bocana,Puerto Morelos, Mexico | collected 2008-11-13
AAAGGAAATGAAATCAAATGGTAAAAAATATTCTGAAGACATTTTACATATTGAACTCAAAACTGCCGCAATTAAAGTATTAACGAGTACTCCATCTGTTTTGAAATGTTTTTATTTTACTGACTTGATGCGTACCTAAATGGTAGGAGTCTGTTCCATTGCAGTAGAATCCCATCACAGTCTTGCCTGGCAGTGAGGTCCTGGACCTTAAGCCCTCCGCCCGCCACAAACACTTGACGACGCACTCGGGCCGCGGTGTCACTTGGGATATCACGCTCAACTACAGAAACCCTCTGCTCTTCGTCAGCTACCGAGAAAGAAAATGTAATTAATTACCAAAAATGACTGCAAGCGTGTAAAAAATGGATCAAATTGACGGATCTACTTTACTTACCTAAGTGAAGGGCATCTAATGGCTCATATTCGAGATCACCAAGGTTATTGTTTATCACTAGAATTTCATCCTCAAGGGCTAAAAAACGAGAAATATTCAAGCTATTTCAGCTCAATTTATACTAACCAATCACATTAACCATTCAATTTTTTTCAACCAATGAGGACCGCTGGTTTCCCACGCTTGGGAGCGCCTCCAAGGATTTTCATTGAGATCTGATTGGCTCATTGGCATTATTTAGAGTTATGTCTTTGGTTTTGTATTCTTTTGCTTTGTCATAATAATTAGTAACAAATACACTGTATTCTTTCACGCGCGGATCGCACGCACGTGGCAGAGGATCTCTAGATAAACAGTCTAACTAATTCGGGGAATCTCGCTTGTCTCGTCCCGCCGTCTGTCATAGGACATTAGGGAACCTTTTAGAGCAATGACCCTAAGAAAACAATGGATTTTTGTTTTACATTCGAATTCGCAATTACATAATGCCGAGAAATTATCCGTCGTGGTTCGCGCTCTCATTTTACGACATCGTTGTGCATGCGCACAGAGGTACAAATGTTTTTAACGCATGCCATTTTGTGCTCTTTGACCCTATATGAGCGCGAGATAAAAAGCTTCTTCCTGTTTTGATGCGCAAGACAAACTACGTAAAACTAACAAGCATTAACTCTTCGGGTAATAAGCTTCCCTGTTATATAAAATTTATTATCAATATTTTCTTTTCGGTTCTTTTTAACGTGGAAAAGCGACAAAGGTTGAAAGAGAAATTATAGAAATAGTTATGGCAGGAAATCAAAAGATATTAATTTACAAATTCGTGTTTCCAGCACATTACTTTTGCCATGGAATATTTTTATGACCGCTGAATTGAATATAAAACGTTTTTATCAGTTTTATGAAAGTTTTTGACTAGTGAATAAGAAACGGTAAAACCCCCCTGAATTGCGTGATAAAACCCCTTAATTGCGTGCTACATACCTGAAGGCACGGCAAATATTTATTTCATAGCAGATATTTGGAGATTTTCAAGGGTTTTTCCCTGTCAAGCGATGACCAGCGATCGAACTGGTACAGCAAGATGTTCCCATAAAACTGTAAATACCATTCCTTGAACAAGTACTGTAATGCGATGTTGCTTCATAGATAAATTTAGCAGGAGAAGATTTGGGTCCTGTTGCGTAAGGCTTAACTTGCCTTGACATGAAAAATCAACAAGGCAATGACTTACCGTAACTCAAGAAGATACACGAAGAAATGAAAACAAGACGTAAGATCTTGCTACGCTTCATGGTCCGTGTTGTACATGAACTAAAATCGTTCAATTTCAAGCGGTTATGCTATTACTCTCTTGGCTTCCTTTTTAGCACGTTTTAGTGAAAGGAAGTCGAGATTATGTTACGAAATTCATGAAAGGTGAAAGGTCGCGCATGCTACAGTAAGAGGACAACAGAAACTTCGTATTTTGGGTTTTGATTTAGATTTGACTCCTCTATTATGCTTTACACAGGGTACTTGCTATAAATGCCGAGTGTTTTTTGTTATATTTGTCATTTGGGGGTCTATATCTGATGGGTATTTTTGGCTGTAGAATTCTTAATTGCTACCTTCCCTCCTCCACCCCCGAGGGGGTTACTCTCCTGTAGAAAGGACAGAGGTGGTCGTTCCGGGGGTCGTCGTACCATTTAGTGGTCTTGGTTCCTCTTCTTAGGGTTTTCAGCCTCAAAAGATCTACAGCGGGAATTTTGCGGTACTTTTTATGGCATTGAGTGGAAAAGAACACACCAGGAGACAATGCGTTGTTTTAGAATTGGTTCCTCTTAAGAGTTATTTTCTATCATCGAAATTTCCCACGGGCACCCCTGTTCTTGTTATATGGAACGCCCCCTCCGCCTCCCCCCGGACCTTCCCTCTATAGCTCTCAGCTGATTGCATTGTAATGTTCTGACCTCCTTGGCCCTGAAAAGCCAGTCTGCTGATGCGTGAATTAGCTCGTCACATAATATTCTTACCAAACCATATCGTACAGGACGTAAAAAAACATGAGCTGTAAATTATTACATAGTAGACTGAATATGTAACACCGAGAGATTCTTATGTTCTCTTGTGTGCACCTACTGAAAAAAATGTTGTGAATTACATCCGTTACAGCCGGAGGACTTGCTTTGTTGTTTTAAATGAAACGGAAATGGTGAAACGAAACCCACCTCTTCAGCTTAGTAGGCATGAAGTGTGTAGCCTGCGTCCAAGACGCAGGACGCGCAAGACGCAGCGTGAAATGCCTGTCTGCATCGCAGGCTAATTCAGTAGAACAATACAGTGGTTCTCGGAGATCAAAATTATATTTTAAATTTAAAATTCAAATGCGAAACTCGATATCTCACGATTGAGAAATCGAGATTAACACAAAATAGAACTCCAAGTAATCTTAACATGAGCACTGTTGTACTTTTTGCACAACATAATTATTCACGAGAATGTCCCGAGATTGCGCCACAACTTGAATATAAGTCAAAAACAACTTTTTTTTATTAAACTAACTTCCCTGTCAGATGATCGTAATATTGCTTAAGCTACTCGGATTTCGCAAGTCGGACATGAAAAACAAATAAATTAGAATATTTAGGGAGGAGCCACATCAGCCTTGAATACTCTTATGAGGGTCATCTATCCTGGTCGAATTGGACTTTTTGAGAGATGAAAACCGGAGTACTCGGAGGGGACAGGAACAAACAACAAACGAGACCTACATGAGCAATGGATAGTGGCTGCTAAGAGGGGGCTGGCCGCTTCAGATAGAGGTCAAACTCAAACTGCCAAAACTTATTTTACATTGAAGCCTACAGGAATACAAAAATATATTTAGGGAAAGGACACTAGATCTGCTCTGTACTGGCCTGTTCTTCACAAATTAATTATCCCAGTTCTTTGTTTTCTGTTTTTTGTACCATTGCCTGTGATTTTATCTTGCCGTAACTTATTTCCCGATAAGACATCGCCCCGCCCCCTCCATCCTGTTTAAATCAAACTTTCCCTGATAAATCGGTTATGCCCTGGTAATGGATTTGTTAGGAACTGGGATTTGGGCCCATTTTAGCTCAGTTGAACAATGGGATTGGCAAAAGCAAAGGCCATTCTTGCTCTGCTGGGAAGTTACTAATAAGCACTTAATAACTGGCCCAAAGGGAAACAGTGAGTTTTGTTTCCCTGAGATGCTCCACAGGTTGGGAGGGGGAATTCTCCAAGAAGCTCAACATTGAGGTTGTTACCCGCGGGGCCAGTAATTAAAAAAATAAGTGTTTTGTTACGCCCCCGACTCAAAAACAGGAGAAAATAACCTGCAAAACGTCGTTGGCTTCACGCTGGCTGGCACGCAAAATTTTACGCGGTTTCAAGGGGCACGACCTGATCACGTGCGAGTCGAAAGTCGAAGATTAATTGCGCTCTAGCGACATTAACGAGTCACTGGTTAGTCATTTTGAGTACTTTATTATTTAATTGTACCAAGTTACAAATTTAATTCTTCTGCTATGAAATTGCTTCGTTATACAAAAGTTATTACCTAGTACCAGCATCTAGAGCCGAATAAGTGACTTGGTAATTCAGACCCTTTAAGAATTTCTACTATAAAAAGATCAACTATAAAAGTCCCTGTTGACATAAAGGTCCAATACTGTCCCAGTTCGCCCACGGAACGTTCCAGCTAGGGTGCCCTGGGTTTGAACTACGGCTGTTGTTCTTCAGGATGCTGCCTTCTCTCCTTGGATGTCTGGTTAAAAGCCATACAAGACTGTTATCAGCTTTAATGAAGTAATGATTAAATGCGCATTAAATATTAACAGTGCGGTGACGAGGTGAAGAACTGGTCTTGGAAGTGGTGATGAGCACCTGATAACAGCACGTGATAGATAGCAGGTGAGCAAGGCGTGCAAAGTCGCTCGAAAGAGCAAGTACCGTTTATGACAGGGTAAGCCCTCCGAGATTCATTTGAATCTACAGTTGTCGTTTCTTGGTTGGCGTTCGTACAATTCTCTTACTGGAAAATCACAATGAGACGTTTTTCCCCGCACGAAAACAGTACTTGCGCTCTCGAAAATGTTTAATGAAATGTGAAGAACACAGAGAAAAGGGAAGAAATAATGGGAAACCAAAGAAGGCCTTTTTTTATTTCTTGGAAATGTGAGTGTAAATGTTACTAAGTTAAGATTAAAACTCGCTAAGCTATCATTACGGTAAGTGTTTTAACCATAATGCAATATTAGAAGCATTGATTGTTTTTTTGCTTTGCTCTTGCTGTTGTTCGTTTGCTTATAAAAAGATCCTTTACATTATTTTTTTCCGCATATAAAGAGTTATAACAAGGAAATATTCAGCCAAAGTAAGCTAACTGAACTAAGTCTACCTAACTGGTTTCAGCTTGTGTATTTGACACAACGTCTTGTGAAATAACAAACACAACTGAATTCATGCAACCAAAGCAAGTTTATTTTTCCAGGCAAGTTCAGCTTACAATCACTCAGACTCCAGTAAATGTTTTAATTATATTCCCTTAAATATGCTTTCCTTGGATCATAAAATATATATTTTTTCCTTTGAATCATTATTCTTTTTTATTTTAAATGTAAAAATTTTTTATTGGTTTAAAAAAATAATATTTGATCTGGACCTTTTAAAAAATAAGTTAAGCTAAATATCCTCTTTATAAAACTTTAAAATACTCTATTCACCATTTAGAAATAACTGGCAAATCCAAAATATGCAACTCTAGATTCTGTATGACATTACTTTTTTTGCAATTTACAAAGAAATATCAACATAAATTGTAAGAAAAGTAATTCACAAAGCGATAACTGAAAGTGGGATGACTCTTATACGCTCAGTTAATGTAAAGAGACTTTTTCACACAAATGTTCCTTGTGTCCACAAGATGCTTACTACAGCTAGTAGGTGATAATTGCCAGTGACTGTTGGCGAATAATTCCTGCCAATGCAAGCCTAACATTTCTAGCTAAGTCACTATTTTCTGCCTAACAAAACTGCTATTCTAGTGCTGTTCTATATCTAACCTAAAATGCTATTCTAGTACTTGCAAATCTAACAGCCACAATATGTGGTATAAGTGGTCATCAGGTGTCCCTCTGTCTCACTACACTAACCAAGTGCAGAAAGGTCACTTTCCACTGAATGTAGACGAAAGTCAAATCATTGCTAAACAACGAACATCAAAATCTGTGCTTTTACAACATTAGCACTCTCCAAGACTATGCACTGATCACAATGTTACACAGACATGTTGTGTGACAAAACGTGACAACATATGTTTTGACATTCAGACCCACACTCAAAAATGTAAAAAAACTATCACCTTGTACATTATCTCAATACAGTTATTTTTTTTTATCAACTACTGCTGTCAAACAAATGACTATTTAAAAACTTTGAAGTTACAAGATTCAAAGTAAGGACAAGTTTGGCATTTGATCATGGTCTTACAAAGAATTCATTACAATGATGCCCGCAAAATCATTTCAAACTTAAAATGTCATTCAGTCACAGATGTCTTGTCTTTCAGAACAATTCACACTTGCCTGATTGTTTAGGAAGTGTATTTTTCTCCTGTGGCTCAACATGCTTCAACTTGCTGTGGTCAAAGGTTTTCACTTCAGCTCTCGTCTCAGCAGCCTCCTCCTTGATTTCTAAAACAACAAGTTTCTCGCTGAATACCAGCTGTGGAAGATCAGGGGCAGATTTAGGAGGGGGTGTGGATTGAATGGCTAGCCACCCCCTTTTTAAACAAGCAAAACTAAAATATGGGAAAAAATGTGAATATTACTTGGAAAACAAAGGCGTCAATGTAATTTCTACTTTGTGGCATTGCTAGTATTTCTGGCGCAATAGTTTTGAATTAGGTTCCAATTATCAAGTTGCCACATTTTTTTAAGGGGGGGGGCATGCTTCATTGATTATGCAACCCCAAGGTACCACTCCCCCCATCCCCCCCCCTAGAAAAATAATGGTTCTGGATCATGTGTCTGATTTTTTAGTGCTGGGCAATGTTCATGTGTTTTGTTCAAATTAATTAGGAAATGTGACATCAGTTAGGGAAAAAGGCGTGGTTAGAGGAGGGGGACAGGTGAAAAGGAGAGAAAGTGTTAGTGAAGGGGGAGCAGAGGCATTAGCAAAGGGGAGACCAAGCTAGATAGGGAAGGGGGCTGGTCAGAAAATGACAGTGATAACTTTGGACTAAAACAATGTGTTGACAAAGATGAAAAGTGGTAAGTTGGTAGGCTTGGGAAGGTTCCTAAATGGGAAGAAAAGGTACTGGTATTAATGACAATTTTAGAGGGAATTTCTATCATGATTCAAAAGAATCCTTTAACAGAAACAGAATGTCTTAGTGGTCTCGGTTTTTTGGTGAAAATTTATTTCCTCCACTCTGTGCAACTATACCTTCCTTGGTGGGCAGATGCGTCTTATCTGTAGTTTCAACATGCTTCAGTTTTTTTGCTGGGTCAAATCCTTCGATTTCCTTTAATTCAGCAGTCTTGCTTGGCAACTCATCTGGAAGGAGTTCCTCTCTGAGTGTTTGTGGTGTTGGTGTTGGGTTTTTTTCTTCCGTATCAACATGTTTTAGTTTTGATTTGTCAAATGTCTTGACTTCAGCTCTAGAATCAGCCTTTTCCTCTTCAATCACTAACAAAAAATAATTTTAAAATAATTTAATAATGCTATTATTAATAATGACACCAAAAACGCTTGTTCAACTACTGCTGGTGAACCTCTCCATAGATTGCATAATAGCTAAGGAGATAGAAGCCCTTTTAGGGGTTTTCAAGATACAAGATATTTGGGTAAAACAGCATAAAGGATATTTTGGGGAAAAATTAATGTGATCTGGGATATAAAGATCAGATAAAACGGGATATCGAGTGAGAAAATACTTCAGTTTTGCAACTGGAATAAATGGGATATGGGGTACTGAGATCCCTCCAATGGGACCTTGAGATTTAATGTTCTAGCTTAAGCCTGTCACCGCACCTGACTTTGTTGGTAAGACCTCTTTTTGTTGGGTCTCGACATGTTTCAGCTTGGCATGATCAAACTTGGCAACTTCAGACCGATCAGGAAGTGTATCTGGCATCATTTCTGCTCTGATGTCTGAGAATATTGAGAACAGAAGGTGAATAAGAACAACATGTAACAACCACAATGAAAGACAACTACAACAGAATTTATCAATCAAAATACAGACACTAATTCACAAAGCAAAGTTATTCAAGCTATATCCCTTATGGTTGGTTAGGAACAAAGGTAAAATAGTGGTCCGAAATGTCAGCTGTCTTCTCGTGGCTTCAAGATGATTTTCAGTCTCTACTGCGCATTCTCTGCACCAAAATCTCTGAGAGTCTCACATGTTGGAATGCAAATCAATGTTGTTTGTTACAAACCCCTTACCATATCTTTGAGGCTCTTTACATTCTTTTTCTAAAAATTTATTTTTACAGCTTTGGAGTTGTTTTACCAAGGGATATCAAGAGAGCATCTAAAATGGGGTTTGACACAGAACTTGAATCAAGGAAGGTGTAGTTGTACCTTACATGAATTAAACAAAGAGCTTAAACAAACACTCAAGAGAGCACAGTATGGACTGGAAATCGTCTTTAAAAACACCAAGAAGCTCTCAGAGATCAGGCACAAGCAGATGCCTGACAGTTCAGAGTATTACTCTAGCAACGTTTTTCAATATTTTTTTCAATATAAAATACTGAAACTAACCTCCAGCTCCAGGTAGTGAGCTTTTCTCAGTTGTCTCCACATGTTTTAGTTTACTGTGGTCAAATGATTTCACTTCAGCTCGAGAATCAATGGCCTCATCTTTGATATCTGAAGGAGGTAGTATATTTCACAGTTTGACATGTGTTAGATACTATTAAATTTCCCAAATTTTAAATTGCTTGCTAGTATCAGCAAATGTAGACCACTTTAAAGCAATGCCTATTTTATATATCCTTCACAATCTACCATGCATTTTGCCTTTTTATTTCAATAAACTTTTCCTCTTAACTTCTTCTGTAAATGAGTTTTAACTGTTAATGTTGTACGAATCTAAATTTGCACTACTAAGTCTACAAAGTCTGAAATTTTTAATAATCAAATTTAATTATGTACTTTCTGTAAATGAAACTCTAGACTCACCTTCTTTTGATGGGAGAACCACTTTCTCTGTGAGTTCCACATGCTTGAGCTTTCCATGATCAAACTTAGTGACTTCGGAACGATCAGGCAAGACATCCGGCATCAGTTCCGCTCTGATGTCTACAAAAACAAAACAAGGAGATGAATTACTGCAATAGTTTGTGTTGTGTTTTACTGGCATACAAGGAATAGTGACAATGAGGAGCTGAGAAAAAAAATCAAATGAGAGCAATGAAGTCATGGATACATGGTTGATGAGGATAATGAGGAGGTGGTAAAAGGAGGACGAGGGGGAAATGGAGGAAGAGGAGAAGGAGAAGGAGGAAAAACTAGAGAGGAGGGAGTGACGCTTGTATATGCAAGTAAACAAAGTGTTTTGTCATTTGGGTCACTCCAATAACAATCCCTTGCCAAGTTACCTTGCACCTCTGTTTTAAAATATGTCCTAATGCAATACCTTTTTATGTGAAAATAAGTTTGACTTGCACGAAAATAATCCTAAGGCAGAACACATTTTCATATCAGTGGTTTTGCAAAAAGACTTGTTGTAACACAGAGGTAAATGGCAACTTGAAAATGGCCTTTTTCCCAGGACCCCATTTCTTTTCTTTGGAAGAGAGAGGTACTGAAAGACTTGAGTACTTAGAATGAAACAAGAGTTCTCAATCTGGAATCCAACCTATGAACCCAATTAGGACACTCGATCAAGGGACGAGTGTTGAAATACACATTGTACCTCCAGCTCCTGGTAAAGTGTTCTCTTCTTTTGTTTCAACATGTTTCAACTGAGCTTTGTCAAACGTTTTCACTTCTGCTCTGGAATCCACAGCTTCTTCATCAATGTCTGAAAACCAAATTAAATTTGTCATCACAATAGCTTTCTTAGAAATTGAACCCCTATAGAAGAATTGCTCCTAGGTCAAGAAACACATCCCCAATTAAAGTGTTTATGACATGAAAATTAATTGCTGTGTAACTGAAAGGCCTTTCAAAATACACAAAAAAAGATTGCTCAGAAAAGGAAAATGCCATTCTTCGGTATTTTGAAGGCCTTTATTACACAGCGATTATTTTTCATGTCATATGCACTTTACAAAGTCCTCCAAAGGTGCCTTAAAAAACTGAGGTATTTACCTTGTTTACTTGGAAGTACAACTTTCTCTGTTGTGGGCACATGGTGCAACTTGTTTTGATCAAACTGTAACACTTCTGAACGGTCAGGTCGTTTTGATGGAGGCGGCATTCTCTCTGCAGTGAGATCTTAAAACAAAAATAAGAAAGTACCGAGTTTTCAATTTTGCCCTTTCATTCCCAACATTGTGTCTTGCTCTTTTTTCCAGGAAATATTTTTGGTTTTTCCAGTTTCCAGTGGCAAAGTATGAAAAGTAGTAAATTTGTTTCTTGCGTGTCATTTGCATGTATATCTCAAAGAGTCTTTTTATCTCAAGGACTCATGGTGTACACAGGAAAACTAGATGTAATGCTCTCAATAAAACCTTGCATGCTCAAAGAAAATAAGATAACTTGCAGCAAAAGACGAAGACTAAGCAATAAGCACAGACTAAGCTTTATGTTGAGGAATAGCTTAGCATATGTGATTTACCTTGGGCAGTAGGAAGACTTGTCTTCTCTTCTGTCTCCACATGTTTGAGATTAGTTTTGTCAAATTTCTTCACCTCAGCTCGAGAGTCAATAGCTTCCTCAGTAATAACTGAAAGAGTCATTACCATGCATTACTTTAACAGCTATATGCACAAATGTTGCCAGGTCTCTATCAGTTCTAGATTAGACTTTTAATTTTCTTGATTCCTGTTCTTTGTAGAGCGGTCTGGGGCATGATGTACCCCAGGTAATGTAAGACTGAATACTTGCACTAAATATCTTGGGAAACAACATAGTTTTTAAAAGTTAGAGGGTTTGACAGGTCACCTCTGTGAGTTACAATAAATAGATTTCAGTCATGGATCTCTTGGCCCATTGTTATTGTACAGTTATTGTACTCTAAGGGAAAGGAAAATTTTTTAAAATCAACTTGCCTTGCTAGAAAACTTCAGTCTTCACACGGCCCCACTTATATATTACTTGCCTGATCTGTCACCATTCTGAATCTTCATACCACATGCTTTATAAGTAGTGTTAACCTTACTGTTTTGCTCATCAGATCTTAAGTTTTAAAACAGTTAAAAAACATCACAGAGATGATGAAATTGTTTCTTCTCATCACCTGTCTACAATGCTTTGTATTAATATTGTAAGGAGATTTTTGATGTTCATTACCATCTTTGGTAGGAAGAACATTGCTTTCCTTGGTTTCCACATGTTTTAGCTTGGTCGCATCAAATGAGGCAACTTCAGACACATCCGGTAGTTTGTCAGGTCGCAGTTCTTCACGGAGTTCTGAGGAAAAGATGAAAAGTGTACACATAAGAACATGAACTTATTAATGATGTACAGTATTTGTATGTATGTATGTATTAAACCTGTACGTATTAAGCATGTCGCACTTGTTGCCAAACATATGACTACCTAAGGTTATATGTTAAGTGGTGGTAATATCAGAACAGTATGAAATACATGTGACCTGTTGATATACATGCATGCAAATATAATTATGATCTATCTATAAACACATGAAAATGATTTGGGCTTTTAAAAATGAAACACAATAAAAAATATGATGCATACATGTATGACATAAATTTTAAGTGAGATAACAAACATGTGAAAAACGTGTGATACATATGACAGGAATTCTACTTATCACGAGTAACAACTCAAAACATGGCAAATCTTGGTACCAGAATTCATAGTAACAAATATTATTACTTCAGGTTGAGGAACTACCTCTTGTTGACCCTGAAGCCTCTTTCTTCAAAATATTTGGAAATGAAATGTCCTAAACTGACATCATAATCACCCCTAATGGGGGAGGGGAGACCCTAGCCATCTCTACATCCATTTTGGTTTACTATTAGGTGCGTGTCACTGTTAAAAGATCACACCAGGAACTTAAGTGACGGGGGTTTTACAAATCAATTGTCTACATCATCTTTGGTGTCCCTAAGGGAGCAGGGGGGACCTTAGCTGTCTCTATCCATTTTAGTTCACTATTAGATGAGGATCACTGTTAAAGAAAATCTAAAGCAGGGGGGACCTTAGCTGTCTATCCATTTTAGTGTTTGCATTTAATTACTTTTTCTTAAGCCTGAATGTAAAATAATGAACGTTGGAAAATGAGTGAACAGAATCTAACTGTTTTGCAAATATGACTTCCTTGAAAGAAATGTTCCATCAGCCTAGCAATTATATATATCAATAAAAATAAGAAATCAATAATTCAAAGCTTTCTTTAGCAAAGAATTTACACAATTAAAGATGCAGTATGTTAATTTTTAAGTTACTATCATATAACCTTATAAGGAATAAAAGTTGACTTCTAACTTTAAACCCTGTACAAGTTAAATTGTACTTGATAAATACAGTAATTTATTGAGTAATTGTTTTCATTAAATGTACTGGCAAAACTTTTCATAGCATCTTATTCTATAAACGCATGAAGACTCTTGAGTTTCAAGTAAGAAATTATTCTGTGAAAAATATCTGCTGTATGCAAATAACTATCAAAATACCAGGATGAAAAACAAAAATATTGGACAGAATCACAAATATTGCAGTACTTTAGCGTGTAAGAAGAAGAAGAGACTACGCCTTAAAAAGGAAGACGAAAAACACAGTAAAAAGTTTTAGCTACGAGATTCAAGTATGCAGAACTTAATTAATTGCACGTTTTTATGCCCCAAGGGCAACTTTCGCATACAGGCTTCACACAAAACAACATTGCCACCATTAGAAACAATAATTTTTCGACCTGTTGAGCGCACGACGGAGTAATAACTCGAAAACAGAAAAAAATTTGAGCTTGGCTCTTTCCGGAGTTAAAAAATTCGACGATAAAATCGACAATTGGCCCATCTTACAAGTGGATAAATATACTGCTGCGAGCACGGGAAATAGAGCTGAATGACAGCACGCACGTTAGTAACGCACATATTTTCCTCAGTTTAACGGGAAAACGTTTGATGATGCATGGACACGGGTTTATTGTCTGATGGAAATAGTACGTGACGCAGAAACGATAGTTGTTTTCTGGTTTCCGCAAAACAGCACGATCTTGCTACGCACTTATGACCTGTTTATAGAACGTGAATTAATATAAAAATAATCCCTGCTCTTAGCTGGGAAATGTTTAACACGTTTATTCTCAGAACTTTAAAAGTTAAAATTATCCCACCTTGTGGCGTCGGAAGAGGAGGCTTTTTCTCCGTTGTCTCTACATGTTTTAACAAGTTCTTGTTAAAAACTTCCACGCCAGAAAATGGGGCAGTACGTTGCTCGTCTTCGATAGCTGAGGAGAGATAACAGAATGGGATATGAATAATGAGTACGGTTCAGCAAATTTAAGGACATGAAATTAGCACATCTATGCTTTTAAAAATTTCATGGAAACTGAAATAGACGGTGGTGTTTATCAAGGAAACTACTTACTCGTTTTCGATGGCAGTGGGTTCTTTTCCTCTGTATGAGTTTTCTTCAACTTTGTCGGATCAAAATTCTTCACTTCAGAGCGATCAGGAAATTCGTCGGGCTGAAGTTCTTGTTTTAGCGCTACAAAACGCAAAATCAATGCACATTTTAGTCAAAATTAATTTCTGCAAAGGCAAGTTGCAGGCATTTTAGGAACCTTGCACGAATAGCTGCAAATTTGATCTTGATCAACTTGGTTCGATCGTTCGCAAGTCTCTCGATAAAGCTTCGAAGACCTCATAATCTACAAGTACGCCCACCATTTTATCAGCTAAGCTTTTCTACACTGAGTTAAGCTTTTGAAATAAACAATACAACTCAAATATTAGTGTGAAACCATCTGTCTTTCTGAAAGGAAGTCAACGAATTCTTGTGTGGTGCAGAAGGTATCAAGGTTCTCACTGCTAGCAATCATTAAGCTGACTTACTTTCGTTCGAAGGAAGAGTATTCTTCTCTTCAGTCTTAACATGTTTCAGTTTGGAAGAATCAAAAGAAGAAACCTCCGAAAGGTTTGGTTTATCCGCCATATTTCCGGGTAGTTAAATTAGCAACAACCTCGTGAACTGTTATCCACAACTGACCTGAGGACGATTTCTTCGCTTTGGCTTGCAGAAGGGAATGGGGCCCGCCCCCATCATGACCAATGATACCATGACCATATAAGGAATGGCGTGACATCCGACAACACAAATAGTGTTTCCTGCAGTCTTTTAAATATATCATAGAGTGCTTGTCGTGTTCTTTGATCTTTCCTTCTTCTCGGGAAAATTATTCTGTTTCCTAGCTTAAGAATTCTTGTACGAAGTTGGGGGTTAAAAACAGTTTAAAAAGTTTTTTTTGCCAACCTGAAAGAGAGCCAAGAGTGTTGAACACCAGGTGATTCCAGTGGTGATACCTTTATTGAAATATTTTTAGCAGCTTTTAATTATTACATTTTCAAAATCCTCAAATTTTATATTTTCGTCTGTTTGTAAGTGCAACATTTTATTCAGAAGAAAGCTGATAAAATTTCTAGATTATTTCACATTGGTTTTTATTGGTAAAGTTTGGGGTATTTAATGAAATAAATTTTTGTAACAAGAAAATTCTTTTTTTCGTTTCTTAATAATTCATCCTTCTGTTTAATTTCACTTATATTCAATATTCCAGTTTCTCAGATTTCTCAAAATTTCTACTCTTTAGCTTGCGACAAATACAGGAAGCTTTCTATAAATACATGTACAAGACAAAAGGGTAAATATTGTTCTTAAACATTTTAAGCCCTGGACTGATGTGCTGTGTTGTACACTAGGAATATGTAGAATAGTAAAATTGCTTTCTAGTAAAATAAATTACAATATTTAGAGAGGAGCAACATCAACCTTACCCTGTTTTCATGCCAGTCCTCTATCCTGGTCAAATTAGAATATGGAAGTGTCAGTTTTTGTTAAGGGTGGAAAACTGGCCAGGAGAACCTGAAGAAAAACCCTCGGAGCAAAGCAATCACCAAGACCAAACCCACATATGGCATGCAGCTGGGATTAAACCCTGACCACATGGGTGGGAGGTGAATGTTCTCACTACTGTCTCAACCCTTCTCCCCATAAAGTTGTTATGGTGGGTTCAAATGATTTTCATTTTATTTGCAAGTCTGTGCTCATTCAAGACTTTTGATTTGACATTAAAGTGCAAAATATTCCTATATTTGTGTCTTGAAATTTTTGTGCCTTGGAGGTCTGAAACAGATGAAAGTTTGTTTATGATGATCAGCATGGACTTTAAGGTAGTTTGATATATCACATCATGTCATAGTTATCCATCACAAAGATCACTTATGACCTCTGCATGGAGTTCAAAACTAAGTTCATGTATGACACTAACCATGCGTATTAGAGTTATTTGCTGAACATTACGTCATGTCACACATGCTATTAAATCCTTTCACATGTACCGATAACTAAAGACAGGTCAAGCTCACTGAACCCAGAAGTACTTGGAAATGCTAAGGAAAAACAATGAAGAAAAAACAGATGTGAACAAAATCAATGTGCATAGAATTGAAAAAAATTTTAGACAAATAATAAAGATAGTATGAAAATAAAAACAATCTTTTAAGCCATTAGGTGCAATGTCATTATAATGTTGACTTGCTTCAATGAGCTTGACAATTGCATGGTTGAATGAAAATCAACACCCACAAAGAAAACAGGCTGTGGATCATAATGTTGATGTTTTAAACCAACAAAAACAGTTCTGTCCACTCCCTAACATGCAATTCATCCAAAGAAAATTGTCACTGAAAAGTAAGAAAAAAATTACAGGCCTCGTTCTAGGGCTTCCCTGTATTATCACTGTGAATCTATGGAATGACAGACATGTACAAATTAGGTGAAAGGGCAATTAAATGTGTTATTTTCAAATACAGATTGCCTAACTAATGCCCTTTTACAGTGATCAAAGCAACACATTCAAACAGAACCAGCCCATACATGGTAATAGCAATATTTAGGTCAGAAGGCACCATAAACTTAAACAAAATCACAAACCACACTTAATTCACATACATGTACACATGCTACTGTTGATTGTCTATCACTGCATCTCAAGTCAATCATATGTCAGAATTACATGTTGCATGTACAAAAATTCAAAATATAAACAATTAACATCTTTAGAGCACGGGTATTAATGAAAATAGGAAAAGAAATAAAAAAGCAAAGTGCATGACACAGAGATCAAGAAAATTAAACATGAACTTTTATGAGAATGTGATTCATCTAATTTAATTTCAAAACTACTCAAATTCCACCAAAACACTCCTATCAAAGGTAACATCTTCTTGTGGTGTTAAGAAATATTGCAAAACATGCTCAGTGGCTTCCCTGAATATATAACATAATAAATATACTGCATTTTACATTCTGAATATATTACACATGCATAACTACACAAAGTATAACATACACATATTGCTACACTGAGCGAAACATCATACCATAATAGTACAATCAAACAAGCTGTGTTTAAGCATTTACTTTCAATTATGCAGAATTCAGAGTAAAGCTTTTATGAAAATATACAAACAAACCGCCCACAAGACACTTGCATAACTTCAATCCAAACTATCAGAATGATTTCACCTACGAAAGTTGTCCCAGAGTGTTACTGATTACTCTCCTAAATACATCTAGGTGGTTCAATGATGCAGCAACATGACCACTGTTAATATATTCTACTGTACAACCAGGCCAAATGTCACATGGACTCATCACATTGTCTCGCGGAATGTAAGCATCATGCTTTGCCACCAGAAACCGTGCCAAGCTGGTATCAACCGGTGGTGGAAAGTTTTGCAGATGTGTTGCTTCATCCATGACAAAGTTCATGAAATCCACCGTCTCTGGTTTTGCTGAAAAGTCTTTTTTGGTTTTGATCTCTCTTAGAACTGACGGTAAGTTCTCAAAAAAAGAAGACTTTAAGCCATTGTAAATATCTTCTTGTTGGAGGTACAGTGTTCGGAATCCACTCTTGTCCAAATTTTTCTTTTCTTTTTCCATAAAAGTTCTTGTTAATGAGTCCAAATCGGCATAATCTCTCATAAAATTGCCTCTGAGAGTATCATCATTAAATTTGGTAAATATAGCTCCATTGAGAGGAATATAATCCATTAAATTATTTCTGTAGTCTTCATTTGAAAGTTGCTGCTCTAAAGTATTCCAACAACAAGCCTTGCTCATTACACCCTGAAAAAAAGATAGAAATTTGATCGTTATTTATCATGTGACAATCTCATGCTTTAATCTGTGGGGAACAAATTGGAAAGGTCGGAACTCAGCAATCACTGTTCTGGAAAGAAAATAGCAAGAATTGTTGGGACTAACTTTCTAAAGTTCATTCATTAAATAAATTAATAATTAATAAAGCAAATAATAAATGGCATTCCACAAAGTTGAATTGTACATTGTACACAAGCTCAAAGAGAGAACCAAATTGACCATACATGGTTTATGTTACCATTTGTTTTATGTCAGCAATGCAATTTGCATCACAAATGCATCTTTGCCAACTCTTCTGGATTATTCTAGAGTCTCCCAGATACAGGCTGAACCTCTCATAAGGAAAGTGCATAATTAAGTACATAATAATATTTTTGTCACACATATTTTGCAGAGTTTTGGCATTTTGGCAGGGCTGTCATTAAGGACCAATTAACCTTGATTTTCCCTCGAAGCTGCACGTGAAATTGCCTGTTGTTGATACAATTCACCCACAAAATAACAAGTTAAAAACTTAATGAGAACCCTCTCTGGTGTGAAATGTTTTTTTGATATTTGAAGCAATTTAATTTTGAGGTTGAACAATTTCATTTCAGTGACAACAAGATGAAATAACTATTCACATGGGTTTATTTTATTCAAGGTATCTAATGCACATGTTCATGTGTATTCCTGGCACCTAAGCAGTACTTTCCTGAGAATGTTACAAAGCAAAGGCAGCACTTACCTTCAACTGAATTTTAAACACAAGATAATGAATAATAAGACAATAATTGAACTTAGCATCACAAATATTCTGATTTGCAAGTGACCTGCAGTACCGTCAGTATCAGTATAAACTCAATGAATGCCACTAATACATCAGAACACTCTGCTGAACTTTGTCCAGTATTGAGGGTTGTACAGGGGGGTCTCTGACATGATTCACAAACGAAAAACACAGGATCACGGATATAAAAATGTCATTTTCCCAAATCACAAAAAATAATCAATTGAGATACTCTTTTTAATAACCTGTTGTTACTCTAGAGACAGTGCTTGAAGAACATCAAATGAGTCACGAAAGGCTAAGTCAAGTCTCCTTATTGCAAATCTCATACCTAAGTCACTCTCAATAGATGACTTAGCCATTTGGAGGACTCTGTGCCTCAAAATCACTAAGAATGGATTCATAAAATCACAAATATCAGATAATAATTATTATTATTCAAGTCGTTTTCAGGTCGTGCAAAGATCACAAAGAATAATTTTCTAAACTTGTGTTTCACAGAAAACAAAATCTGCTAATCACGAGGAACCCTAAGTATTAAATTACTAATATTAGAAAGCTACCTCTGTAAATACACACGATGCTGTACTCCATGATAAACAAGGTACAATAGCAAGTGGTTTAGGCCACGCAGTACATGCCAGGGAAGCCATGTGTCCACCCATCGAAATCCCAGTGATTCCCAAGGGACCATACCCTTGGCGTTCACACCAGTTTAACAAGACAACTGATTCTAAAATTAGGGCTGCACCCATAACAAATAAGTCTACCACGTGTAGGAGGCTGGAGCGAAGTTGGTTCTTAGGTTTTCTCACGCCATAGAAAGGATTTTCTAATAGTACCGATGCAATGCCGTGTTCCTTCGCCAAAGGCTTTGCCATTAGATTTCTCCTTCGCCAAAAATGATGATCTCCCGTGCCTGCAAGATGGAGGCAAGCCGGTTTTCGTCCATTTTGAGGCCATTTTTTTGGCACGATGACCTGAAAGTGAGCTTTTTCGCTTTCTTTAGGCAACAGGCCCGGAAAGTGCTGAGCTAAAGGGGACGTAAATTGTCCTTCTGCGATATAACAAGATTCCGTGTTCTTTGATTGCTTTAGCTCGACAGGACACTGCGAAGCAACAAGCTTTCTACATTTTGTTCTATCCGTGACAGTCTTTCGAGCTTCTAACAGCCGTTCATAGACCTTTATATCACCCCATCCTTTCGAGAAAAACGAAGAAAAGATAAATCTCCGATAAATGATGTCACTTTTGCTTGCAAAACACATTTGGAAAGCAGAATTTCATAAGATACTGGCAAAATTTCGACAGCTCAGTGACCAAGCCTGTTTTCTGGACGTCACAACATAAATCGATTTATTGTCGAAGATCAATATTATAAGTCGTTATTATTCGTTGTGTTATCGGACAATCTCGTGAGAGTTTTCCCAGTCGATATCTATTCGTTCGAGTACTCGTGATGCCGAGGAATGCCGTGGGTATGTCAAGCGGATATGACCACCGTGAGTCACAAGTATCCTTCCGCCAAATTCAGTTTTTTCGTAGACACGACAATGGTATAGCCGAGTTGAGTGTCCTTGGTGAATCAATATACATGCGGCCGTGATGTTTTCAGTGAACTTGGCGAAAAACTAGTCAAAGCGATTTCAACATGAGCCAACCACTACGAGCGAACATCCAGCGAGGAAACCCGGAGAAGGTGTTTGATTTGATCGAAAAAGTCGGAGGTGGAACTTATGGTGACGTCTTCAAGGTTTGTCTTTATATCAGATTTATTTCCCGTAGAGCGTCTGCTCTGCTTAATTTTCAATATTCCAGGTTTGCTTTATTTGATCTTGAAATGTTACTAACCGAAATGAGACCGCCATTTCTAGGCCAGGGTTATTTCTACCGGGGAACTCTCTGCTGTAAAAGTTGTCAAAGTTGAACCAGGTAAGTAATTGATAAATGTCTGCCGTTTGTTAGGTTTTAGTGGTTATTCTTCACTGCCCAACACTCTGTTGAATTTAAAGCAATATGCCAATAAGCAAATATAACTTGAGAAATTATTTCCTTTCATTTTGAGATCTCTTTCAGTGGTGTGTGTGATAGATCTTATATGTCATATTAACAGTAGCTCATTTGATGTTCTTTTCATGCATTATCTCCAAACATGGTATCATTTGTCGTTGACACTCATCTTAGTTTGTTCCGTTTCGTGTGGTGTTTAGTTGTTTGAAATCTTCTTAAATTGATTTGTCCTCTGTTGATTTTTTGGTCCACAATTCGTCTACTTGTTGACGTATTTTATGTAAATTATCTAAACTACCCTGGAAGTATATTCAATAGTCACTCTCATTTACAAATATCAAACAGTGAAATGTTACGTGTGATAACTCTACAGTATCTAAAACATATGATATGGGGTAATTAAAAAATGTTTTTTTCAATTTCTTATTTCAACCACTGTAAACCTTGTACTGGTAGCTTTAGAAAGACATCATTGAGACGGACAAATAAAAAGTTCAAAAGTTAAAGAGCTGCGGTTAAAATTAAATGTATTTTTAGTAAAGGGCAATATGACAAATCAATATTACTTTTTTATGATCAAGAGGGTATAAATTTCCTCTCATATCATGAAGAATGATGTTAGTCAAGCTTTTGCCTGGATAGTCATGAATGCAGATGGAAACTGAAAAGAGAACCGAGTTTTAATTTCATTGCTTGTAATAAAATGACATTCAATCAAACTCAATCCATAGATTGATTTTCAGTCTGGTTCTATCGTAAAAGAGTAATCAGACTGGTAGAAGATATCTGGCAATCAAATTGTACATCTATGTATAAGTACTTATTGAATTATTGAAAAGTGGACAGCAAAATATTTTGGTTTGAGGCCAGGACATTCTGTAAGAAATGAGCACAGCCACGTGTGCAAATGCCATCCTGACGAAGAGCCACATATTTCCATTCCGCCCATCTTACTCAGTCAATAAGCGTTTATCATACGTATATGAGCATTTAAAAGATGCTTTTATGGCAGCATTTGCCTTATTTCTAGTAGAGCCCTATGTCTAGCCCTCTCACTTTGACACATAGCACCCTTATATGGGACCTTTTCTCTTGTGTCTTTTCAAGGAAATGGCATGCAGAGCTACACAGGTCATATGATAATATCAATTAATTTAAAGCATTTCTGCCACTTTTATTTGTTGTTTTTCTTTAGGGGATGATTTTGAACTGATTCAGCAAGAAATTGCCATGATGCAGAATTGTCAGCATGCAAACATCATTCAGTACATAGGCAGCTATATCAGGTATGTTGCATGCTGGTAACCAACATGAAGTTTCGTAACCAATCAAGTTTGCACCGTCCAAGTTGGTACTGCCCTCTTTTTTGATGGGTCAACGAAGTTTACTTCCTGCTCTGTCCTGGGTATCTTGATGTCAGCTGTAAGTTTAAGAAAATTAGAGTTTACTAAACACCAACTTTAGTATAGAGAGGATATTACATGGATGCGTGGAGATATGAAACTTATCTTTGAGTGTTGAATTTTAATATTTCATGAAATCTAATGAGAGCAGCAAACAAGTAACTTATTTTTCAATGATCTCCAAGCAATCCTACAGTAATCCAATCTGTATCAAGTTTTTTTTATGACAGCTTTTTTTGCCAAATTAGCAGATAGTCACATATGGGAAACATCATGTATTTTGACCAGCTAGCCTGCAACAACAAGGAACTTAAGTCTGCGTAACCATGTTTTGTAGCTCGGCAATGGCAAATGGCCAAGAAATACCAGTATTTGTTATAAGTGTTGGTGACCTGAAATTAAATTCTAAGTGTCGCCAACAGTCCCAGTGTCTTTCCTAGTTAATCAAAAACACTTTTCAAAATCAAAAATTTTTTCATCACTTGTTTAACTTCACATGCAGATTATGAGATAGTTATATAGTATTTGATCAAACATAGTTTTGATCAAACCTTTCAAACACAACCGAAGCCTTTCAAACACCACCCAAGATTTCTGACCACTTTCCACAGGTTATTCTGAAATTTCTCCTAAGGCCAGACAAATGTTTCTGAACATTTTCAGAAGATTTCCAAACATTTTCCAGAAATAAACAAAGACTACTGGAGATGGCCAAAGAATATCTTTATTTCTCTTTATCTATGTGTGAATATGAGTGGGGACTACTAGTGGCAAACTTGGTTGCCATTTTGATGCAGACTTAAAGAACTGGGTGTGAACTTGGATGGTGCACAACAGACAGACTTTAGCTAACGCTACATCCTTGTTGCCACCTAATTCAGACCACAGGATAATTCATTTGAGAGGTTACAAGTATTGTGCAATTTTCCATTCACAACTGTGTGCATGCGAGTGTACAAACACAACAATATTGTAACCTCCTAAATGTAACATCACATAATCTGAATTGAGTGGAAAAAGAATGTAGACATGTTAGCTGAATCCCTCCTGACCTTTGATTGGGCTTTGAAACTCCATAATTTATAGGAGACCATTGCAAACCCTTTAACTGTCCTGCTCATAAATATTTGTTTGTTGTTTGTGTTGCTGTTAAAAGGAGGGATAAACTATGGATTGCAATGGAGTTCTGTGGAGCAGGATCTGTGCAGGACATTTATTGTGGTTAGTTATAGAATAATAATTATATAATTTTTAATTACTTATTTATGGAGGCAGTGTGGCCCTGGAGTTTGGGTTGCTCATTTTGTAATTTGGAGGTCCTACATGTAGGTTCAAGTTATACCACTTGCCACTGGATGGATTTGTTCTTGGTGATCTATGTTGGGGTCGTCTCCTAAGTTACCCTTTGTAAATAGCCTACAGCATGCTTTCAGCAAGTCAGGATGTTCAACCATGTTACACTTTGTTGACTTTGGTCCTGAAAATTGCCATTATTGAGGAGTGGTCAATTGAGATTTTATAATTTTTGTAGATGTACTTAATATATGATATGTCATTTCGTAACTCTTGGGTAATTCCCACAAAAAGGCATCCTGCTTCTTTTTATGTCCATTGACATGTAATTAAACTGTTCTTTCTTTATGCAGTAACTGGCCCTTGTTCTGAGTCTCAAATTTCATTTATTTGTGTTGAAACACTGAAGGTATGTGTGTAATTTATAATAGTTTTGTCTAGTAAGTTTCCCTAGCTATACTTCAAAGGTGTAACTGTTATTGGTGAATTGTTAATTAGTTGATAACTGTAGGACTCTACCTCTCCTCTGGGAAGGGAGCAACTCCCTAGAAAAATTACTGGGTACGCAATGCTGGACTTAAGAAATGTAATTCTCCGTAAAAGAGAATCAACCGTTGTTTGTTGGTATTCCTAGTAAAAAGGTCCTTGAAGTCAGAACCAAAAACTTAAGCTTGCACTTAAGCCACAGAGTTTGTCTTTTCTTGTTTTGATTGTAAAGAATGGGAAGAAGAAGAGAGATAGCAGGGAAAGTCTTGTTCCAAAAAGGGGAGCTTATCTGAGAGTGGGAGGGACTTGTAGAGGATCTTCAGTCTTTAATAAAAATAAAATATAGACACAAGTCCCAATACCAGACTTATAATAATATTAATCTGAGATTGAACCTTAGAGCAAACTAGGTCCACAGCCAGTGAATACAGTGAACCATCATCTATAAAAGTAATCTGTACTGATTAAGTGTTCATAACATTTTTTGGGTCACAGGGTCTTGCATATCTACATGAAAAAAACTTGATGCACAGAGATATCAAGGTAGTGTTGGAATTCCAAAGATTTATAATAGCTGTGATGAACAAACCAAATAATATTGAACATTATACCTTATCTTGTAGAGGTCAAGACTACACGTATGTTAATATCTTAAAATGTTCTTGCTCCTTTGTTGTCAACCAGGTTAAATTGTATTCAAAATTTTCTGTCCAATATTAACTACGAGGTGTTATGCTTCTGAAATTTATCGAAAGGAATATGATTGTGTTTCAATGTTATATTAAAAAAAATGTTCTTTTCAGGGTGCAAATATCCTGTTGACGTCTCAAGGAAACATTAAGCTTGGTAAGTAATACCTTGGTGTCTATAACTATACTATGTCCTGTGATGCACTACTGTGATGCACTAGCATCCCATCCAGGAGTAGTGGAGATTATGAACCTCTAGTCACTACAGGCTACTGACACCAGATATTCAGCTGGTTTATGGGCCACTTGGTTCACATGCAGACTTACCTAACTTTAATATCTTCAGAGCACTTGGTTGAATAGAAATAGAGGCCCTTACTACATTGCCGATACTGCTTGCAATTTGTGTGATATTTAGCTCAAACATCCTAATTTTGTTACTCTCACAGCTGATTTTGGCATTGCTGCAAGAATATCAGAGACCATGACAAAAAGAAAATCATTTATAGGAACCCCTTATTGGTGAGTTCTGAGTTTAACATTACCATGTACAGATATAAAGGATGTTACATGTTAGCGTGATGGTTTGAATTTCTTTTAGAGTGGTAAAATCATTATTTTACTTACTTGCTGCACTTGTTTCTACAATTAATAGGGGAAAATAAAATTTGTATCTTCAACAAACTGTAATTTTCTTTTAATGGTCCAAAATGTTTGCTTCAATTGATATTAAGTGATTTCTACTTACAAGGCTAAAAAAAGGTTAGAAAGGTAAAAAAACATAGAATGTTTTTGACTCTAGGTCATTTTCAGGGTAACTGAAGAGTAATGGAGAGTCTCCTATATACCTTGAAGATGACCTAGTGCGAAAACATCCATTGGTTTTTACCTTATAAACCTTTCTTAGCCTTGTAAAAGAGAAATTATTTCTTTTTATTTTATTCTAGACAAACTGACTGCTTTCACAAAAAACTGTGAAAAAGCAGGAAATTATGTCATCAATATCCTCACTGGTGAGGAATCAGGATATAAAAAATATGCCTCTCGGGTCCCTTATATAGTTTTGCGTGAATTTTATGAATGGTGTATTTTTCCAGTAAAACACTTGTGTCTGAATTACTGCATACAGTCATGATTATGCCCACAGTGTCACTAACAGAGAAAATTATTTTCCTGTGCATTACAATATTTTTTCTTCCCCTATGATAACTGAAGTACAACTGTACATTATGTGGTGGATCAACTGATTAAGTACATTGTACAGTGGATCAATGTTGCACTTTTAATATATTTGTACATATGTCTACGTAATGTGGATAATATGAAATTTAATGTGCTCTGTTCCATTTTGAACTCTGTCTTTCAAAGGATGGCACCAGAAATGGCTGCAGTTGAGAGATTAGGTGGATATGACTTAAAGGTTTGTTTTTTTAATTTTCAATTCTCTTTTTACAAGTTTTCAGTTTGGTATTTTGTTTACCGGTAACAAAAGAATCCCACTAGGTAGATACACCTTAAAACACATTAAACTGTTTACTCATGCTGCTGCTTGTGTTTTTCCAGTGTGATATCTGGGCTGTTGGCATTACAGCTATTGAAATGGCAGAACTGCAACCTCCCATGTTTGATTTGCATCCCATGAGGTAACCTAACCTACCTGAAGCCTTCAGGCTGGTGATTGTTATAATTATTTTATCAATACAATAATCTTACAGGGGGACGTAAATTATGTGAGAACTTTGATAAAATACATTATGTTAAGAAGACATTTGTGAATTGGGGTGAGGCACGTGGAGCAGCTGGGAAAGAAAATTTAAGCCTGGTAAATCATGAATAATCATGTAAAGAGTATTGTTCTGACAGTAAATAATTGTTTTATTTCTTTGGAAGAGGAAAATGTACTGAGGTCTTTCAGGTAAATGCTAATATTTTACTTGATTTTGTTTGTGACAGGGCATTGTACAATATAGGAAAGAGAAGTTTTGTTCCACCCACACTGAAAGAAAAGGATAAATGGTAAGTATTGCTTTGTAAAAATATTATTATAAGAAGTAACTTATTAGACTTCGCAAAACGCCAGGCTCCAGATTGCCACTTCAAGCACTAAACCCTCACAGTACCTCTGTACATTGAGGAGTGTAAGTGTGTTAAGCCAACGGTACTGTTGGATAGCCTCTCAGAAATGAGAGAGCTTGTCTGTGATTGACAACTCATTAATTCAGGAGCAAGGCTTGAAAAAAGTGCTGTCCGAGACGAGAAAATATTCCTGCTGCGCAAGATACTTTTCTTGCTCACTTCCATCACTGCCATCAAAATATGTGTAGCTCTAATTTAACGTTTTTTCAAGCCCTGATAAGGAACAATACAGGGATAAGTAGTTTGCCCTTCGCCATATGCATAGACTCCAGTGACTGTTTGTTTAATGGACATTGATTGTAATGAAACTTCATTCCAATTTACAGGTCACCAGAACTTCACAGCTTTATCAAATCAACTCTTCAAAAAAATCCAAAGAAGCGTCCACCAGCTGACAGATTGTTAACTGTAAGTGTCTCCTTGCAGGAAGTTATTTGGAAGAGCATTACCATTTGAGCAGTGTATAAATCATATGTTTACACTAGTTATGCAACACTTTTAAGTGGTATACCTAGAATATCTCACGAGTCTCCTGTATTTTCTTAGTATACATACATGTATGAACCTTCAGGTGAGTGTGTATACCGAAAAAAATATAAGTGACAAGTGACAATTGGTATTTTCACAAGAGAGTATTCTGATTGCCTTTATTTTCATGGTATAAAAATATGTACGAGTATAAAATACAGTGAGAAATACAATTAAAAGCTAAAACATTTCAACTTAGCCTTTTAAGTTCTATAAAAATGTTAAAATCACTCCCTTCTTCTGCATTTCTTTTATATTTCAATTTTGGTTGCCCAAATGAGAGTTTCACTAAAAAATAAAGTGCAAAAAGTAGGGTACTCCAAAATAAGGATTAAATGTAAAATTTAAATACTTACTCTAGTTGCCATTTACAATTTTTTTGAACGACTCGTGATGAAGCAGCGTACAGAGTATCGCATGCAGACTTACATTAACAATGTCTGTAAGTGTAAACATTGTTTGTTTGTGTTTTTCAGTAGGGAAACTGTAAGGTAGTTAATGCAAGTGTAGGTCATTGCGATAAATGTTAGTTTTTTGGTTCTGTTAGTGCACATGTATCTTTGTATCATGTTACAACCATTCTTATAAAAAAAATGTTCAAAAAAACAAAACAAAAAGAAATCAATGTCTGTCTCTTTTACTGCAGCATCCTTTCTGTTGCCATGGTTACACCCGAGCAGTGATACAGGATTTGTTAGACTTATTTAAGAGAAAGTCAGATAAGAAAGGTCATCTTGGGGAGCCAGGTGATGATGATGATGACGATACAGCTCCAGTTGACGAGGTAAAATGAGATCAATGTTTAAAATTTAATCAAGCACTGTTATCATTATGATTGGCACATGAGTATCCATAGCATGAATTGTGAGACAAAAAAGTGAAAGCTGAAGTGGAACCTGAAGTGTAATCCACACCTCCAAAGCTTGTTGCAGTCTCCTTGACATGAAGTCCCTTGGAGCATTGCTTCTCCCATTTTGATTGGCTACCTTAGAAGTCCTAAAGCAAAGAATATCTGAGTTTGATTTTTCCCTTGTATAATTATTGGCAAAGTACATGATTGAACAGGAATGTTAAACAGATATTCTAATTGATCATTTTGCAGAATGTTCAGGTCCTAACAAGAATTCGATCCAGAAGAGCTCCTGAAAATAAAATTCAAGGAAGACACAGTATATCAGGCTCTGAAGGAAAATGTAAGTAGAACAGTGAGAAGTTCTGAGATGAAAGTGTTTTTAAAACCTTACGTTTCAGGCTGTTTTCCTGCTTATCTCTAGGCACTTTAATAGTTAGTGAACAATCTTGCCTAAAGAAGAGCAGTTAAACTTCCTGAAACTGTCACATTTGGAAAAAAAAAACATTTTAAACCCCTCAGAAGTCCCATGTAGAACAAGATTAACCTTATTTAATACCTTATACAAGGACATGGGAGGTTCTGAAACTTTCAGAAGACTTAGGGTTAGGGTTAGGCACTCTGGGATGTATTTGCACTAAAGAGCAAGAGCTGATAAGCTGTTATCCAAACCTCGTTTTCCTAAGATTCCCAAAATAATTTTTTTATTTTAAGTTCAAGTTTTACCGGTAGTTAAGTTATGTAATCCTTGTAATGTAAAGTAGTGTATATTGTAAGTAAGGTAATTGTTTTAAATTTTGTAGTGT
>OMLO01000390.1_pt1 | contig 27857 bp, 15 predicted proteins | sample 1674811 | NCBI WGS metagenome assembly OMLO01 (sample SAMN06265003, study PRJEB25207) | coral metagenome | isolation source: Coral host | place: Mexico:La Bocana,Puerto Morelos, Mexico | collected 2008-11-13
GGGCAAGTTCATCTTCTGCTCTAGCCTTGATAAAAGAAATACTCATGAATAAATAACTATTCTAGAACAGGAAGGCATTTCCAAAATATGGACAGCTTGAATGGTAAATCAGTTTCAATTGATGCTTGAAAGAACCCTCAGAACTTCACAAGTCCATCATTTTCTTATTGAAAATGCCCTTGGTAGATACATGAAAGATTTCAGTGTGAGAAAAAACATTCATCTCAGCTTTAGAATCAGGCCAACCAGCTTACCAGATTGGTCTGTTTTTATACTTAGGGGCGGTAACCTAAGCTTCATAAACAGCCATTTCAGTCTTTCATACCTTTAGTAATTCAAGATCTCGTGGAAGAGGAGGATTAAGTACGGAGCACCATCTCTTACTAAACTTCCACATGTGAGAAAACAGCTGATGAAGAGCTGCTTCATGCATTGCTGCAACACTTAGAACTTCCTCTAACATCCATCCACAGATGTGTTCTGTCAAACTTTGAATATCCAGCTGCACAGGTCGGCCGGACACCATTCGGCGGAAATACTGTGCTAATGCTGCTGCTACATTGACAAATGCTTGACTAGAAAGATAACGTTTCAGAAGCACCTGGAGTGAACTGAAATCAGATATAGCAGGATCAGGTAAAATTTCATATTTACCCAAATCATAACAAGCAATGGCAGTATAGGCAGTATCTACAGCTAAAACACTGCCCTCACACCGCTGGATTAGGCCATTCTGTTAAAATTATTAGTACATCCTTTCTAATTGTTTCAGGAACAAGTTGGATTTAGAATGTACCTTGACTGTGGTTCTTGATATAGAAGCACAACACCACAGCTTGTCAACACAGGATCTGGTGTTTCAGGAATGACAACATCAGCACACCTCTCAGCTTTAAGAGCAACTTTACCATTATGATCAGTATAACAGGCATCAAGACCTACTATACGATGACCTACATGTACCAAAAAAAACACAAACATAGAAGTTACTGGTTCGTACTTAATAGTCATGAATATTTTGACCTTCTCTACACAAATGAATGAGTGTGCTTGTCTCACTATAATTAAAATGTAAAGTGATATACTCAAGTCTGGGGAATAGCTACTATTCTTTAGCTGTTGGAGCATGCCATAACACCTGATAATAATGCTTAGGGGAGGGGACATATCGCTGAGGTTAGAGGGAAAGAGTGGACCCTGTTTGCACACATCTTCCATTCAAGGTGAAAAAGGGCCAGTACTATCAGTTAAAATTTTACCAGGTTCAAGCAGAACTAGTGACATTGTTCGAGTGTTGAAAATGTTGCAAGTTCCAGGAACTCTTGTACAGTACAAAATAAATGATGACTCTGCATTCCCGACTATGACGATATTTTTCTTCTCCTTCCAGACTTCACCAACAGTCAAGTCCTGCCTGTGTTCTCTTGGAAGAGCAAATGTAGTTCCTTCAAATTTGCAATTTCTCTGGGCAGGAGATTCGTTTGGATCTAATTTAAATCTTTTGCTTGCAACAGCTTGTTCCCAAAAGTAATCTGTATCCCCCCTGTTGGGAAAATAAAACAAAGAAAAAGAAAACGATTATTACCTTGATTGAAGTCCTTCATTCAGGTTTTGGGTCCTGATTTGGAATAGTAGGGTGTATGCAGTTAGGATCCTGAAGAATGTATAGGATTCTTGAAAAGAAGTCCAACAGAATCCTAAACAAGATTCACCAGGATCCTACTAGATCTTGTGCAGGATCTTATAGAATACTAGATGTTGCAGGATCTTTAGGTTACATTATCCCTTCAAGGGACAATTTCTTTGCAAAAAATATATATATTTCAAGCCAAACTATCAAAAGCTAGCCCATAACAAACAGGAGTGGAAGACCAGCAGTAAGCAAATAAGAACTAACATGGCTTTGTAGAATAGAGCAGTTTTCAACTGAGTGTTGTAAAACCAAAACCAAACCAAGAAAATGTTTTAATGTTGTTACATGTATTTACATCTATAGTGGTCAATGTGCTTAGCTACACCTAGCTAGTTAGCAGGCAAGCCACTCAAACCGAAAGAAACAAATAGATGAACTACATGTAAACATAATAGGCTTAACTGGCAGGAGGCAGACCAGCTGGTTACTTAAAAGCATGACTAAGCAGTTGAACTGGGGTCTACGAATAACAACTCTAGCTTAGTGGTCAGAGCTTTTACAAAAACAGGATGACAAAAGATGATGTGTGAGCTTTAGAGTTGAATACATGTACCGACCAGACATCAACTTGTGGTCCTTGTCTTCCATGGGAATGTACCCAGGTTCTTTTAAACCCTGTGCTTGGTATTAAGGTCCTTTTGGATTTGTTTTTCCTGGATCCTTTGTTCCTGAAGGCATTCTCTGGATCATTAACTCCAATGGCCAGCAGTGCTTCACGGGCGGCCAACTGTTCTGCTTGTTTTTTGGTGGTGCATGGTACATTGGATGATACAGTCTTCTCGCCAAAATGAACAAAACTGACAAAACCAGATCCTTGGAAATGAAATATGAAAACTGACAGTGTTAAGAATTCAGTTATACTCTTTTGTAATCCAAAAAGCAGAGATTTTGGCAATAAGCGAAACAACATTATTATTACAGTGGTATGCATGTCCTAACACCCTCATGAGCAAGTCGAGTCTCTCAGGCTAGAACAAATAATTATTACAAAAAAATAGTAAATCTAAAATGAAGTTGAGTAATTTACCATCCCATGATGTTGAGTATGTAGGTGGTTTGTTTCCTCTCTGCTGACAGTTCTCCTGAAAAAGATTCTTGTAGGACAATGTGACATCAAACTTTTCAGGAGTTGCGGCAAGGATCTGTTTTCCTATTGGTCCATCAGTTTTAAGTAACAAAGAGTTCCCCTCTGATCCTTGCTCTGAATTTAATTGTTTGATGGCTACTGATGCTGCATTCTGTTGGGCTAGTTTTTTGTTGGATGAGACCCCTTCGCTCTTAAATTGCTGTCCATCAAAGGTCACAGTGCAGACAAAACCAGTGCCCTCGAGTGTAGTCTCATATTTGGGGAGAGCTAGTCCCATTTTCTGTGCTCTTTCTTGGAGGACGTTCTTAAATGATAAAAAAACATTCCTAGCTGTTGTAACTGGAGTTGAGGTATCAGGAAGAAGTGTTCCAACAACTTCTGGTACAGGAGAAACAGTTGGAACCTGAGCCAGATCTGGAGGAGGCATTGGTTCTGTGTCTTCTTGTGATTCAGCTGCTACTGCTGCTGATAGAGGATTCAAGTTTGGACCATCAGACCAGTCATTAGTTGCCAAAAGCGGCTGTTTCTGGTCATCTTGTGGTGCAGTAGCCTCACCTGTATCAAGCAGCCCTAACTCGCGCAAAGCCACTTTGGCCGCATTTTTTTCTGCTTGTTTCTTGTTACTAAATTCAGCTTCACTTGTAAAAGTCCGCCCCAAAACGGTCAAATTAGCTACGAAAACTGGACTGCAGCCTTGCACCCTTTGCACACAGCTGTAATGAGGAAGCTGAACCTTAGCTTTTTGGCAGTGAATTTGCAAAAGACTTTTGTAATTGGCGTCCGCCATTGCAATTCAAACTAACTCATGAAATTAAGCCAGGGATTCAGTGCTAACACTCAAGCCTAACAAATCGACAAGGGGGGGCATTTTCTGACTTATTCTCAAAAGTATGCACCTTCTCTGCTCAAAGAAAAACGGCATAGTTTTGCGGACGTCAAAGCATATACTAGTAGCCGCCATCTTTGTCTTAAAACCCATAAAGGATGATGGTTATCAAGAGTTTTGTTTCCAGCGGGGTATAGTGGGGGTAAACAGACGTTTCACTTTTATTTATAAACATTTTTGTTTGCGTTTTTAGTCTTTTTACTAATGCTAAAATTGATCCAGATTGTATCCTAAGGTTAAGTACTTCCAACAATGAGAGTAAAAAAGTTATTATGAGTTATTATTTTTTTTTGAATTGTTATGAAGTTCCTTAGCCTTGGTATTCCACATGCAGAACCTCTGGATTTCGTCCATCTTCATCTCTTTTGCTCCTTCCAAGGAGAGCCTTTTCCAGCATGTTAATATCCCCTCCCTCGTCCTTGCCGACGAAACTCAGAACATCATTGTGCCAGCACGTGACGATCATTCCTTCTGCTGCAGAATTCTCCGTAACATTAAAATCTGCAGAGGATGTCGCAATCCAAACGGGGCCGTACTCGGAGATAATCTGAGTAGCTTTGGCTGCTGCATCCTCTTTGCTAGACGCACCTTCCATGAGAATCACACAAGTCCCGTGTCGAAATACAACCCAGGGTTTACCTTGTCTTCCGGAAGTATTTTGGATTATTTTACGCCATGTATCTGTGATCTGCTCTCGTACCACCACCATGTCGGCAGTCGGGCACCCTCGATCGGCACTGACCTAAGATACTCTCAGGCCCTCCCCGAAAGAGAAATTACTACTCGATCAGCGGTATTGCGTGCGGGCTACGTAATAAACAATCAAGATGGCGGCCACCTCCGATTTACAAGTGGTTCCGCCTCCGAGGTTAGAACACTATGTAATGACCGAAAAACTAGGCCAAGGAACTTATGCAACTGTGTACAAGGCATTTAAAAAGGTAAAGGCCTAAACACTTCAAGGTTTTCTGGAACACTTCTTGACTGTAGAGACTGGAGTCCCTTGAGATTTCTTGCACTCGTTCCGGTTTTTCCTGCTAGAAATTCGACTTTTTAATTAAGCTTGCTTGCATCCTTTAGAAAGTAGGACAAATATTCCTACAATATTAGGGGGGAATCAAATTAACCTAAGCAAACTTGGTGTAAGCTTTGATGAAATGAATCACGCATTATGTTATCTGCCTGTTTGCAGATGAACGTTGAAGTTGTTGAAAGTGAAAGCAGTTACCGGGCTTCAAACAACACATGAAACAAATAACTTCGAATTGCGTGTCTATTACTTACAGCGATGTTAAATTCTCTATCACTGAATTATGAGGGCTTAGGAAGCCACTGAAGCATAAATTTATAATCCTTTGCAATGTGTTTATTATATACCTGCCAACTTTTTCTGAGTCAAAGGCGTGAGATTTTTAACTGGAGAGTACCAGGATTTCCGAAGATGACATGAACATATCCGACGTTTTACGAAGACTTCTGAAGGTGTCCGAAGACGTTGCGAACAATTCTGAAGATCTAAAGGAAATGATTCAGTGCTCCGCTTTTAAATCTAGTGTTATGGAAATTTGAGATTTCGGGTAAGTGCCGTCCGGTACTCATTTACTTTTTCAATTACATGGAGTTTTCGTTTCTCGAATTGGTGTAAGTTTACATCTTTTAGGAAAGTGTTTCAATTCAAGCTGTTATGGCTCACATTTTTCATCCAGGCGTGAGAATTTAGTCCGTAAGCGTGAGTTGGCGTGAGAATGAAGTTTTCAGCTTGCAGGTGTGAAACTCACGCCTAAGGTGTGAGAGTTGGCAGGTATATCATTATATGGCACTTACATACATATAATCCTGTGCAAGTGGGAATTTGTTATGAAGGTTACTTGCTTGGATTTTTAATTCAAGGTCACACCAATCAGTATTTGGACTAATCTCTCTCAGGCTAACTACAAACCATTCAGTTAAGACTGAATGAATTATTTAATTACTTTGTTTGCATTGGTTGTAACAGAGCAGTATTCACATAGTTGATGTTATCATGTATTTTTAATATCACCAATTTTCTTTTACATATTTTTGATTAGGTATCATGGGACTGTGCATTTGAAAAATCTAGGTGTATGGCTGTCAAACCTACTTTGCTAGAGCTCTGTTAATGAGATTAATTTAATTTAATAATACTTATAGTTGTACTTTGGTCTAGAAGCCCCTAGTAATGATTATAAATAAACTGATTGGAATCTAAGTCCAGCGGAATCTTGCCTTATGAGTTGATCACTTTTAAAATAATGTGAACACCTTCTTATTACAGCTGTATTTTGTATGCTACAAGCAAACTTAAATCATTTTTTTTACCTGAAAACATCTTTAATATGACTTTGAACATTTTTCCAATTCACATAATAAGATAATTACAAGCAATAATTTATGAAAAATTGTGCTTATTTAACGTTGTACTGTACTGCAAATGAAAGTCAGCGGGGAGTCACCTGATATGCTGGAATCATAAGTTGACCCTACCCAATTATTACAACCAATTTTTATAGCCTGTCAGTAACATTATTGGGGTTCCATGTCCATATTTTTCTTCTATTTCTTACTTTAGGGTGACACCAGGGATGTGGTTGCAATCAAATGTATTCAAAAAAGTTCTCTAAGCAAGACAGCAACAGAGAATTTACTTACTGAGATTGAATTACTCAAGAAATTGGATCATGAACATATTGTCAAGTTAAAAGACTTTGAAGTAAGTGTGGTCATTCTTATTACATTGATTTTTCTCTATGTTAACCATTATTTTAGAAGAAAGCTGTTATATGTGGGATTCTTTGAGGCTGGGAAACATCTTTTTTGTATTCATGGGAATGCCCCGCCTTTTAGCCAATTATATTTATTGTAAAGAAGAGAATAAGCAAACAGTACCTTCAATTGTCTACAGAAGGAAAGGTAACTGTCTTTGAATTAAAGAAATTATATGGATTAAATGAACCCTTGATAGGAGATACATATGATGGCGTCATTTGACTACAATAACCAGAAGCTTTCATTTTTTTTTACTTATGCTGTGTTGATTAGATAAATATTGTGTTAAACCCCATTTGGTTCAAATTTTGATCAGTAATGTTGTTATGCTTGGTTGTATCGCTGAATAAACGAGAACACGTTGGCGGCTGTATTGACTATTTTTATTATCCTACAAGAACACGAGTTCATCCGGGAACTCGAGAACACATGACGTAACATAAAGCGAGTAACGCAACAGTAACGTAACAATGTCACTTCTTATGATTGAGTGTAGAAAATATTTAGGGACCAGGCAGGACAGCATAAAACCATTACATTTCCAAAGAGTACTCATTTACCTTCTTATTCTTGGTTTTCATGTGATGTCACCGTGTTCCAAAACAAAAAATATTAATCCTTCTGTGGTTTAATCAGACATAAGACCCTCTAACTGACTTGATGTTTTGCAACATTTACGCCAGACAGGGTTTCTCATTTTGTATGTTTGAATTTTCAAGTTTGTGTGTTGCATGAAATGGTGGCCCGATATGGCTCTCAAGTAGGCTAAAAGGATGAGTTATTGCTCAGGTTTTTGCCAACTAAACATTTTCTTCCTCTACAAGAAGTATTATTTACAATGTGTCGGAGCTCCTTATTAAAAACTTTTCGTTTCAACGGCAAAACTCAATGACAGATGTTCCACTTACTTTATGGCTGCCATGTTGGCGCCCATGTTGGTGGGCACCACCATAGCGTCTCCGTGCATAGCTCTTTAAATTTGGGTGAAACACTTTTCCAAAAAGCTTGTGAATGAATCACCACACAGATCTAAATCTTGGCAAAGTTGTTTAGATATCAATTATCTTTCTTATCCCAGTTTCTTGAATTCATTTATTGAATGGTTACAATTTTTATCTCTGATGGCGTGACACTGCAAACCAGCCATATCTTAGGTGGGTTGACAACTTGGCATATCTTCTTGATATACCTCAAATTTTCAGATGTTCATGCAACTGTCAACAACAAAAATTCAAATTTTACATTTGGGATCCATAAGGGGTTAGCAGTACATGTACTTTAAGGTCAATGAACATTTTCAGATTAATGATTTAATTCTTGGTGTTTGTTTTTATCTAGTGGAATGACCAATATATTTTCCTAATAATGGAGTACTGCAGTGGAGGAGACCTATCTAGGTTCATTCACAGTAGAAGAGTTCTGCCTGAAGATATTGCTAGAAGATTTTTACGACAGTTGGGTATGGTATCATGTAAAACAACATGAAACAAAATATGATTTACAATTATTATGACAAACTAACTGAAGATCTGTAAAAATACATGTACCTGTAATACATATATAACACATGGAATGATGTGAAGTATCGCAGAAATCTAGATCAGAGGTGGCAGTAAGTTGTTAAAAATAACAGGATTTCATGTTGACTTTCATTGAGGTATAAAAATCAGTTGAATTTTCCTTGCTGTGAAAAGAGGTATTATTACTATAACATCTGGCTAAAATGCCAGAACATTTAAAGTTGGCAGTTTAGGGAACTCATTATCCAGCCACCTGGGTGAAGAAAGAATAAGGGCAACACTAGATGTTACCTAAAATGCACTGCAAAGAGTTAGACGGTAAATGTTTGCTTACACTTCTGTATAGTGATGATTTTGAGGTAAGCAGTACCTTTTGTAAAATGTTTTCAGCCACAGTTTATGCCTAAGATTTAGTTTTTTTTTTCAGCTCTTGCTCTTCATTTTTTGCACGTAAACAACATTGCTCATATGGATCTCAAACCACAGAATTTGCTGCTGTCAGCCAGACAAAATCCTATACTAAAACTGGCAGGTATAATTATAGTTTGCAATCATTTGTGTTTTCAGTTTCAATATTACATGGGTCTTGTAACACAAGTAATTTAATTTTAAATTATTTAACATTGATATTTATTTAATTAATATTTACATTCATTTCATATGTATTTATTCATTCATTCATTCACTTATTTCTTTACTTATTTATATAGGTATTTATTTATGGCACAGGCATCAAGGTTTAGATAAAAAACTCTTTTAATTGTTATAGATGATTTAACATCGATATTTGCATGTATAATTCTATTAACAATCATTTATTATGTGCATATATATTTATTTACTTTGCTTATTTATTTCACTTATGTCCAGGATTGAATGCAAGTATTGTTCAATTAGTACTTCATATTTGGTAGGGTTATCTGACATTTTCATATTACTTCATATTTGACAGAATTGTGTGTGTTTTGGTGCCTTTTTACCAACGAGGACACTTTGTGATGCTTATCATAAGGAATTTGAATCTCATTAGCGTTCAATCCTGGACATATCTGATTTATTTGAAGCATGCCATCAAAGATTGGAAATGAAGCCCCTTTCATTTGAAAGGGGCTTCATTTTAGAGGAACATATTTACAAACGTTATAGTGCGCTTGTATTCAATAGATATATGCCCCATTTTTGAGCTCTTTTTTTATTTCTGAAACAGATTTTGGGTTTGCACAGTACTTACACAGTGAAGAGGAGACAAAAACAATAAGAGGGTCCCCTCTATACATGGTAATAACAGAGAAGACCAGTGATTGGGAGAATAGGCCATCTTTCATCAAGAGGTGGCATCAAGGACTAGAGAATAAACCACTGAGAGCAATATACCTTAATTTACTATTTTTAAGAAAAAAATTGCTCAGTTATAGTACTTGTGTTGTAGAAACAGTGTTATTAACTTTTTGGCAAGAGTAACTCAGAAAATTTGAAACACTGTTTTGTAAAGGTCGTTTTTCACCCAGATTGGTTGGAACATGTGAACACTGACGTGGATATGTGGAGAAATTTTTCGTTGAATTTGAGGTCATTCGACAACTTATTTACCAAAACTTTTCAAGTTGTAAGGGTTACCTTGCTACAACAGTGAAGATACTTTGTATGGTAAATTGCTCATGCTTATTGACTATGATGGTAAACACACAGAAAGATGTGATCTGTAATCCCTGTTATGATTAAAATTAATAAACACAAATCTACAAAGTTGTTAAGACAGTCAGTGTAACTTACTGTTCTTCAGCCAAATTATTCACTTTTTAAACTAAAGCTTCAACAGATAATGTAATGCTTACATACACTATGATATTAATTTTATTAGGCACCAGAGATGATCTGTTCTATGAAATATGACGCTAGAGTAGACTTATGGTCTGTAGGAGTAATTCTGTATGGTAAGTTACTCATAAATTCCATCAATGGCCATAGTACCTGCTTAGCTTACTGAGTGCAGATTCATATGTTGTAGTTAGTATCAGCATCCATGAACTTCATGTCAATTTAACCTAGTTCTTCATTTTCTTAACAACAGATGCATGAAATTAGTTTCCCTGCAAATTAATATGATGACTAAGACTTCCTTTTCATGTATCAAAATCAGTATCACATTTATATTTTACTTTCACAGTCAGTGCAAGGTAAACTGTTTTAAATTCTACAGCAAAACTTCTTTTATTCTTTCAGAGGCACTTTTTGGTATGGCACCATTTGCCTCAGGATCTTTTGCTGAACTTGAGAAGAAGATACGATCTTCAGACCCAATTACAGTAAGATTTTCTTGGCATCAATAGAGTATCCAACTTGTATTGATGTTTAAGGTTGCTCTAAGGTTAATCATTTAATAATATAGTATTACACATACTAGTGGTATATTTAAAAAGCTGGTTTTCCTCTATGTTCTTACTCCCAGTTTACTCAGGCCTATCAAATTAATATAATCAGCAATGAACTAATAGTAGCCTGGGAAGAAAGAAAGGAAGGAAGGAAGAGTTTAATTTTTTTTTAAAGTTCTGTCTTCCCCCTCATTAATTTAACCAGTCAGATTGATTTCCCTGTATAACAAGTGCCTAGTGAATTAAATTAGTTTTAACCAGTCTGCTAAATTTTGTAGAACTTTACTGAAGGAAAATTCATTGCAAGGTTTGCTTTTTGTGGTTGTGCTGACATCAGACATAAAATATCAGAAAACCGTAACATCTTCCTTTGAACGTGTGCAAATTACTAAGCTTTCATCCTTAGGGTGCATGCAGTCATAATACCACAGGGACCCACCTTAAAATAATTATTTTTCAATGTTAATTCATTGTAAGTAATACATGTCTAGGTAAGCAAGTTACTTGTCATTTGTTAAAGGTGTGTCACTTTTAATAATAAATATTTGAGGTAAAAATTTTTTGGATGATGACGCCAGCAAGGAGGCCAAGCTGATCATGGCAGCTAAATGCTGGGATCATCCCTTCTCCTCACATAATCAGGAAGCCTCTTAGACACCAAACCACATGACCAAATCCTCTAACATGACCTGCATGACCAAATCTTCTGTTCTCTCAAATTATTGTCCTGGATAGGGTTGGAAATCCTTGAAGCATCTGGTACATTTTTTCTTATTTTGGTTGATTTGGGGGGATTTAGGTTTTACTTAAATTTGTATAGATGTTAGAAATCAGGTAGGAGGTTGTCGACAAGAGGTATACAGGATTTGCATTTCCTAAGTTGAATCTAGATTATCAAAGTTACCATGTTAAATAGTAATTTCTTGTGTATCCCTCATCAGCTCCCTGCTGGATCCAAGGTGTCCCCAGACTGTCAGGATCTTCTCTTGGCACTACTTCAGAGGGACCCTTTGGCCAGAATATCCTTTGAAGACTTCTTTGCTCACCCTTTTCTTGATCTGGAACACATCCCATCACCACTATGTTTAGAGAAAGCAGTGAGTAATGATATATAAATTAGTCCTTTGTTTGATTGTCTTTTAACCATAGAGTTAAAGGTCAAAAGTAACCTAAGAAAGGTCTGTAGGGGTACTTTCGAAAGTTCAAATTCAAGCTTATTTGAATGCCTGTGATCTATATAAACTGTTTGGGAGTATAGTCGAGCCTCCAGTTGAGACCACATCTTTTAAGCGACCAGTAATACCAAAAGTTTCCAAGTTAACTCAATATATTTCGAAACTCTTCTAAGCAATCACTTCCCATAAACAACTGTGACCACTTTTAGAACTAATAGTTTGAAATTTTTGTTTGCATTGAACATCCCATAATCAATCACTTGACAGATGATAGAGCAGAAATTGGATAATAAGGTGTTGTAACATTTACTGGGTAGTGCAAGAGACTTTTGTGCATGAAGAGAACATTTAAAACATTGGGTAAGTCTCTGTAGTTACCTTATACTAACTGGGAAAAATTTTGGCCCAATATCATCTGAACACTCGTAAGCGACCACCTCCTACATGTATGAGCAACCCTAGTCGTGTTGGCCCTTATACATTATGTGAGCCAAACTGCAAGTATAGTAATGATTAGTAATCCAATCATTTTCAGTTCAGTTAGCTCTGTGAACTTGTTAGGTTTGAGCTGATTTGTGTTTGTGTTTCAAGTTTGTTTGTTAGTAGTTCATCGTTTCATTTTGTTTGGTATTAACCAGATAAAGCTTGTGACAGAGGCCATAAAGATGGATGATGCCAATGAGCTGAAAGAAGCTGCTAAACTGTACTGTGAAGCCATGGCTTTCTTTTTACCAGCCATTGAGTGTAAGTTAATTGCTTCTGTTAGTAATTCCTGATCTGAGTTGTAACTGTTTTAACTAAACATTAATGAGATTGTTTGGTTTACAGATGAGAAAGATCCAGGAATGAAAACAAGATTAAGAGCGAGGGTAAGTTGTGTTTACAGCTAGAGTCACTAGCATGTCTCTTTATAAACTGGATTTTCTTAAATGCAAATGAAAGTTGATCAATCAGGATCTTGCATGAAAGAGATTTGAACTCTTAATTTCATTCTTAATTAGCAGAAGTATTCCCTTTTGGATTAGATTTTATTTGTTATGTTCCAGGCAAATCAGTACATGAACCGAGCTGAAGAACTAAAGCAGTGTTTTAAACTAAAATCACAAAGTAATCCAGATGAACTTTTAGCTCGCTATAGTAAGGATCATCCAGAGTTGAAAGAAGCACTTCATCTTGCAAATATTGCTGAAATCAGAGTAAGTTGCACATGAATTTGTAGTCCTTTCTTAATTAGCTTTTTTTCTGTTTAAGTAACTAACTTAGGCTTTCAATTTGGAATTTGAATTTTGTTTGACAAAATAATTGTTGAGAAAAGTGTATTGGTAATAAGAATAACACAAAAGGTTGTCTTCAGAGCAAGGTCTAAGATCTCCAAAGAGAATTTTTTCAAGAGGGTCAAAAAAGAGAGAGGATAATCTGCAATCTGATCTTGGGACTGTGGTTTGTTTCAGGATGAGCATGGGGCTTTTGATAGTGCACTGTCCCAGTACCAGGTTGCCTTGGAGGCCTTGTTACCAATATTATCAGGTAGCAGCCGTACTTTAATTAATAGTGGAGCTCTGGCGGCCAGGGCTGCTAAGGGGAGCACCATACTATAGGAAGAGAACCACATGCATGCATAGAAATAGAAACCCATGCAACTCTTTTTCATGGTCAACATGGCTAGCAGTATGGATTGCAGGTGTGTGCACATAACGACGATGACAGCATTATGCAACATGGTGGCTATACTCTAGCTAATACCAAGTCATGCAGCCTTAGTTTACAGTGTATATCTTTGATATTGGACATCCATGTTATGATCAATAATTGACCATAACATGGATGTCAATTATTAACACCTGTCAACCGGTATTATGTGACCACATTGTGCGCTCATCAAGGTCAAGTGTTTTCTTTTAAGTTGACAACTCACCAAGTACTGCTTTTCGATTGGATGGTGGGTTCATATCAGGTTAATTTGTTGTAATCAGGGTTGGGTTGTTCAGAAACCAAAGTATAACTTTTCTCTTCTATGCAAATGTTTTTCGTTGCTTTTGGGTCATGGTCTCCTGCGTAGTTTGAGATTGTTCAAGGCCAAACAATACAAACAGAGAACCTCACTCCAAAGTTGCAAAACTTAAATCAAAATTCTCACTTATCCTGTTTTAGCTTAATCAGGCTCGCAACCTAGCCCAGGAGCTCCACTTTAAGGCTTTGCTAAATGTATATATTAGAACCAAGTAAGTTATGTGATATAGTCAATTTGGTGAGCACCCATCCAGACCAAGGTCTAAAGGTTGACAATGCATGTATTTTAAGTCCCTCTTTATTCATTCATTCATTCATTTCTTTACATGGCATCACTCACAGATGCTGATATAAGGGGAAGTGGAATGTGAATAATTATTATAGCAGAAATAAAGGCGACACTGCCCTCTAATGTTAATATTTTTGGAGCTGAAATAGTGACAAAAATACATTATTCTTTAACAGCTACACCAGTCTAACTGTTTTCAATTAGGCTTCAATTATCAAACTGCAACATTGTGAGAGCACGCCCCATTGCAAACATAGAGATACCAGTCACAACCCTTGAAAAATCCTGGATCTGTCCCTGCTATCACTGCAGAGGTTGTGTCAATTTCACTACATGGTCCTACATGCTTAGCACCTGTGCTCTTGTGCATCCCAATGTTGTTTTTAGACCATTTTTGTTATATGCACCTTAATATGTTTCCTTAGCCTTTCTTTCTGTAGACATTCATCTACTAATTCCGCCCTTGTTCGGCCTGCAAGTGTGCATGACAAGAGACAGTTTACTTTTGTCTGTGTGATGTTAAATACAAATGACCATTCTCCTGTTTAGTTGCATAGTTTATCCATACAGACTTACTGTAGTACAGATTGTGCGGGAATGAGTAAAACAAATGTCGGAACCAAAGCTAATTGCACGTTGGCCATACATCCTTATCTTGAAGTTCACATCTATAATCCTAACCATTCTGGCGTCCCTCCCTGTTGGTTTTGTTTTTCTTTTGAAAAGGAAACGTTTCTGTGGTTACCTTCAATGTTAATAGGTTTTTTCTTTTACATAACAAAAACAGGGTTGATACATCGTGTTAAACAGTTCTTTAATTGCTGTTTAATTGTTTGTATCTCGTGCCAGGAACTCCTCGTGGACCTTACAAGGACGCTGTACATTTAGAGGCAAGTTTCCCTCCACTTGAGCTTCCATTTGTATAAGTTGTATATATTTATAAAAAAATAAATTAATTAAGTTGGGCTTCTTTCCGTAATAGATCTAATGTCATTTTGTTTTGTGTTTTCTTAAGGTATGCAAGTACATGAGAAGAGCCGAGGAAATTAAGCTTTACCTCAAGGTAAATGATATTTTCTGCCCAATACAAAAAGATTCCTTGTTGTTAACGTCTTACGGTCTGGTAGATGATAATAATAACAAAAATAATAATTATAATAATAATAATAATAATTAAAGTAAATAAATATAATAATACTACTAGTAATAATATTATGAATTTCCTCTTTGTGATCAGATTGGCTGAAAATGGTATAGTAAAAAAATTGAGATTGTGTTTTGTCATCCTTCAGTTGAGCAAAGAAAACATGAAGGTTGTCCCGGAGGCAGGAGAGGCAGAACAATCGCGTGAGTTTTCTTTGTCCTGTGTTGTAACTATGGCGAAAATCCAAATTATGAGACGATTGGAAGAGAGGGGCGGGTAGTGAGAACTTTTGCATTGAATAGTCACGCACACAAGTCTTCTACTTCCTCCTTCTCTATTTTACTTCGTTAAGGCAAAGTTCGCTTACGTTTAGTCAGCTACGTCAGGTTAGAAGATTGCTGGCATTTTCAGTAGATTTTGTATTATAGAGTCAATATGGGGTTATCTCTGTGTAAGCCATTTATTTATCCATCTAATAATTGAAAAATTTAATACTTGAAGAGGCGGATGAATTTCTTATGGGTTTACAATCTGAGGCCTCTCATATCAAGGTCAAAAACAATTTAATTAACTTAAGATTAAAGCAAAATGTAGTGGTACTCGAGTGAAGTGGAAATCAATACATTTCATATCCAGTCTGATGTGGATTAATGAAAACTATTTGGCATATTGTGAGCTGTGTTGAAAAGATATAAGCTGAAGTTATCCAACAGTAACTATAGATTCCATTTGTTTTATAGTCTTTTTTAAGATTACAAAAAAACCCATTAAATTTGTTGAGAGTCAAGAAGGGCCTGTATTTTGACTGAAGTCAAAGATCTTACGGCAAGGAGAGGTTTGATACCGAGCTTGTCTAGCCTTGCGTAGCAAGCGTCACAAAAAAGCACGCGAAGTGAACGAAACTGCGAGCGAATGCTCACCCCTCTCAACTTCTCCTCCGTTTTTTGCTCACCGCGTTCCTTCGCTCGCCCGCTCGATCCAAACATTTCTGGTGCCGAGTTTGAAGAACACTGCTTCAATATTTCCAGAGATATTCTTTATTCAGTATTTTACCATTATAGTTGCAAACCTCATGACATCATCACTTTCGTAATTTGCACAATACAAAAACGTATCTTTAAAGCGGGAAAAAGATATTCCAAAGAGGAAAACGCTGTTCTTCTGTATTTTTAAAAGCTTTTCAAATACGCAGCCATTATTTTTCATGTCATATACACTTTAAATTAGGGCAGTAGTTCGCTCTTTCATTAAAAAATAATCGAAGTATCATAAACTGTACTATGTCCGACTATTGATTACATCTGTTTTCCATTTTTGGTTAAAAAAAAATCAGCAAATATTCCGGAGTGTTGAAATTTTTATGACCAAAATCAAAGGTCGTATGGAAAGTAAGGGAATCACGCAGAGCTGATGTTATTCTTTGATCAGGCATGAGAAAATAACACACGAATACTGAAACGTTCAGGAAAGTACGACCGTGCTACTAGACAATTCTTCTTTTATTAGACCCTAAACTGAACTTCACCTTAAATTTTAGCGACGTTCAATTCACACGGTAAGCCTCAACACAGAAACACGCTAACGTTAGGACGTCAATTTTAGGTATACTGATATCTTATACGGAAATTTCGGCTGTGTTTCATTGGACCCGATCTCGAGCTAACATGCTTACGTATCTCTTTTTATTGCATTAACTCTTAAGTTATAGGATTTACCCCATTGTCTGAATGAAAGCCGATCAACTTTTCATTTGAATCCCGTGCACGTTTCCCACCTTGATGAAAGGTTCCAAAATTAGTGTAAATTCATCACTGACGTGGTTGTACTACACTTCAGATTTTCCGTTTCGTTTGATGACGGGACAAGGGGGGCAGCGGACTGGGTGGTTTTTGTGTGGCTTACACGAAGTGTAATCCACACAATGCCATGGTCCAAGATATTTATTTTAGAACAAAAGATTACCAATAGACATAGTGCAGTGAATTGCAATGCCATTCTCCAAGGTTGCATTAAACCGCTGTGAAAGAAAAAAAATGAAATGAACTGTCGACTGGAGAAAAAGAAACTGCGCGATTATAAGTAAACTGAAACTTCATCATATAGTAGACGCATATATTTATTAAGTTATTTTTGTGATAGACACTGAGATTATTCTTAGAGTGAAGCGGAAATTAGTTGTTGAAACAACAGTTTTTTTTAAGATATAAAAGCACCAAAGAAGGCAATAATGTACCGCAAAGATTTTCGAGGTTGGGAGAATATGACACGGATTACAGAGGGGTCATTACAGCTATTCGTATTATTCCAGACCAAAACAAGCTGGATCTGTTTACCTTTGTGCACTAAATCAACGAAATGAATACCCTATTTGGTTTCGATTTGATATTTTTAGAGAAAAATATCCTGTTCTAGACGAAAATGGAAACTTTCTACACCCTGCATCAGACGTAACGTAATACAAATACTGGGAGTTTTTTTTAATGAAATTTCTCTCTTGTTTCTCTTTCCTTACAAGCAATTCTTCTTTAAGTCAAACCAAATAGTGTCTGAATAATTGCTTGAGATTCGAATGTGAAAGATCATATCAAACCCGCATTTCTGTAATTCGATAGTTGAATCGGAGTCGGATGAACAGGAAAAAAAGGAAGCTTTTGTCGGAAGGATTTATGCAAGATTTATGTGCTGTTGGTTTCACTGTTTGCGTTCAATTCAACGTCATTCCTGTGTGGCTTTTGGAAGATTGATAGACCTTCTGTTTTCGCTAATTGTTTTTGAACGGGTTTTGCAGATCCTTGTGGTAATCAAACTGAACAAATGTTCCTTACACACGTACATTCCCGCATTGTGTAAACTCGAGACGGTGACTATATTGTCCGCGGCGCAAACTGTGAACTCTAATACAAGTTAATGTTCTGAAAGGTCAGTTACGCTAAGGTGATCGAACATCGTTGTTGTCTCTATTGGGTCTTAATTCTGTTAACGCTTAACCCCCGGGCGAAGGTGGCCACAAATACGAGTGTATGTTACTTGTGTTTTAGTCGGGTTAGTGCTCGAAGAGTTACAGAAAACTCCAAGAGATGCTGTCGCACACACCTCTAAACGCTAGCTAACGAGTTGTCAGTTAACAGTCAACACTAACACAAAATAATTTTAAACAGACACAAAAAATAATAACCCCTTTATTGTTGTGGAGCTGACAGCAAACAGTCTCGGAATCCACAGTCGCTACCTTCTTCTTTGAGCTGAAAGCGAGCGTTCAATGACTTCCTTTTGTTCAGTTGACTGTGCTTCTCTTTTAACCCCGAGCGGGGAGGAGGGACGCAAATCAAACATTGACAGCCGAATAGATTTTTAAAAAATTCATGGTATAAAGCGTGAACAAACAGTTAACGATCGGCCACTTTAAACTCACACAAAACTTGTTTAGGATTTCCTCAGAGTGCTATCATTTCCGGCCTACTTTGGTCCTATCCAAGTGTCAAATTAGTTGTGAATTAATGAAAATCACGAACAGGCGTGGACGCTGCCAGCAACGGTTTCATAGGATAAAAAATTGAGCGCTGAAATATGCGTTGATCGTTACATGATTAACTAGTCTGATTAATAGCGAACTTCTCCTTAGTTTAACGTAACATTTTAAACTGGCAGATCAGGAGAATGTACGTGTACATGATTTATGGATTTGCAACATCTAGACTAGGAACTGAATGCAAGGATTTGCTGATTTAGTGACTTGAGAGGCTTAAAAGCCAAAAAGTACAAATCCGCACCAGTCTTGTAAGAAAACCGCGGATCGATTGATTGCAAAACAAGAGAGGTCTCTTCTTTCAAAACTATTTTAGACTTCTTAATCTTACGCTATGTTTAGTACATTTTTGGTCCTTTCGTGTTGTATGTAGCAAACTGCGTACGTGAAAATATGAGAGTTCGTCCAACAGAGGAATTCAGACTCCCCGCCAAACGACACTATAATCCGCAATAATGTACTTAGCAAAAGATTAAAGTATTTAATAAATCTCTTGCGCACGACAGACAAAGCGGAACTGGGTCGCCGGGTATTATTGTAATTTCCTTGCACGAAGCAGTAGTTTGCTGATTAATTGGGACGTAAATAGCAGGTTAGCTGAGTTTTTATCCCGGCTTAGTTCTTCTAAGAAGCTTTAGGTGTTATATGGGGTTGTTTCCTAGACAATCAGGTCGGAAAAGCTCATTCGTGCCATTTTTAACGGAACAATTAAATTAGAAGAGACCGGACGTGGGTTGGGCCTTTGTTTTGTTAGTTTATGTTTCTGTTGTTTGTAAATTTAGCCAACATTTCATTTCCCTTACAGTTTTTTTTTTTTTCTGGCAACTTTTTTCTATTGGAATTGCACTTCAAAAAGACATTTTTTTGCGATTTTTTTCCCACCATTTATATAAAAATTTCCTGTTGTTGGTCTTTGTGTTTCCAAGTTCCTAGGACTCCACTTGAAGTATCAGTCAAAGTATGAAAACGTTTCTCAAGCTATTCGTACTTACTGACACGTTTGTTTTCGACCAAAATCAGTAAACCATAAATACTGTTAGCTTCAAGACCGCTGAAAAAAAATTCAGCGATCATTCCGATCATATGAAAACAACTCTAGCGACCGTGACGATAGTTGAGATAGACCTCAAGGCTACAATAGGTTGCTTAAAGCCTGTATAAGCTGAGACAAGTGAAGAAAGAATTTTGATCTCAGTTTTTCAACTGGTCGGTGAGATTGTCTGTATTGTTTGTCCTTCCGTTTTGAGTTAGAATAATACAAAACGTAAGCAGTGGGCTTACGCGATAAAATAATACTTTGGTGAGCTTTTCAGCCTGGGTTAGTATTAACAGACTTTCAAACAACCCGGCCCCAGAACGAGGCGACCATAGCAATCGTAGCGGCCCGTAATATACCATAATACAGCGCGTCGTCGCCTGGTTCAGGTTCTCTCGGAAAAAAGCCTTCGTTTGTGTCAGGCTCGACTGCCAACCGCTGTTCTATCGGGAATGGACCGAATCGACCCTATATGAGCCCTTCTTACATGTATCATTTCGTATCTCATTAACCAACATTTTGTGGATTACTCTGAGTAGATTAATCTAGTAATCTGTTTCTCCATAATCTCCGCCATAGAGGCGTTCAGTTCTTTTCCACATACGAAAAACCTCGTCACCGAGTTACAGCTGAAATGTAAACTGTATTTTCTACTGCATAAAAAGGAAGCCAGGGATTATATATGACAAGGATCTGACTTTTATACACATTAGCTGTAAAGAACTTGTTTATCTTATTCTTTTGTTCAGAATATATTTGTTCCTTAGCCTATGTTTCTCTAACCACAGGAAAACGGGAACCTAAAATCCTATCAAAATAAAATCGTTATCTGCACACGCGTGAAGCAAGTTCAAATACACCACAATATTTGTACACTAGCAGACCGGTTAAACAGGTTTTATGTAGACCTCGGCTTTTGACAGCGTAAGAGCAAAAAACATGGTTCATCTTGGATAATAAATCTCTTATTCTTTAAAGTGTAGAATCGCTGTAATTTACACTTGTTATTTGCATTGTAACCCGTCCTACGGGTTTGCCAAAATGCTACAAGACTCTTAAAACTTTTCACTAATACTACACATTTAGTCTTATGACTTTAAACCAGAATCCGGCGGGTGGTAATGGACCGGACACATAATTTATGCTTATTTCCTCACAGGGTGTGTAATACAGTGACACTGGTCCAAAACTGTTTTCCCGTGGCAACCGGAAAAGTGATGCACTTCAGTACCACTTATGACGTCATGTGGTCAACATCAAGCGACAAGGAAGGAAAAAAGTCAACGGAAATGGTTTTATTAAAAGAAAATAACTATTAAGTGCTTTGCATACAAGTCACGGAAATGGTGTTAGAAACAATACTTTCGAAGAAGATTGTGTGCCAGCTCTAAAGAAACTCACGAACCGCAAACATGTCTAGTTCGATTTATATATTAACAGGGAATAAAATGGTATTGAAGTTGGCGAGTAAGACCAGAAGGCCATTGAACTCCTTTATTTTACAAAGGTGAACGTTTATCTTGTTACAACGCGATAAAGCAATTGGTTTTTGTTTAGCCGGGTTATATTTTTAATTTTATTTCACCTAGAATCATGGAAATGCCGTGCGTTTCCATACTGTTTTTTTAACCTTGGTTTTTTTTGGTTTTTGTTATGGATTTTTGGGCTATTATCAAGCTTTCTCAGGCTGATTGGTTGTGTATCCGTTTTAGTGGAGGCATTTTGTTGGCTTTCTTTTGTAAGTAGATTTTTGTTTACATTTCCTTATGTAAACATTCCGTACGCTAAGGAGAATGAACATAAACTTGAATTTTCCCACAGTTTCGCAAATGTTTCATTGGGCTATGTAAACACGCTCGTCATTTTCCATTAACTTCCATTCTTTAAATTTGATTTGTCAAATACTAAATTTGGCTAGCCCAGTTTAATTAAACGAGAGAAAAATATAGTCAAAACGCACCCACTAGAACCTAGTGTTTTCAAGCTAGCCCGAACAGGTTCCTATATATCTTATGGCTACTAAGAATGTTCGACTGAAGTAAGACTTCTATTCTAAGGAGATAAACTGCACACCCTGCTTAGGCTCGTAATGTTCAATGTACTGCATAGAACTAAGTAACAAGTAACTACGGAACCTTTTTCCATTTTTAGGTTCATAAGCGTCTTATACAATGGACTTTTAAATGTTCTCAATCGCTACATCTTTATTAATGATTCGTACTGTATTTTTTTCGCATAATCTTGTCAATCAAAATAATAAAAGTTCGGAAATGAAAATGTTTTTTTACTGTCTTTTATAATTTGTTTCTAGTTATAGCCACTGTTTGCTTTCACGTCCACACTAATTATGAGGTCGAAAGGTTTTATGTTATGAATGTGTTATCGGTGATTTTCTGTTGTTTGTTGCCATAGTGAGTTTAAGAGAATCGTGACGAAGAAAATACAATAGCAATTTGATCTAGATCGAGGATGTTACTTCATCATTCACACGACTAACTCTGAACTGAATAGAGAGTGACTACCAAAATGCTGCCAGATTGTTTCTTGTTATGGTACTCAAACCAGAAGAAATTGTCACTTGTCAGTTCTGAGGATTTAAAATCGGTTAGGGTTAGACAAGATAACAGTGAATGTAAGAGAAATGTATATTAACGCAAGTTTCAAATCCTGCCATCTTTTATGGCTTCTATAAATCAAATTCTCAAACTGATACTAACACATTCAATCTCCTGATTCAATCCAGTGTTTACTTCACGCCAATGTACCGAAAAAAAAACACATGATATGGCTTTCGATTTCACGAAAAAATTAAACAAAGGAAAAAGACGTCATATTTCAACGTTAGCTCAAATTTAGCAAAATACTGACAGGTAGGTGGTTAAACCGCAGACCCACGGCGAAAGGCTTGATGCGACAATGTTGACGCCCGGGATTTGGCGGTTTTAGTGGGCCAGTCCTTCCTGCCCTGCGTACGTTTTCGGGACATAAAAAAACTGATTGGGCACGTACATTCACGCATTTTGGCTTGCCTGTTGAAATCTTTTCAAACTCGATAGGTCATCCCTTATGTTATTATTCTCTGGATTTTATACCAGACAAACATGACCTGACCCCGAGCTGGACCGCTTTACAGAGATGATGTTCAAGATAAGAACTGCTCTTATCGTGATATTTATTCGTTCAATGCGTTTAAAATACCTTTGATATTATACGACACAAAAGGCGCCGACCGGCTCATAGGCTGGTTTCTCTACGAAGGCAGGACTTCTGCTAATGCGTGCTTCTTTCTACTTCACCCTTTCGACTAGCAGAGGGAACTGAAGTAACAAAATTTGTCATTCTAAAATTTGGAATTATTTACTTGCATTCAAGTTTTTTTTTTGTACGAGAACACCACCGCAATTATGTAGCACCAAAACGGAATCCTTGACTTTTGGAAGAAAAATAAAGTTATAAAAGAAGATCAAGTTTCTTTCTTTTTACCTCTAAGTTATCTCACAGTGTATGACAATATATATTATCCAGCATACGCGCGCAAGAGAGACGAAATATAGAAATCGGTTCCCCAAGTGACTGAGCGAATGCTAGTGTTCGTAAACATGGTTCTATTCAGCATGCCACCTTTGCCAAGCGGAATCCACGGAGATGAGGTACAAATTACTTATTTAGTTATCTCAATTCAGCGACTTCCTTCTTCGTCACCCTAGCCTAGGTTACAACTATGTTACACTATGAAGCAGAAAAAATGGGCGTTATGTACGATGTTCGTTCAGTCAGTGTATTTGTTGGTGAACTGGGAGGGGACAGTTAAGATTTGTGCTTTATATCCAATCAGTTTTGTTTTGTTTTTCACGTGACAGTGTCTTTGCTGGGGAATTGGCTGGTTTCACAAGTCTGACATCTGACAAAGAATATACATAACACAAACAGTGGAGATAAACTTTGTTTGTGTGTTGAATTTCCGCATGTGGCAGATGCCCAAAGGACGTAAAGCGCGATGCTGATGAGAATCGAAATCCGATCAACAAATCTCAGAACTAACATTAATAGAACTGTTTGGGGAATTAGTAGGGAGAATAATTATTTTGAGCACCGTCTTGGAATGCTGGCAATGTCCATATCCAATGACATGTTTTGAGCCCGGGGGGAGATTCCTGTATAAAAGATACGGGGCTGCTCGTCGGAAATTTTGAAAGGGATCCTGTTTAGTGGACATAGCTTGAAATGTTTTCCACCCCTAATGGGTACCGATTCGAAAATAAAATTCTCAATACCCTTTTGAGGCTGAACACATTCTAATCAAATCCACTAAAAGGTACGACGAGAGTCTCCCGCCCCCCCTCCCTCCCCACCCTGGAGATAAATTGAGTCTAGACAAACATTATGCAGGCCAAGAACATTTGATACTTGAAAATAATGTTTGATAAGTAGGATGTTTACTTTGAAGCCTATTTAGGAATAACCTGATCTGGTCCAACATGTCTCCTCTGATATCAGATACCAAACATTGAAGAAAACTTGTCGTGTATTCAATATCGTAAAACCATCATTAATCTCCACACCGAAATCCCGAAATGGCACTGTTGACAACTGAAAAGGATTAATCACAACTGATGATCAGAGAAAAACATTTAATTCAAAACAGTGGAACTTGGAAAAGAAAATCTGGACTCGGCTCAGCAAGGATTTTGTCATTGAGTAACCTCATGTCAAGTAGAACGAAGGATATGATGACATTATAACTCTAACATAGATAACAACAGCTTCGCAACAAATTTTTTAGTCTTCACTTTAATTTTCAGTGAAGATGATTACAAGCCATTTTTGCCGACGATTTTCAACCACGAAAACATGAGTCAATTTCAAACATCAAACATATTAAAATGAATTCCCAAGCTAACTAAACCAAGGGTCTTCTAAATACTCATACAAGGTATATTGCGTGCAGCAATAGAGCGTCCTTAATTGGTTTTACTGTCTGGTTGCCGCATTTAATCATGGCGATCGTGGCACGCATCCTTTAATGTCTCTAAACCAGAAAAAGGGGCAGATGGTTGAGCAATATTTGAGTCCTTTTTCTAGTAAATAGCTTGAATCATTCAAATACGAGTGGTGGCGATCACTATGGAAACCGTCGTAGAAAAAAGACTAAGACATCACGCGATATTCAAGCATTTTATTTAAAACAGCCTTCGAGTCTGTCTTTCAGTTACGCGTCTTATTGTTGGGGTTTTTAGTAAATACCAAACCAATACCATCAATGTTCACTTTTGGCTACGGATTGTGCCGAGCCCAATATCAGGGATCGTTCTAAGGGGCTCCGAGCAATCATCTTTTGTTCGTCAAGTTCTACCTACCCATGCCAAATATGCAAGAAACCAACTTAAATTAAAAGACACTGCTTGCAGATTAAGGTGACTCTGGTTCAAAGCATCTATCAAAGGGTTCCACAGCTTGAGCCATGAAATTTCAAGTACCCTCTTGTTTTCTGACACTTTCTACAAATACCCACTCTGAGGAATCTATCAAACCTGAAAAAGTGCAACAACAGGTCACCCTTTGGAGTGTCTATGAACCCATCTACAGTTTAATCCACAGTAAATAGTAAATTATAAAGGCGCCGAATGTCTGGTTTGCAAGAAAACAGTCTAGCTAATGAATTTCACCTCCTATTCGTGAAAGGTCTTGTAGCTTGACACCATCGCAAGAATGCCGGCCTTGTCGCCATGATGAAATGTGCTAGATGCTAAAAGGACCTACGTGTCAAAAATGCTTGTCGTTTGTCATAGACTGCTGTGAAAGCGATCATTGAAGAACTCTGTAGATATTATAAGAGTTTATATTCAGGCATAGTTGATAAAACTAACGCAGGTTTTTTTTTTCTTCCTGTAAAAGTGAAAACTGACGTGATGGGTCAAAAAAAGTAATTAGATTAAAAGGTACTTTTTTTAGTTTGAATTACATGATTGGGGAGTATCTGAGAAACATAAATGTGCCATGTTTTCGATTAATTTGTTTCTAATAACGTGTGGATACAAGTTTGAAGCGTACGCCACCAAGAAGTGAAATAAAACATGGTCGAGGTCGAGAATATGAAGAAAAAAAATGCGCGAGAAACAACAATGATGACGCTTTGATCTGAAGTCAAACAACCCGGGGGTACGGTTTGCAATACTAAAGGAAATATTTGTTATGGAAAGAGCGTGATGACACATTGGTGTTTAAGGTTATCATTCAGAACGGAAATTAGAAATAATAATGTTGGAAAGGACCACGTTATTGTCTTAGTATCTAGTCGGCCAGTTGTAATTTTCAACAACGTTCAGTCTAGCATTACATGCAACAAGCAGACTTTGTCAATTTCGACTTTGAAGTCTTGGTGGTGATGGCAATTTTTGGCAGCCATCAAATCGCAGCATGTCGTAACAAGACAAATTTTCACCAAATTAGAGTGACCTTGCGAAAAGAGAGCCGTCAATGAAATGGGCTGTAATTGAATCTCGATAGCGGAAATGTATGTCTCGTGGTTTGCATATTCTGTCGTTTACTGTTAAGCGATCTTCAAGATAGGGTGAAATCTTTATCTTCAAGACATGTATACACTTAAACAAATTCGCCGCATGTTCTTTGAAATCAAAGTGAATCATTTGTCAGAACTTGAAACAATTCCTGTGTCAATAGGTTTTCGTGATCGCATCCAGACGTTGAAGACATTGCAGGAAACTCGAAACTTTAGTATGCTCGATATAACCTGTTAACTCTTCGCCTTGGCGCGTTAAGGATTCCAGGAGGGAGATTAGTCCGAAAGAAGTTATGTTGATAATCATCATGCATTCAGTTAGACTATTTAAAAAAAAACTTTTTATAGTGTGGTTTTAGAAAGAAAGGTTTCTTGGCCCAGTTACATGAACCTCGCGAGATTGAGTGTCAGCTGCAAAATGCTATTTTTGCGTTAAGGTCCCCCATTCTATCATCATGCCGCTGAGAGATCCATCTAGATCCCCCGTGGAACTTGATGGTAGTATTTGGCACCGTCAGCGTCAACAGAAGGCGAAAATAAAGTGTTCTAAAATGACCCTGAGCAATCAAACGGTAATTTACGCTGTGTTTGTTCACATTGACTCGCATCCCAATCAATTCGTTCACGAAACTACAAACTAGGCGTGTCTGTACTTTGTCCCTTATCGATGAGGACAGAAAAAAAAGATTGGAAACCTAAACCTCACTGCAATGCACTGTACAGAGAACGTTAACAAACTTTAGTGGAAGTTGTATGCCAGTGATCCTCTATCATAGAGACTATGCGTTATGTATTCTTTCCTTTAAAATGGAATTAGAAAAACTGACCTAAACTCTCCGGCCACTCTGTTTGTTTCCTATTATTTTGCTTTGAATCTTCCTGTTAGTGTGCATGTGATACCCGTTGTTTACTTTATTGTAACCACAAGACTTTGTCATGTTACGAAGTCTGCTGTGTTCACTACCTAAGGTGTATTTTTTGTGTGTGCGTGTGTGTGTTACAAGCGTGAGAAATTTCGGACCTTGCATACACAGAGAATATGAAGTTCACAACCAAATACTGAATTCCTGTAATTAAACGACTGGGAAATCAATACTGCCATGGTCGGATGATAGATAAAATCTTGTACACTTTCCAGTACAGTGGATTAATTCTTTACGGGAGATCAGGAAAAGATTATTATTTCATCAACACTTGAAAATATCACCTGTGAAATCAATAAAATGTTTTTTTTTTGTACCCCAAATTTTTGCGTGCCCTGAGTTTGAAGGCGCGATTGAAACACAACAGCACAGCACTAGAGGAGTGCAGCTCCTGTAATTTTCGCTTATTGACTACAGATTGAGTATTTGTGTTTGCGCAATGTAGCGGACAATCATAATGTAAAACAAAAAACAATAACTTCTCGAAGGGGAGGTAACAGAATGAGGCTAAGATGCTTATCTTCGATTACTAGTTTCAACTACTTTTTGAGTTGCGTTCCTGAGGCGGGATATTCATTCGATTTCGGGGCTTTCGCGGCGCGGAAATCGTCCGAACCTCACACTTGTCTTCTTGCAATGAAATACGCTTTTAGTTTCCTCGCATATATGTTCGCTCGTCAGCAACTACGCTTCCTTTTCGTCCTGTCCCTTTGTCGATCAGATTTAAGCTGCGCACGTCATGGCTTGCTCGCCTTAGAAGAGGGAAGAAAGAGAACCTCCTGACTAAGGTAGACCTAGCTTTGGGGCTAGATGAAATACATAGAAAAAACGGAATATCATGGTAAAGATGACTTTTCTGAGATAATTGTTTTTTATTTCAAGTTAATTA
>OMLO01000391.1_pt1 | contig 27857 bp, 19 predicted proteins | sample 1674811 | NCBI WGS metagenome assembly OMLO01 (sample SAMN06265003, study PRJEB25207) | coral metagenome | isolation source: Coral host | place: Mexico:La Bocana,Puerto Morelos, Mexico | collected 2008-11-13
GACCGATCGACCAAGCGAGTGAATTCGCGCTCGCTCACTTAACTCCTATTTCGCATTCTGCAAAATAGTCGTAAAAAAAGGCCGTGTTTACCGTAGTCTCCCGCGCAGACGTTCTTAGGCTTGTCACGCGTTCCTTGCGTGTTTACCGCTGAAGACGAATTATAAAATACCTACCTAAATAAGAATACTTCAGTAATCTGTGAAAAAAAGTGAATGTGAATTCTAGCACACTCGTTTTGTGTGAACATTTGATTAAAACGCGGAAACATTGCCGCAAAATTTGTAGCGGTATTATTGTTTTCCAAACTTCTTCCTTGGGAGCAAATGGGGAAACGTTTTTGGCGGAAGAGAAATGTTTCTTGGAAAGATATTTAAAGGCATTTTAGCTACCGCAACCACAAAACACGGTAGCAATGTTTCTGTAACAATATTTCCTCACGAGTGCACAACTTAAGAAGCTATGAAAATAATCCTGGAAAAAAAATTAGCCTCTTAAGCTGCGTGTATAACTGCGATGATCAATCGTGTCTTCATATCTTTCTGTAAAGTTCAAATATACGATCTTTCATGTACTCATTTGCAATATTATTTCCACCCTGTTAAAAATAAAACTATGGCTAACTCGCATGCGATTTATTTTAGTTCAGTTAAGTTTTATTTCTTTTTCTGGAATTGAATTTCAGGCGCCCTGCAGAGCTATGTACTTGTTATGGGTTTATATTCTAGCCCCCTGGTTCTTTGCACAACCTGACGAGACAGAAATGGACCCAAAGAAACAGAAGAAAATGGAGAAAAAAATGAAAAGAGCTGGAATGATGTAAGCTATGGAGAAACGTGATGGCCAGATAAACAGTACTTCTTCAAAAGAAACGCGCCGCACTGATTTGAAGCACAGATATTTTATTAATTTGTGCGCTTCGCATCTTTGAAAACTACCTCATTACTGACGTGGTTTTTCCGACTTGACAAGAACATATCACATGACCTGCCCAACAATTTCCCACGGGAACCGCCTCAGTAGACACCTTGAACGTGGCTTGGCCATGCGCCTTGACATTGCGGAAAATGTTGTGGGTGCGTCGCTTCGACTGGAATGATGTTCATGGATCTCTGCAAAGCGAAATTATTTTGCCATTTTTTTTCAGTCGTGAGTTATGAGAAAACACATACTCACTGGAGCTTCTGGAGCTCCAATAAATGTTAGTTACCCTCATTGGCAACGACTTATTTGATACGTGGGAAGAAAGACAACTCCTAGGTAGCATTAAAATGTGCGTTTTATTTTATAAACGTTTTGTGGTGATTTATCTAGTACGTATACGTTTTCTGGCGTTTCACTTAAAACATAGCCCGTCATACGGTATTTTAAATATTTATCATCGCAGAAGCACAAGGTCTGGAATTGCGAAGAGCCTCTGCTTTCAACATGTCCTTGAAAATTAACTCGGTGTCTATCGTTCAGGTTAGAGTGTGTTCACCCATTTGAAATTGCAGTGAGAAACACTTTTGGAAGCTGATCATGAATTCCCGTGCGCCGTTTCTTTGTAACCTCCGCCGAAAATTAGCAGGCAAAGCTATAGTCAAGGACATCAGACCAAAGTAAAACAGACGTTTAAAACAAGTCACCCGGTCTCCTTCACAGGCTTGTTAATAATTAAAAGGACTCATCTCGTAAACTTAACGTTTTCTTAGAGACTTCTTCTTACACATCTAACTTGACTGAATTAGAAATAAAGAAAGTGCAATTTAATTTGTCGTGAGTTTCGAAAGTCTTACTTATCTTCATTAGCGGCTGTTGCTGAGAAACGAAACCAGCGTGGTGTGCATGTCTTTCTGGAGTTTTGCTTGGCAAGAAGAATGTAACGACGGCAACGGTCATATTCGCTTTCGACCACGCCAAAACCAAAAGGGAAGAAGAAAGCAAATTCTGTCAACAGGAAACTGGATGTTGTCAGCTGAAGAGGAATTCTATTTTCACTTTTTTGCGAGGTACGAAAATGATACAGGGAAAAACTGGCGAGAAAACGGTACCCTACTTTCGATTCTGATACACAATGATCCACATCATGAAAAAGCTGATAATTCTTGCTAAAAAATCATTTTTTCCCGTTTCTCTTTACACGTACGTGAGTTTCTAGTTGTGACGCATAGCATGTGTCAGCATTCAAGATGAAAGTGAAAGTGGGTGTCAGTTAACACGTGGGAGTCCCGCGCGCAACCAACGCGCTTTCCCAGATCCCTAGCGCGCGTAAAGATGGTCACCGGCTCTAACGTTTACTTACGGTCTTAGAGATGAAACGTTCTTTTCGCTGCATTTGAATTTTCAATTAATTATTAAAATATTTTCCCAAACAGACGTGGTTAAGCTAGTTTCATCTCGTCAGACTATTGCCTCTGAGAAAAAAGAATCAGTCACTGTTGTTGTTCTTTATTTATAATAATTCTCTTTGACAAAGCAATTTTTACATTATTATTTTCATAATGGTTACAGCCAACATCAGCTGGAATGAAAGCTTGAAATAAAATAAATATTTTATCTTAAAACAGATAGCGCATATTTCTTTGTAAGTTTAAAATCGTAAACTTTTTTGTAAAGATAAATCAGTTGAGATTTTCATTCATTTTTCATCTATCGGCACATTTCTTAGAATCCTTGACCATAGTTTAAACTTGATCTATCGGTTCGTCTGATACTGGTGTATCATTGATAATAATACTTATCTGCGGCAAAGTTCGTTCGTGCCGCGAGACCGCGATATTGGAAACTTCGTCGCTGTTCATGTTCACGTTCGACACAGGCGAAGACAGTCGGAAATTCGCGTCGGTCGGGATAATAACAGGCAGGGCTGTGTGAGTCAGCGTTTGAGCGACAGTGCTGATATTGTTTAATTCCATACTATTTAAGTTACTGTCGCTGTTCGCCCTGGGTCTGCTGTAGTAATAAGAAAGACGCCTCGCTAGTAATCGTTTTTTCAAGCTTTCGAAAGAGATCTTCACGTGCCATCCATTGATCATAGAGAAGAAGACAATGTTCATGAAGAAGAAACCGAGAGGAACGTACTCTAATGACAACGGGCTGTGACTCGAAAGAGCTATCACCAGAAATACCGTTGGACAAACCGCTCTCAATAAGATGGTCACCGCAAATCGGAGTGTAGATGCACACAGAAAGAACCAGCTGTTTTTGTTCACGCCAAGCAAGCGGAGCAGAGAATTAAAGTCGAAAACGAGAACACTTCCTTCGAAGAGCAAGCCAATTACTCCAGAGATAGAGTTTTGTCTGTATAGTAATAATACCCCGTACGCTGTCGCTGTTACAAAATGATGTAGAAGGTTGATTTTGTACAATGGATGCTCCTCTCTCAGCAAGAAGTCCTGGAAAAATTTGTACACGTAGTTGCCGAGATAAACGGAAAAGATGACCAGGAAAGTTGTGGGTGTGTTTCGAAGTGGCTTGGCAAAGGTGTCTTTTAAAGAAGCGCAATACAATCCACAAGAAAAGAGAAGGATGGAAAAAACGTGGTCTCTAAACCTACAGAAAATGAGAGCAAAATACAGTCTTTGTTATTTCATTGAAAAGATTAAATGTGTTAAGCTATGTTGTAATTACTGAGGTAATTAACTATTCTTTCTATGGGTTTACCGGAGCAATAAACACGAGAAAAACTTGTACTAAAATAACGACCACTCAGAGCGCGTGTAGTATCTCAATTATTTCATAAACACAAATGAAAGGTAAACAATGAGGACAGGGAAGTTAGATGAACGGGTTCCAATATTGCATCTTTTTGTTTGACGCCTTCCGTTTTCGTCTTTGAAGCATAATTTAATTTTATTTGAGCAATAAATATACTCAGACTGAACCAGTTCTGGTGTTGTGCTCTTGGGCAAGACATTTTATTTCCACAGTGCGTGCTGTACTGCACGCTGAGTAACGTCATGCTAAAGCAACCACCTTTGTATGTGTGACCCCGTTTGAGTATCACTGAATCTTTTATATCAGAATTAATGCAGCAAACTTTGAGCCTGCTCAGGCAAACACGTGCAAGGATTCATCTTAAATGTGAAAAGATAGGCTAAACGTTTAAGAGGGAAACTTAAAAGTTGCGCGAAGTACCTCGAAAGTGGCGTTATCGACAGCAAGAAGAGCAACGTAAATTTTACTTCCGTGAACGAGGAAAGCGAAAAAAAAAACACTCGGTATTAATGTGATTAAACTAAGGACCACCCGCCGAATCCCCGAATTAGTTCAGAATTGTTCGTCTTCTCGTATGTTAATGCAGTAAATGGAAAACATGCTGCAAAAAGTAAAATAAAAGGACACGTGGGATCGACATGTGTTTTGTCAAACACGCGCGAAAAATTAGCGATTCCGGATACTAAAATTTGTAAGTTCCGCGAGAAATCCATCTCTCGCTGTGAGCGCTTTTGTGCGCTAAATCTTCCGTCCTTGTGGAGTTTTTCAGCCTGCATTGCCAGAAATTATTATGCTACAACAACAACAACAACAACAAAATACTAAAACACTGCCACGAAAGTATTAATTCCAAACCTGGGTCTGTTTCACATTGTAGAGCGATTTATTCCAAGTATCGAACAATGAGCAGCATTCAAAGTATACAAAATTGTTATTTCTTTTTGATAACAGAAGTTAAATTTTAACGATTTAGTTTCGAAGCTTTGCTCGTGAAGTCGCATTTGTTGAGTCTTTCGCTTTCCGTGTTTCAGCTCATCGAGTGAAAAATACTGGGTCCAGAGGCCGGTCGGGAAAATTTTTATATAATTATTTAGGATAGTGAAAGAAATCGGTAGCGTCTTTTGAGAAGCGAAAATATCGACTTCGTAACGAGTCAGTCATTAGCAAGACGTATAACAGTTTTAAAATGAGAAAAAAGTATGCATGTCATTATGCGTTCCTTAAATAACCCATTGAAGACCTCAACCTGCAGAACGTGAAAGAACCAGACGGAAAAATCAGGCGTACGAAAGTGCAATAAAATGCTCAGTGGTGAGCCGGGTGAATCGAAAGCGTCACATCTGGTTTCTTAAATCTAGTTTATGTTATCACGCAGCAATTGAGATAATCCAGTAGATTTTGTCATAAAAATAAAATGCTGTTATCTACCAACATCACAAAATTGTCCTTTTCGAATTTTTGCGGACAACAGGAAGAACTCCAAAATTTGATCGCAGCGCGCGCGGTAGGTCGCGGTCATACCGTGCACGAAAACGCGCGCGTTATATTCTCTGAATTCGTATCGCTAGCTTTTTCTCGGAAAAATCCTGAGTTTCGCCGAAAAGGAGTGAAATGCATAACACTAATTAAATCACTTAAAAGATCTTTTGCTTTTCTCTTGAATTATGACAAAAGAGATCACAAAAATCTTTGCGCATAGCTAAAAACAAGTTTGAAAAAGTTATGTTGTAGTACTTACAGTTTTCGGATGAGACTTGGTTTCTCTTTGTAAAACTTGATCAGTCTCTTAGCGATCGGGTTCTCTGACTGGGAGAAAGGGAACGTAATCACTGGAGTGAAGAAGAAAAATACTCCAGTTGACAAATTGATTGTCAGAGATGTTACCACGGCACAGACGATCGATGTATACATTATATTAAAGCTCCAACAAGCATGGCCCGCCGACTCGCTGTAGTCCGCTATATGTAGCTCACTCTTTGGACCTCCAACCGATCGCCATAGCCATTTACTTGTACGGAAGACGATGAAGTCACACAGGAACTGGGAACAGCTAAAGTTCGATAATCATTTTTTCCCAGACTAAACATCGGATTTTATCTTGTGATCACAGCACTGTCTAGCACGAGCTACCGAAAGTGAAAATGCGAATATCACTTTCCTTTTCGGCGAGATCTTTCTCGTTCCTTTTCAGGGAAAAATATTCCGCTCGCTTTGTGTCTCGTATATGTTCCTGAGCACTCTAGCGTTGCCGGCCCGTCTTCACGTATTGATATATTTCATTATTCGTTTCAGTTCAACTTCCTGTGAATAGCTGAATAGCATAAATCATGTAAATTATAGTCTAAGTTATACAATCAAGCTTTTTAAGGGTATTTTCAGAAGTGTTGTCATCCATTGGCTTAAACGAGGTCATCTTGACCTTTAGTTCTTTATAAACCGGAAGTAAATTGCTTCTCGGTGCTTGTCGGACCACAGAGTGGATTTTCACTTGAACACGGCAAACGGAAAATGTGAAATAGCTCTAAAAATCATTTGCGGCAAAGATTGCGCTGGGAAAATTATCTTGAATACTAAATAGCCTGTAAGAAGCTAGAAAAGGTTTCTGAAAATCTATTCAAGGAAAGGGTACAGCTTGTATAATTCGAAAGCAGAGCGCCATCCGGTGCACTAAAAAAACATAAGGCTAGGTACTTTTCACCGGTGAATACAGCAATAATTTTATTGTGTACTCGACGGGTTTCAGATGGAGAGGGAACGGAAGTTGAGTCCTGATGAATACAAGGGAAGTTGACTAAGATTGGCCGAGCGCAATAAACGAACTGAAACCCAACAAAGTTCTCCCGCCGGTCGCGATTTCGCTTCTGTTCTATTCATTTGTTTTTATTTATTTTTTAAAAAGTGTTTTTCGCATTTTGAAGATCAATTCGAAGACCCTGTTAGCGAGGACAAGAGTAAAACTAAACTGGCCCATTTTTTTTTTTAAACTCGCGTTGTTATAGAATATGTCTCTTTGTACGTGTTGCATAAATAATTAATTTGAATTCGTCACCGGAAAGTTTTGTTCGTAAAGGGAACTGACGTAGCCTCTAAAACATGACTTAACTCCCTGCTCTTCAGAGGAAAAAGCTTATTTTTTTAATTCTAGTTTAAGCTTATCTCATTGAATCATCTACAGTTTAAGCGTTCTCTATATTTTGTTCGAAAAATGCAATACCGGCAAATTAACGTCTAGCATAATATGCGCCATAAGATATCCATGTATCTTCGTCTTACAGCACTCTTCTGAATATTCCAACTTTTTGTAAAACCACAATGGTTGCATGTATTATATACCTAGTCACTCAGACAACCAACCTGTATAAATAATTGAGTAATAGTTTGATGGGATTTTAAGTCTTCCTGTTTTATACAGAGCAGCAATAAATGACAATATAGTGAAAACACTTTTCTTATTGGTTTAAGCCACAAATTCCAAGCTTGACGACAACGAAAAGCAACGTGTGCTTGGATGATAAATAAACCCACATCAATAATGAAACAGACATATAGTCTTCAGTTACAGTCAGGTTATAAATAACGAAAGCTACCATTTCGAAAACAAGTGTCAATTTTCTCGACTACTTCCTTTTTCTCTCTTACACTTAAAACAGGAACAATCCAATGATCCAAATTTATATTTGGCTCAAAGTGTGGCCTCACGTATTAAGAACTTAGCAAACTTTGCGCGATACTTAACTCTGATATAATGTTTGTTCCTTTATTTTATTAGGGAAAGTCTTTATTTTTCCGTAATTAAACTCTGGGGTTTTGCAAGCTAGATTTGACCATGATGTATTTATATTGTTTCAAGTTGAAACGATTGAGTTAATATGCACGCAAGGCTACTCTTTAATTTTTTAATAGTTGAGTAATATCTCATGAACATCTGCACAAAAATTCATGAAACCTTCACAAAGAAATCTGTTTGTGACGTCCTGTTTATATAACTTTAGGGCAAGCGTGCGAGCCTGGACGGCCAATATATAGACTCACTTTCCTTGGCTCCCGCGGTGACGAAGAGGGAAGACGAGACGGGGGGGGGGGCACGTGAAGAAATAGACCAATGACGTACTTGCGGATCATTGTTACGAGATTCCCCCCCTCTCCCTTACTTGAACATTGAGCTTGAGTCCGATCTGTAATATACAGACCAAGTTTCTTTCCATAGATTTATGACTTCAACGCAGAACCAGAAATCGACGGGAACATCACTAGGGGCGTGCAACTCCCATACTGACCCTATGTCACGGCATTTTCACAGACCGGTCTATTTTTAGACTTCTTTTCCCGCGAAATAGGTGAGTTTCGGTCTACATGAGCGCGCATCGGTGAGGAAAAAATGGCGGTTTTTCTTTTCAATCTTTCGTTGAACTGATAAAGTAAGTTAAAATTTAAGTCCGTGCATGTGATTGGTCACTGAGTTCCTGTGGGGTCTGAATTTGCGGAAAATTCAAACTTGAGATAGATCGGTCCGTGAAAACGCCGTGACAGTAACATGGGGTTTAATATGGCTCCTGACGGGAAATATAAAACCCGGTGCAGTACCAAAACCCGCAATATAAGAACCAGTGGATTACGAACCACAAGGCTAAAATTTTCTTTTTAAGCATCTGTTAAATAAGCATCTGTTAAACTACTTTAGCCTAAGAAATTAGACTGGTTCTTCTATAAAAGGTTTCAACATTGATTTGGATTTGTTCATTTTTTGTTTTGTTTTGGTGAAAAAAAGATAAGTTCAGGCTGAATGACCAAATTTTAAGTTGATACAAGATAAATGCTTTACAAATGTTCTAGGTGATGTATATACAATACGAACCAGTTAAGAACCACCTTAGCCTTATTTCTCACTAAATACCAATTACATAAGAACCACTTAAGCCTAACCTCGAAAAACAGTGAATCTTGTATGGGGGTTTTTACTGTACCCCCATCCACCTATCCCAGGAGTATAAAGAAAATGTCCCGGGAATGGCGCTGGATGAAAGAGGTTTGTTTACAACCGCAAGATGTGAATTTTATTGGTCCACATTTACGACGCAGACCAGTTTGGAATGTTACGCGTTCCGTGACCGGATCCACGACATCCCGGCAAGGCCCACACAGCACTGCGAACAGACTTAACTACATGAAACTAACTACTATCAGTATAAAATTCCACTTCACGGCCCCCGTTTATGAGCCCAAGTGAAAAACAGATGTGTCTCCTATCGACTAATTATATCGCCTCCTCTCCCGTTCAACATTGGCATATCGACTCACTAAGGTTCAAACGGAGCATTGAATATTGCAAAGAGAGGAAGTAGTTCAACTTGGTGTTTTAACTCAAATGTGGCTCTCTTTCTTCTTTCTTTCTTTCATCTTGAAACGGCCGCTTTTAAGTCCCACCCGGATATAGACTCCTCCAGTCAAAGAACCCAAAATCATCATCGAAGATTAGCATACAACTCTTTCGAGAAACGCTGTCCTGCCAAAGCGTAAAATGCGACAATGCCGAAAGGTATAGTGGGTACTGAAGGGTGGGTCGAAACACGTCGAATAGAAAGAAACAAAGGAGGGAAACAACACTATGTAACACGTGCATCCTGAAAGGTCCTTCTCGCTGAAATACCGCGAACCTCAAAAAAGCAACGCTAAGCTTTTGTGACAATCTTTACACCGACCTCGTTCCTAGGGCTATCTCTAGTGGTGACGAAAAAAAGACCTCAAGAACGAGGTCGACAGCCGGCAATTGGCTGCATTTCGAAGAAATGACGATTTACTTCTCTAGCGGGGTCCAGCCGTAAAGAAAAAGCCGCCATTTTCATTTTCAGAAATTGTGCGCAGTAGGGGATGCGCAGTGCAATACTGGGGAATGACCTTAAACGAACCTCTGCGGCAATAACATGCACGCGAAAATTCTGCCAATTTCTCTATGTACTACTACAGTACTGATAATAGTGTTTTACAAGGATTTCCACCACATGCGGCACAACTTCGATTAATGAAGCAGAATTTGAAAAACAGCACGTTAGCTGACTCATCCCCGATCGTCTTCACTCGAGAAACCTCTCGCTCGCCAACCTCGTGCTCCGCAACTCGCGTGCTGCGGTGCGCTGTATAGCGAAGACTAGGAACTAGTCAGCAAACCCGAAGGTTCTATAATCTTTTGCTTCTCAAATTTTGCGTCATTCTCGTCTGCAAACAAGTAGCACTTAATATTAAGTTACAAACAATTCCAGTTAACTAGCACCTGTCAATTTTGTGACACAATAGGTTACTATAGCAACCATATGAGCTGCTAAAAAAACCCATTCATTTTAGTTTTAGGTTCTTATAAATCAAATATGAGCTTGGCCACCCTCATTTTTTTATTATGGAATTGTGTGATAAGCATGATAAGAGTCAACTTTTTGCAAAATTTCCAAAAATTCTGTAGAGTGATTTCAGAGCCACCTTAATTAAATTTTGAAGATTTTGTTAGAGAATTTTTAATATTGGAGTCACAAGCAGAATCAATTTTTCTGATTCCAGTTATGTTTCTGTTGCTAATGATTCAGTGAAAACTAAATTGTTGGAAGTTCAGAAACAAGTGGAAGCTCAAACCAATCACAATTCCAGTTTTCACTACATCTTAAGCAACAGAGTCAAAAATCAGAATAAGTATTCTGCTTCCAGTTCAGTTGGTTTGCTCTGTGCACCTGATAATGACCCTGACTATAACTTAATTGCTGGTGAAAACTAGCTGCTGGCCTTTTTTTAACTCTCCTTGCACAAATAAATATCAAGTCATTATTTGATTGTTTTTTTGACAAGAGTTTAAAAACAAGTGATCTAGGTATGGCATTGCATCTTGTCCTGTCTAACATTACACTCATATCTACTCTCTTCTCAACTGAAAATCAAATAAAAAATAACTGGGAATGAGTCTTATCTTTGGAGAGCCTTCAGTGGATTCACAGGACAAGAAAACAAAAATTATGAGTGGAAAATTTCAAACAATGGGATTATAATGAAAATAAATTGCCATCAAGCTGAAAAATTCACACCAGCAGCATGACAAAAAGTAAAACATTTCGATGCAGAAGCTCTGTCAGTGTGTGCTCCACATCTCACTTAATGTTCCACTAGATGTAAGTATCCAGTGTAGAAGTTGCTCTTTGCTGATGAGCATTTGGCATTGCAATGTATTTCAAGGCCATGTATCATCTTGTCTTTTCTATAACCAGCTTTTCATGTCTGTACATTTGTCCTAATGAAACCTGCAAAAAATATATGTGCATAATTATGTTTTGGTCTAAGAATGGAAAGTTGACTTCTATGTAACATAATGGTGATGCACAACCATCAATTAGTGTGGACAATCGAGCAGTAAACAGTGGTTGATCATCCTGCTGTTCTCAAAAGGTCATTTTACTAAGGACATTCACCAGTGGCCATTGTAGTCAAAAGAGGTTAAAATAAGAGTGAATGTGTGGACTGTCCAGCTTGACAAAAAAAAATGGCTGTTGTAGAGAGATGGTTTTAGTGTAGGTTCAAATGTTTTTACTGCTTTAAATGCTTGAACCTACAATCTGGGACAGAATAAAAAAGGAACAATTAATCCCCTTCCCCCCCAAAGCAATGACAAAGGAGTGAAGGAACAAAAATGCACCATTTTGGCATCATTGAAATGGGCGGGGGGGTGGGTGGTGGTCTAGATGTTCCATTTATTTTGTCCAAGATTGTAGAAGCACCAGAAATTCTTCTACAGGAATTATCTGGGTAAAGGTTAGTTCTGAATAGAGCTGTTGTTAGTGACTGATGTCACTGAGTAGATGTCATGCTCACAATCAAGAGACTCTGAAGATGACTTCTGTTCGGGTTGTCAAAATATCAGGCACTAAGAACCACACTCTTCAGAACTATTCTCACTAGGCAATCACATTACATTCTGAACAATTTTGTACAATAATGTCATTATTGATGAAGGAAAAGAAGTAAAAATTTTGCACTGTAGTGACTTGCAAATACCAAAGATAAAATAGGTAGATTAATGAAATAAACAAACAAATACCTGTCTTTTCATGATTTCTAAACTACTCTCTGCTTTTCTGACCAAAGCCTTGATTTTTTCTGGGTCTGAAACATCTTTGTTTTCTCTGAAAGCATCTTTTATTCTTCTTGTGGCATACATCCTACAACAGAAAGATTATTACAAAAATTTAGTCGAATACATAGTTAGGAAGTGATGAAAGCATGGTGACGTGGTCAGACAGTCAATAAAGACCTATGCAGGAATTTTTGAAATGACCTTTGTCAGACTTTAACAAAAACCTTCCTCTACATGATCAAACCAGCTGGGAAAAATTATCCTCACAGCCGGTCAATTTTGCTGAATGAAATTTTCATTTATTCAAAGGACATCACTCCAAACAAATATGTGTACTGATTGGTTTAAAACCATATTTGTGTAACTCAATAGAAACATAGAACTAGTATGAGCTGTTGACATAATGATGGTCTGAGTAAAGGGAATTAAAGTCAACAAAACTTTGTAATGGTGACACCAATCATGCATCTGTCCTCTAACAGATCGTAGGTGAGAACAAATCAAAATGTGAGAATAACTTGCTTGATTATATAACAAGATATAGAAACACAGTTTTAAACCATTCAGAATGCATATTTGTTTTGGGTTATTTCCTAATTGAGAAGTAGAAATCATGTACTGTGTTCTGTCGAGTTATAGAAACATGGTATTAAACCAATCAGTGCCCGTATTTGTTTTGGGTTATTTTCTAAACGGCTTTATTACATTTCACAATCTAGCTATTGATTTAATGCCCGCTTAGCGACAATGGCATAATCCCTGGGGTATCCAATTGATGGAAACCGATGATCAGAAATTAATTAATTAAATTAGTTAATTGGTATCGATTGGTATCGGCCAATCGATGACCAATCGATAACCACACAAAAACCGTTCATTTATTGCTATTGATTGGCTCAGCAACCTCGAACAGATGTCATGCCCACGACCTGTCCATTCATCCCCTATTTTAGAAAGCCCTGGGGATGAAATTGGTAAAACAAATTCCCACCCAGTCTTCTCAACCCAAAGAATATTTAACAATTAGACCCGCAGCATGCAAGGGCTATGGGTCAATAGCCCATGAGGCAAAGTCTCATGGGCTATTGACCCATGGCCCTTGAGGGCGAAGATGACTATTGCTAATAGTCCTCTAGTAGTGTAGCGAATCAAAATGCAGGATTTGCATTAGTCCACTAGTTGGGTGATACTAAACCCCTTTACACATGTACTTGAATTACCCACTTGCCTGTCATTGCCTTTCCATGTCATACTGTCTACGCAAGACGTCTGGGTAGAGGGTTTACTGAATATGCAACTCATGCTGCTGTTTTTGGCAATTTCATTGATTCCAAAAGTACAACTTCTGTTACCAGAATTTTTCTGTGAAGGCATGATGCGACCACTTTCTGATTTTTTTTTGTAAGTCTAAAGATTGGCCCACAGAAGAAACTTATAACTTATCAAAAAAAGAAAACGGATTCCTGTGGACGGGCCATTAACATTAAAGAGAAAGAAGAGAGTATCATTCTCCTGTTATCATTAAAATGAAATGTGTTTACAATTACTGGCTACAAAGTTGTGTTTTTATTTGTCTATACCTCTTCCATCCAACTGCAACCAATTAATACCAATTTATATTTCAATTGGTATTGATAACTGATACAAATCGATAACCTCACGAATCTTTGCCATCAATTGGTCACCGATTATCAATTGATTAATTGATATCGATTGGTATCGATTGATATCGATTGTCATCGATTATCGATTCTATCAACTGGATACCCCGCGTGTAATCCGCTGCACGCGATGTTTCAGTTCAAACTTCAGGACGAAAAAGGTCGATGCCACATCAGTGTCGATTCTTAGTTAATCCAATTCTCATGCTAGCACTCTAGAAAACACTCTGACAAGATGTTACGTAAGCTAAACGGTACACATTTCTTGGTTTAAGGGCAAACTGGTGTGATTGACATACCAGTAATTTTATCACAACAACGGGAACAATGTTCATTTTTAAATCACAGAATGTTAAACTTCACATACCTGTAGTTATAGCTGGTAAATGATTTTCCAACTCGCAACATCTGACGGTAAAGATGCAAAACTTCTCGACCCGTCGCCATGATGTGAAGGGCCATGTGGAAATAAACTGACGCATGCTTTGTTCGATTGTTGTGCTCGTGGGCTCAAGTTCAATCGTCCATTACAAACTCGAATTTTTCAATAGAGGTAGATCGTAATGATGACTCAGTTATTTTCTTCGTGACTGCCTAATGTCTGCGGCCATATTTTTCTCCAACATCTAAGCCATGGCGAAGATCAAAATCTTTTGGCTCGGATTATTTATTCAGTTGACTTTCTTTGTTCGCACGAGGTAAGAATTTTGGTACCCGGATCTGTTGCTTTTTACACGTGATTTCTGGCTAAATGAACCGACCTTTACTTCCGCTTATCATCCTGGATTTCTTTTGCAATTCATGCATCCATGAAAATTATCTTTCTCCTAGATCAGGTCTTGTTTCTCAATGCTACTAAATGCTACTCTTTTTCCCGATTCACTTCTTTGATTCCTACTTGCAACTTGATATCCACGTGGAATAAGCGCGAAAGTCGAGCATAACATTTGCTTTCTCTTTCTTTTTACCGACTCAGTCCGGAATGTGGAGAGGTTCATCAAGGCAGTTTGCTGTTGCTGTTAACTTTTAATCACCTTTCTATTGATACAGATCATAACGTCAGTCTGAGTTACTGGGTTTGTACAAACGCAGTCTTTTGAAAAATTCTAACCTGTTCAATGCCTGCGGCAGCTACAATTTTTTTATTCGAGATTGTTTACTTATAAGCTTAATAAGCTATTATAGAAGAGGGTGAGTAAAATGTCATGATTTGTCACTGGCAAGCAATTAGCTGCTTGTTATTATTTGGGTGAATAGGTTTTGCAGATTCCTTGAATCTTCTGGAAAACTATTTCTCAAAATTTTCTCAAATCTGTGATCTTGTTGAAACAGATTTTGAGTTTTGCTGAGGCTTATTTGCATTTGTTTACTGTGAGAGTTTTGCATATTCATTGTAGTGAATCGGCGATTCCTATTTTTATCTGCCTACAATTTGCATGTTCGTTTAAACAATTATGAAGGCCAGAGGCAGATATTGATCTGCAAAACAACAAATCACATCATGTTCAAAGACTGTTTAATCACCTGACCAGATCGCAGTAAGTTTGTTTATGCACTTGACGCCTGCTGAATAAAGCTACAACTTGGCTATCAACGCTGAATTCTGTTTGCAAGGCAAAAATACACTGTAAGCCATCAATGGGAAAAATTTGGTTTTTTCAAACAAAGCCGCTTTTCAACTTTATCACTTAAGATAAACTTACAAAGGTTAATCTGGCTCACAAAGGTGAGGCCACAAAAATCGCCAAAAAATATAATTGTTAATAGGATAACAGTAAATAAATGTAAGATTTAACATAAAAAACAGCAATTGAGCTGTTTGTCGAATTTATTTAAAAAGCAATGCCAAAACCTGAGGCTATAATAAAAAAGTTGATTCATCCAAGGAGGAGGGAAAACTTTGTAACCAGCAAAGTGGTGCAACTCAAAAGCCAACTCTTTCCAAAACTGTTTGTTTACGTCGTCATATGTGCTGTATGTACATAATATCAAAGAAATCCATAGATGGGGGGCAGCATAATTCAAAATCAGCTGCCCCAAACATTCGACCCCAACCCCTCTTGGTTAAAACAAGATAAAAAAGCAAAGACGTTTGTTTTGCTCCAAGAAAATGAAAAGGGAAGGCAATAGCATAAAACTCTTTATTTATGTACAACGTAACAAATAAAACGCTTTTATAGAGCTTCTAACAACTTGACCTGTTACAGTGCACAAGCTGACATGACTTTTGACACTTTCTGCATGCTATGCACATGTGCAGTTATGTAGCTGTGTCCAGTTACTTGTAGGTGCTACACTGATCTCAGCCACTCAAAAGAAAATGAAAACACATCAAATGAATATTAGTAGTAATTATATTTATTTGAAACACGACAGAGTTGATTTCTATATATTAAACTGATTATTGTGAAGGTCCATACACGTGCAGCCAAGATTACCATTGTCAACCCTCTGTTTTGGCGTAACAGATTAAGTGTAATTATACCAATATAGAAAGATTGAAAATCAATATTCTTTCAGTAATTATCCTGAAAAAGCTTTGTGAACAAACAGAGTAATTATTATAAATTTCCTCGCAATTCAGTGAAATTCTGTAAATGATTATTTACCAGTAATGTTAATTGTACTCACCAAATGTGGGAGTGATCAATGATTGGAACTTGCCTGATGCTTTTCTCACTTGCTTTGGCGAACAGGCGAGTGTAATAGCCACAAGCTATAAAGGAGGTGCTAATTTGAATCTCCCTCTTTCCTTAATTTGGGGACGGTATGAAAATGTCTCAGAACCACACATTTTGTTCATCAAGTAACATGACCCTGTTTTGCAAGAAATAAAGATACATGTATTGACAGTGGCTGAAGAGATCTTCATCAAGGCAGAGAAGAAACATTGGAATCTTGATATATTCAGTCTTCCAATATTATTGAAAGTAATTTTCTGTTCCCTTGGTAGAATAGGCAGGAAAATTTACCCTTGATTTTTTCAAACCAAGTTTCATTCCGATAGGCAGTTTGAAATCATTATTGGGGTTCTCTTATGTGTTTCATTATTTTTCTTTACTTCTGATCATAATCGATGAAAAGTTGAACTTTTTTTAATGGTTACTGGGAAATCTGCTCAGTTACAATATTCTGATTGATCGACTCGCTGTAACATATTGAATGACCTTATTTAATTTTGCAAATTTTTTCCTTTGTAGTGAGCAATTTCAAGATCCTTTGAATCAACACATCTTTGATTATGATGAAAACCACCACTTGAATGATGCAGTAAGAACAATGATTATAAGTAATATTTATTATTAATTAAATAACAAGGTTTACTATTAACAATAATGGTAGAAATGTTAGGTAAATAACTATTATAAGTCATTCTGATTGATATAATTGTAATTTTAATTTTTTAAAATTAGGAATTTGAAAAAATTATATCGCAATATGATAAGAATGAAGATGGAGAATTATCAGCTGAGGAAATGGCAAAGTATTTCCAGGATGCTATGGTAGGTATACATGTATATATTCAGTGTTTGAATTTGAATAATTTGTAAGAGACAAGTACTTGCCACTCTGGCAATTGACTTGTAAAAATGCACTTGGAAGGTTTTATAATTTGCCCTGATGCCCTTAAGACAGACCAGTCACAAACCATGTAGTTCGTGTTTCAAGGTCGAGGTCAATGTCCGAGGTGTAGACCATTTGATTCAATTAATATGTAAATTGGAATTGTCAATGACCTTGCCTGTTCTCATTTTATCTGCTAGGCTGCGTTACAAGGAGAAAAGAGTGGAAACGTGCCACAAGAAAAGCCAGGAAAAGGTTCGACAAAGAAGAAAAGTACAGAGCAGAAATCTTCAATAAGATCACAGCCATCAACTGCTAACAGTTCCAACTGGAATGTAAAGCAAGTTGTCGGCAGTGTGGCTGGAGTCCTTTGTTTAATAATAGTGATTGCTGCAGTAGTCCAACAGAAGAGAGGCACAAGCAACCATGCAAGTATGAATAACATCTTTTTGTGTCATGTTAGCCCCAACTGCCCTGCACGCAGTTTTTGTTTCTCCTTCTGTGATTGAGAGAGAAACCACTGCAAGCAACCGTCTGTTTTTCCATTGAGCATGTGCGAGTTTGCAAGAGGTGATTGTACAGTGCCAGTCAAAATAATGCAAATTTATCACCAAGAACACTCCAGAAGTTCTAACTATTATCTAGTTTGTGGTATAAATCTAAAGTGTAAGACTTGCTTGCTCTCTCTCATCTGGGATTGCTGAGCTCTTTGAACACAATACTCCGAACAGCAAATGATTTAAACTGGGATAATATGATTGAAGACAGGCTTGTAAAAGCTATTTCAAGCGACTGGACATCATCAAAAGCAAAAACAGAAACCCACTCAAAGCACCACTGAATGCATGGTTGCAGCTTTGCTTGACACAATTTCCAAAAGTAAACTCAAACTGATGTAAGAAATGCAAACTATGCGTAAATGATGATTCTTCTTTCTTCAAATGGAAAGCTCTGGGAGTGAGGATATGTTTGTGTTGTCTAGGAAATTCTGGCACTCCTATAATAAAAATCTCATGCCAGCAACCCAGAAAAAGTTAGCAGATATTACATTCTGCATGCCTTCAGCTGGGAGTGAAATATTGATAAGTGGAATTTGTGCAGTGTTAATAAATGAGATGTCAGTTATTGGCATTCCACTACTGGCAGTGACTGTCTAGTAAGCAGAAGGTCTGAGGTTTGACTCCCAGCTGAAAAACTCAAAATAAAATTATTTTTCCAAGTATGCCTGTGCCACTGACAGAATATTTTATGTTTAGTTGTCATGGGTTATCAAAACCACTTAACCATACTGTCCCACATTTGAACAACTTTTGCTGAGTAAACACCGATCTCTAAGTTTCACAAAATGATTTATACACTGTCTAGGTGTTGATGTTAATGATGTCCGAGCTGCAAGGTTAAGAAGACTGGCCACTGAGCAACACAACTTAAATGCAGAGAATGCAACATTTCAGCAAAAAACTGAGGCATCTCCAGTGAACAGGCCAGTGATAGTTTCCAATGACAAAGGCCCTGTAAGAAGAAGATTGAATGATAAAAGTGAGGCATCTAAAATGAACTCAGATAAAGCAGGAGGCTCAGGAGCTAGCAAGAGATTGGACAAATCAAGACTTTTATGCCCAAACGTCAAGCGTGCAGAGGATTGTCTGCAACCACAGTTGTCTAATGTAAAAGAGAGATCACCGGTTACTGTTGAGATGGCAGCTGCCACTGTTCAGGCTACTGTCTCCGAGAGGAGCCGAGTTACTGAACCAGTTGAAGTAAATAGTATGACTTGTGACCCAAAAATGGTAGCTGATGATATTGATGGGATAGACTCAAGGGATTCTCAGAAGGAACTATCTACAGTGTCACTCAGGAAGCCAGCAGGTATAACACATAGCTCTGACTAAGTACTTGTTTTATTACCTACCAACATTTTATGGCCCTTTTAAAGAGTTAGAAATTTAAATGCATGAAACACTGATATATAGTCATGAGCCCTGTTAAAGGCTGCGTCTAACTAATTACGGATGACAAATAAGCCTTGCGGAATTGGCTAATAACATAATTATTTACAAATTAGGTACGTGCATTGATAGAATTATTAATTAAATTTAATTGTAAACCTTCACTTTTTAACTAAATGGTTAATACATGTATATAGTGGTGATTGATTTCCTCAAGTCACATGTACAACCAGTTTCTTTTGGTCCTAAAGAGAAGTTCTTGATTGATTTTATAACGCATAATTGTATTTTGTACCAAAATTTAATTAAAATTCATTTGACTTATTTATTTGTTTAATATTTTCAAAACATTTGTTATTTTTTTCAGTGACAAAGCAGGAAAAGCCTTTACAGGTTAGGACAGAACTTTGCATGACTCAGCAATACTGTATGTGGCTTACATACACTTATAACTGAGTTGCTGCATTGGTAAACATTTTGAAATCAAGGAGTGGCAAAAAAACATTTTCATGAAGACTAAGAAAATGTTTGAGAAAATTTGCATGCCATGATTGGTCAATTCAAGGTCATTACAGTGTATCTGTAGACCTTGTGCAGTCTATGCCACGTTTGTTTAATCAGGATTTAGTACATGTAACATTCATGTACATCACAAGTTTCAATGTGTTCTTACTAAGTTGCAGTTATTGTAAGAACAATTAATTACGGAAAAGCCTCTGCTACTATATGTAATGTATTGTTGAGTTATATATTACAGTGTATTAGTAGGTAAGTGTGAGAAGCACCTCCACCACATGCTTCTTTAAGCACTTCTCTTGTGCTTAAAGATTCCTGCATGTTTTTTTAAATCAGCAATGCAGTCAGGCTGCATAAACTGCATGTATTTCATTGTTAAGTAACATCAAAAAAGCTTTTACAGGCCAGTATAGAAACCTAGGGGCTACTCGGCAAGAGCCACAGAGTTCCCTAGAGGCCCTTCAATGGAAGCAAGCATTTTTTATGCTGCCATTGCATTTGAGACTTGCAATTTATACTGATAATTTTGTTTTCAGGACCTTCCATATGAAGAAGTGGTAAAGATGGTGTTGATGCAGGTTTTGGAATGCTCTATTGTAAGTTAATACGTTTGGACACAATTTTTAGAAGCTCATTCTCTGGAATTTTGTCCTTGAAATATGATTTGAAACAAAACTTTCAATCTATATGTATGGTACATGTATAGTGGGATACCAGTGGGAAGACTGGAAGATTGGGTGTGTACCTGTATAGATATGCATCTCTACTTGTTATCATTCACATTGTAGGAAAATCAAGTTTCCAAGAAAAATGAGGGTCTTCGACTACCAAAGGTGTGAAAACATTTTTATTGAGTAGACATCTTCTGCCAAAACATAGTATGGTTGAAAAAGTGTAGTTTTGACTCACCTAAGGAAAAATAAAGTTGACAGTGTTAACAAGTAAGGTTCAAACTTTATTACTAAGAAAAACTCTAAGATACAAAAATTTCAGTGGCACTTTAAGTGGCTGTGACTGTGTTTTAGTAAAGCATGGTGAAGAAATTTATCATATACAGTAGTGTGTTGTTAAATAGTGACATCTGTTAGTACAATTGGACAAGAGTAGTTTGAAAGTGTATGTTTGAATATATGCGGTTTAGCCTTGTTGTTTAAGCTGAAACAAACTAAATTCGTTTAGGTTGGAAATGATAAAGGACAAGCAGTGCTACAAATTGAGGCAACTGAATTACCAGTTAACAGTGAGGACTTACATGTAGGCAAGGTAAAAATTAGCTTTAAGCAATAGAGAAATTTTTGTGTTTACTTAGCATCATCTAAACCTCTAGGAGGAATTTTGGGAGAATTTGAGACAGTTATGCAAACCCCAGACGTAGTAGAGGGAGGCAACAACTTTTGAGAATTCTCCCAAACTCCCGAGTGTACATATACCAGTATATATAGCTCAGTTATTTTATAAAGAACTTGTCAGAGTAATTGAACAACTATTTTGTAAATATTTATTTTTAGAACAGGTATTTTTATACTGACACCATTAAATGGTGTTAATTAATGTTTTTAGTAATTATTAATTATTGATAATTCATTTTTATTTTTGTTACCTAGAAAGTAGAAAAACTTCTTGCTAAAAGAATCTATGGAGAAGCGGTAAGAATAATTAACATAAAATAATATGTGACCTCATGAAATTTGTGAAGGTTGAATGTACATGTAGTAAAAACAGCAATGTTTAATAATAGATTGTAAGTTAGCAAGTGAAATTGGAAAGAAAAAAAGGAAAGGAAGGAAGGAAAATATAGGGGAAGGAATTGAACTACAACAAGGGGCAAGGAAGAGTGAAGGGAGGAAGTGGAAAAGAGAGGAAGAAATTTAGGAATGAATAAATGAAGGAATGAAAGAAAAAAAGGAAGGAGTTCAAGAGAAGTTTAAGGGAAGAAAGGCTGTAATTGGATATAAAGTAAAAAGGTTGAATAGTACAAGAAGTCAAAGGAATCATGAACAAATAACAAGTTAAGGACAATTAATGTCTTGTATTGTTCAATTGGTTTCTTCTGATGGTAGGATCCCTTGAAGTTTGCAATTCTTTGCTTTGACCGGTGCTCCCAGCTGCCAGGAAAGAAGTTCAATACAATTCGAGATGGAGGGAAAATTTGGAAAGAAGTGACATCAACTATAATGGAGCCATGTGTAAATACAGTTTTGAAGCATCTTGTACATGGTGAGAACTTCACTGTTAATTAGCTGCTTTTCACCCTAATTGTTAAATTGTGACAATTTGTACTTCCTGTAGTGTTAACATTCAACCAAAACTGGGTAACTGGGGTCCAAATGGTAGTCATTTTATATTTCAATTAAAAGGCAGGTTAAGAGGATAATGGACATCGTTTTAAGAAGCAGTCTCTATCTATTTCTATATAGTATTAGATGCCTGCTCGCTGATATGGATAGACATATTTATTAGATAGGCTCACTCCATGCTCATGGAAGCACATCCAAGAAACATAAAATTGCATTATTTAGAGAGATATAGAGAGGAAGCTACATCAGGCGTAGCTACTTTTCTTGTGGGTCCTCTATCCTGGTCAAAATTGGAATTTGGAGATGTTGTTATTTTGTGGAGGGAGTAAAACCGGAGAACCCATAGAATAACCCTCATCTGGAGCAATGAAGCCTGAACCCAAATATGATGTCGGGCTCTCCACACTGCACCATCCCTGCTCCCCGCAAGTTACATGTACAGTGTAAGTTAAGCCTGTATCCTCACATCTTAAGCTCCTTATATTGAGTTGTTCAAAGCCATTTGTAATTGCATCACAATTTAAAAAGAAAGATGTCCAAATTGTGTTTATTTATTTGCAGCAGCAGCAAGTCCTACTGGAGTTGAAGATGACTTGTGGTCAGATTTTGTCCAGTCTGGCCAATCAGAAGTATGTGCAGATAACTTTATTTGTTGTTCTCCTCTTAAGTTTCTTGCTAGAGTTTATTTCTCAGGGGAGTACTCCCAGAAAAAAAATTGGTGGGGGTGTGTGACCTGCTTCCCAAAACCCTTACTCTCTTATAAACAAAATCTGCAGTTTTTGCTACTCTTTTTATGACCTGACCAAAAATTTGATACCATATTTATGACCATTGCGGCTTTCACAATCACCACAAACATAACTTTTTATTGAAGGGCTTTTTGTTGATGGTCTTATCAAAAACGATGTAAAAGTAGCTTCTTCTAGAAAACATAGTTAATTCAAGACTAGAGTGCTAAAACCATACCCTATTTATGACTAAAACGGCCAAAATTGATACCCCACTTATGACCAGAATGGGAGAAAAATCAAATCCTTTGGGGCCAGACATACATGTACCTATATCCTAATAAAGGGAGTACCCACCCCCTTCCCCGGGTTTATTGGTTATTGCATTGGACTGCTTGATTATAACGATGATGAGTCTTTTGCATTGACCATCCGACCACTGCACCCTCAAGTCTTAATGCCAAGCTGTTTTAATACACTATTGTTGTTAGGGTCCATCTCAGTTTTTTCTGGCAAGTGTTGGAGGCTGGTCATGTGATGGTGTGACAGTGAGTGGAGATCTTCTAAGTAGACTGCTTGAAAAAGGCAAGCAGGATTCAGAAGTTAAAGACACTTTCGTTGAAATGGTATGGAAGTAAAATTTATACTTCACTGTATTTATCTTTCTTTTAATGAGTTAGTACTACAATTTATTATTAAAGAATAATTATTATTCATACTTGTTGATTGAACCACCCTAAATTCCTATCTGTATCCATGGGGGGTCTAATGGTTGTTTGTTTCAATAAATTTAGGTAACTATTGGAGGAAGACAAGTTGTGCGAGTCAAGAGGTAGGTGACAATGAAGTCCTGACATCGTCAAATCACTCTCATGTTATGACAGTGATTTGATGATGGAAATGAAAATATTCAGAATTCGTAACTTTGAAAAGAGATAATGTTTTGGTTGCTGCTTGAAGAAACATGTAATTAAGTCTTTACTTGGGATAAGTTAGAATTTTTTCAATGTCAGTGGTTTTAACCTAGTGATGAGTGGTTCATACAGTGAGACTGTCTGAGTGAGGGTTCTGAAAAGAGTTACTGTTGGTGACTGATATTTCAGTAATTTGGTTATATCAACTAAGTTGACAATGTAAATTGGCCACTGTAACGAGTTCAAAAGCTGATATTTTAATGCCTTTAACCTTTAACTCGTTTTGGTGGCCAATTTACATTTTCAACTTAGTTGATATAACCAAATTACCTTGTTACTCCTACCGAAGCAGCACCACAGTTTCTTAGAAACTTTCACCCTAAATTCATTTGATACAAAATGTATTTCAGTACCCTGGGTAGAAGTCATCTTCAGAGTTAAGTGATTAAACTCGTTGGTGACAGCCAATGAGCACAGTGTATTTGTATCTATAACAATATTCTCGATGGTGATTGGTTTGTCACGTAATCGGCGCATGATCAAATGGGTGTCCAATTACAGATATCCAATTTGAACTTTTTGTCATTGGATACCTGTAATTGGATGTCCATGTGATTTGCATGTCAATTTTGTGCACTTTAGTGGCTTTCTTCGCTATGTTTCCTACAGTTTTTAAAACTTGTAGTAAGTGCTACTGATGTTTTTGCTTAAAAAAAGTTCTCCAAAGAGAATTTTTAAATTTGTTATAAATACGATTAATTCATAACTAGACCTTGTAGTGCACAATTGAGGAAGTAGTCATTCTCGTAATTTGAAATCGGCCCTTCACTTTGCCTTCATTCAATTTTGAAATTACTCGTGATTACCCTCCACTCGGTCCAATTACTGTTACTAATTTGTATTCTTCAGTAGTTCATTAACAATCTTATTTGAGTTCTTGTTTCCTGATCCTTTCTGTAGGTTGAATGAGATTACACTGGAGTGCAAGTGTATATTCCGAGGGCTGGAAACTCTTCTTTCTCAGGTATTGCTAGGTGACATAATATATTTAGAACTGGATGGGTTTACAGAGTCCATTAAAAGCTATCTGGTCCAACGCATGTCAACAGCCCATTACCTGCTCACAGTACAGAACACTGTAGAAGCCGGTATGATAAAATATATATTAACAGAGCTAATGTTACACGAGACATCTTTACCATGTAATAAATATGTTGGTTACACCTTGATGAGTTGGGACGGGATTTTCTTTTTCTACCCCCCCCACCCCCCGGCCTTCTCAGGCAGTTCACATAATTATGTTATTTTGTTTGTTTTAGCCCACCATGGCAGAGTTTCTGGCTGAAACGCTTGAGCAAGAATTGGACAGTGGAATAAAAGAACTGGTAAATAAAGAAACAAATGATTGTTTTTGCAGAATAGCGAGTTGTCCTGATTGCTTGGAATTGCAACAGACTTTACATTAACAGATGAATCAATTGTATGAATTCACAGGGTGTTTATTTCCAAGACAAGTCAATATTCTCGTCATTCCTGGTGACTTCTACAATGGACATGAAAAGGGACAAGAAGTCACGTTCACTTGCTTGCTTTCTTGAGCTGCCTCACTTCCCTCAGCCATTTCGGAGTGATGCTGATCAACTTCAGGTACTTGTAGTCTTCTGTTTGGGTTGTCACATGCTTTTAATTGCTGCATTACAGCTAGTGGGCAAGGTTTGTTAATCTCAGAGTAGCCTCTTATCTATCTATTCGTCTGTTAGCAGGCTTTCTAGTTTAGGCTTTGAATTCTTCGTGAGCAGCAAAGCAATAAGCTATGAGCCAGCTTATGAAAAAAAGCAAACAAAGCTATTCCTGCCAATAGCTCGTTATCACTTTTGGCTTTGTCATTCGCATGAAACCAGAACAATAGGATAGCCAAAGAATTATCAAATAAATAGCCCAAAATCTGTTTGTTGCGATTTATTTTCACTAAAGGGATAAAGGTTTTATAATGTTGTAGGCTTTCTTGTTTAGGCTTTGCATGAGCAGCAAAGCAGTAAGCTGTCAGCCAGCAAGTGAAGCATGACGATTCCTGCCTCTAGCTTATCACTACATGTATGTTGTGGCTTTGTCGTTCACATGAAACCCAAACAATAGTCAGGCCAAGGAATTGTCAAATAAATGGCAAATAATCTGTTTACCGCGATTTAATTTGACTAAGGGGATAAAGGCTTTATAATGGTGGGAGAGGAGGGTGGTGGAAGCTAGAGCGCGTCGCTGCTGCAAAGCAATCTCCATGTGATCGTGATACAGGAGACTTAACAGCGCTTTATATGAAGCCATCCATTGTTTTGAATGGGCTCATTCTTCTTCACTGACCAACTACAGCAATATTGGATGATAAATTAATGAGGTGTTTTTTCCTTTAAACTTTTTTAGTCTCAAATCATGGATGGCATTCATGGTTGTCAAAATGTTGTGCACAAGGCGCTGGTAAAAGTGTTGAAATCTAATGCCAAAGACAGGTAAGACACGATGTTGATAGAAAGGCGCCTTGCACCAAGATTCCACGACTCAAACTAAAGGGTGAAGAAGGACTCTGGGATTGAGATGGATATTTAAAGAGTTTTCTTGTTAGAGAGTTCCCTGCAGTATTGGGTTAAAAAATGGAACATTTAGATGCCCCTTCTTTTTTTTTGTTGTTACTGGTAAGATTAGATCCTTGCTAAACATGTCTGCCATTTTGTGATTTACGCTTTTGTTTTAGTTCAGCGATCTGTTTTTGTAAATCTAGGACCAAAAAAAGTTATGGTAAAATCTACGTACGAGCCAAGTGGCCCATCAGGCCAGAGAGCTTATCCCGGTTCCTGTAGCGTGAAGCGACTAGGAATATTTTTACACCCCCCTGGATGGGATGCTAGTCCATGGCAGGGTTACCCCGGCATTAAGTTCGCGGTTTCCCACTTGTTCACCTGGGTGGAGAGAGGCACTGTGAGAGTTAAGTGTCTTGCCCGAAGAAAACAACGCAATGTCCACGGCCAGGGCTCGAATTCGAAGCACTCGACCCGGAGACGAGCGCACTGACCATGAGGCCACCGCGCGTCCCATTTAAAGTACTAGTGTTCAGTAATACGCAGACTGAATGCGTGTTACTGACGGGCAAAGGCGTCATAAAGTGACTGGCCGTAGTCTGCAGCTCTTTCCCAACGGCTAAAGTTTTACGGATCAGTGCTATCACGGGTTTTCAAGTGATGCTTCAATAGTGGGTCACGTAAATACCCAGTCATTGATGACCAATGATAGTGATCTTCATCCTTTCAGATGTAACTCTGCAACATTGAAAAAAAAAATGATGCAGAGGGAGTTCGGAGTCACTTTTAATAGAAAATTGTTGCCAGCCCATCTTATTAAGTTTTAATTTAGTTATCCCACACGGTGATCAAGACAGAAAAGATTTACAGTTCACGTGAAGGTCTCAAATGTATTTTTAGCTTCAAGCTCGGTTTCTATTCGTTTCTTTTGTAGTGCACTAGCGTGGTTAGCTGGTGTTGTGTCACTGAATGACCTCAGGTTGGCAGCAAATTTGCCAAGAGATAATTTTGGAGCAACAGCCAGTGATGGTAAGATAACAAGAGTTTTGTAATTATTTAAAACATTGGTACAGGTCCTTCTGTCCGTCCGTCCATCTGTGGTGGGACCGTCCGTCTGTGTGGGGTGCCAAATTACCACAGCAGGTGGGTGACTTTTGTTGAGGTTTGCCGTAAGGTGTAGCATGGCTGGGCTGAGTGTTTTTTGAAGAAGACTGGAAAGACTGAGAGAATTAGTGATAGTGAAAGTAGCTGGGCCATGAAGGAAGGGCAGATGACCAAGAAACTGAGAAAAGTATAGTATCATGACATAGATTCAGATAGATAGATAGATAGATAGACAGACAGACAGACAGACAGACCGGTGGGTGGATGGACGGACGGACACTGAGACAGGCAGGCTGCATTGCTTGCGGTTTTCGGTGGGGTTCCTGCTGCGAAAAGAACGGGAAGTCGCGAGAAGAATGATGAGAAGAGAAAGAAGGATAATCCTTTCTCGCCGGCTCTTTCTCTTTTCAACATTCTTCTCGCGGTAGGTAGGTAGGTAGGTAGGTAAAACTTTATTTAGGCAGGGTGGCCCATTCAGCACAGTGGCTGGTATCCAGAGGGGCCAGAGGGGCCCTGCTAAATACAATTTCTAAAAATATAAAACGTCTAATAGTATAAAAATAGTTATAAAAATAGAGTTAAAAAAAACTAATGTCTAGTAGTTGAAATAGTCATATAAAAAGAGTTTAAAAAATTGAAACGAGTTACAAGCATGAACTGGTAAGGAAAAAACAATAGATATCATAAATTAGGTGCTATAAATAAAATGGGCTTTGACAAGATTTTTAAAAGAGGAGAGTGATACAGCTT
>OMLO01000392.1_pt1 | contig 27778 bp, 18 predicted proteins | sample 1674811 | NCBI WGS metagenome assembly OMLO01 (sample SAMN06265003, study PRJEB25207) | coral metagenome | isolation source: Coral host | place: Mexico:La Bocana,Puerto Morelos, Mexico | collected 2008-11-13
TTGTACAGCATAATAAACAGTACCACATGAAAGTACTGCTCAATAGCTTTCATTTGAATGGTCACACACTAGGGTTTATTGAGCACGCATTAAAAGTAGTTACCTTGTATCCTCCAGCAAGTGTTTCTTCACGTTTCTTGGTATCATTACTCATGCTCCAGTAATATGCATAAACGTCTTTGTTTTTAAATGTTGTCCTCTTTGTTAGATCGTCGCTGCCTCCAAAGAATGCGTCACCCCAGCCACCGAGGTTCAAACCATGTGTTTTAGTGATTTGAGATACCTTCTTGACGAATTTCTCAATCAGCTCTTTCTTTATTTGCTCCTCGCTTTTGGCTGACACATTTGCCAATCGGTCACAAGCTGGCGATCCTTTCCAAACCCCCCACGCGACTTCGTCACCCCCGAAATGATAAATAGTCAGCGGTTGAATGTCGCTGTGCATGCGTACCAGTGCTGATATCACGTGATCTAGAAAAGCGTACGTTGAATTGATGCAGGGGTTCACAACTTCATCGGAGAAGTGCTGGACAGAAAAATAGCGAGATTGATCTTGGAAGTCACTTAGTAGAAACCTCTTCGCTTCTTTCTCATTTTCTTGTCTCACTAATCTGTCATGACGGGCTATCATGCTCTTTATAGCTGCGTGACCGTGTCCCGGAAAGTCGAACTCTGGAATCACTTGAATGTGAAGTAGTGTTGCGTGACGAAGCATTTCTCTGTAATCTTCAGTGGAGTAGTGCCCAGTTCCCGAGGTACTAGTATCGGGACCTGAGCCGAGTTGAGACAGGATGCAACGTTTTTCTTGTAAGTCATGACACCTCTTGGATCCAATCTGTTGAAAAAACAATAATTTTACAAAAAAAGGGAAAATAAGAAAGAAAGAAAGTTTATTGAGAGTCTCCTGCAGTTTTAAAAAGACTGAATCAATGAGGTAGGTTTAGAAAAATATTAATGAAATCGATAATCTAATAATGCTAATTTATAATAAATAATCATAAATGATAAATTAACTACTTGAAATAATAATAATTAACTACTTGAACTATTTAAATGTGAAAAAATGCTCAGCTCTCCTGGTTCTAGAGTTAATTGAATTTCAAAACAAGTAGAATTGACGCGGGGTTGTTCGCGAATTATATATAATGAAAACTATTAACGAAGTGTTTTGGTCGTAAGCGGAACAGAGGATGTTTCTTCGTATTATCCATGTATTAAGCACAAGTACTTTCTCCTATCAGCCAGCCGGTTGTAGGGCCTCAGAGCAAGTTCCAGCCGCTTAGAATATTATTTTAAGGGCTCTTCAATTGTTTTAGAAAGGGATTCCGAAATAGCCTGCTATACTGGTACTGCATATCCTAAGACTGATCTCACTGTAATTAAATAAAAGATCAAGATGTTTGCTTGCTCAACACCCGCTCTACGCAATACCCTTAACGTGGTTCAAAACACTTGCCAGCACTTTCCAAGACTTAGATTTTGATGGGTCATTATAGCTACTCTTTAACAGTTGATGCCGCAATCATGGTATTAATAACCTGCCCAATCATTGGTCAACATGTTATCATTTTAGTGACATAATAGGCCAGCAGTTTAGTGTTATTCTGTATACCGAAATTTGATAATATAAAAATATTTCATCGTGCCGTTTTTGAATAATTTGAATAAGAATTCGTTTTCTCGCCATTGGACTACAACTAGCTTGCAACCGAGGCTAATGCACAAGTCTAGTACTAATAGCGACAATATGAATATGGTCTCAAGTTATTTGAGTGTTTATGCGTACTTGAGTCAATTCCTCAAGTCCTGGTATTTCCAGTCTCCATCCTTCGTTCTCTGACAGATGCAAGTGAAACTTGTTCATCTTGTACATAGCCATGGCGTCTAAAAGTCTTAGAATTTCATGTTTGGGAATAAAATTGCGTCCAACGTCGAGCATCAAGCCACGATACGAGAAACGGGGAGAATCTTTGATTGACACCTGTGGAACGAAGCCTTGGTCGTCCATGAGGGCGAGAAGAGTCTGGACACCATAGAAAACTCCAGAAGGTCCTTCACCAGTAATGGTGATAGTGTTTTCCTTGTGTACGTGAATTTGATATGACTCATGCGCAGTGGGTGAATTGCTGTTTGGGGTTACTAGTAAAAGCTTGATAATTTTAGCGGTGCCAGGGTCCTCTCTCTGAGATGATACTTGCAATCCTAGTTTGACTTTGGAGAAACGAGAGTGGACCACGAAATAGTTAGAACGAGTTACTATACCGTGTTATAAAAAAGATGCGAAATCCAGACAATCAAAAGATTGGAACCTAGATGTTATCTGCTCTTGCAATAAGTTTTTCAAGGTGCTTGGTTAGAATATAATTCTTTGCCAAATGGGCATTAAGGTTTTTGTACAAATGCACTAAGTTTTAACAGACACATAAATAATTTTGGAGCGTAACTCATTTCTCTGAGGGAAGCTACTGCCACTAAAGTACTTAATAGCTTCACTGAGTGAAACAGAGTTTTTTTTTCAGTGATGCCTACATTAACATAAACACATGAAAACTTGTAGTTAATAGTTTTCAATTTTAAAAGTTCTTGCATACGCCTTTCAAAGGAAACCTTGAATAAACAAATGTCTCGCATACTTGCCAAAAAGTTAACTTCATTTTCCAACCCTTTATCTCCATAAACCCGCCACTCATGTCCCACGGACACCTTATTCGTTTTGTCAGTGATAACGAGTTCCTTTGGAGTAGGGATAACCATATATGGCGCATGCCCGAGATCATTGACATGCGCAGCACTGAACTGGTTCCAGGTGAGCTTGTCAGAGGAAAACACGAAACTGAGGTCCTCGCCAGCTGTGTTAGCAGTGGTTCTTGGTTCCAGTCCATCGCTGGCAATGTACCAATTGGGTGTCAAGTTACAACGAGCCCTAAAAAGTGTGGTGTTGAATTGGACTTTGATTACATCTCCCGAGGCCAGCGACTGGAAATGACTGAGTGGCTCCAATTTATAAAGACAACCACTTATGAGGGTCATTTTTAAATGACTTCCTCCAGGCAAAACGTAGCCTTCAGGGTTATTGGTCAGCTGTTGCTCTTGGATGATTCCCAATACGCAAATGTATATTGCCCATTTTCCATTCCTAATGGGATTTGAACCTCCGTTATAAAGTGTTATTTGCGCCCTACAAGGGGATAACACATCAAAGTAGAGTTTCAAGTGCTCAGACATGTTGTCAATGTCTGCTTGGCATAACCCTTGTATACACAATGGACTCTTGGTGGAAGGTGATGGTACATAACTTGTTGTTTTTGTTGGATAAAAGTTGTTCATGACACGTTCTCCTGGAAGCGTGAGAATATCTGTAATTAGATAACACATAGTCAGATAACGTTAACTGTACCGTTTATACACTCTTGGCTCCTACAACTCTGTAAGGGGTTTTGGTTTTGGATGGGCAAATAGATGGACGAGCTTATATGCGGAATAAAGAATGTCGATTCGAAATGAGTGGCAGGACTGTTGGTCAAAATATGTTTTTTTTCAATACACCTTTTTTAATTAAGCTTAAAAAAACATCATAAGAAATCGAATTCATTTCATTTTAAACTACGGGGGGGGGAGGGGGCGGAAATTTTATCTGGGTAGACTTAAAATCGGAAGTAACATATATTTGGACTCATAAGAAGAAAGGGCTTACAAGCGGTATTGCACTGCCACATAGAATGAAATTAAACTAACAAAACCACTCTACCTAGCAAATCAGCAAGAAGAGTGACGACACAAGATCGTTCATCGCTTACGTCATAATAAATCTTGGCCTCGTGGTTTTTATATCAATCATTTTTCATATCCCAGATTCTGGACTTCATTTATTGAATTTTATGTTTGATTGCGTGCCAGTGTCTGAACGTCATGCGTCTAAGTCCAGACTTATGACTTTTGACATGTTTCTTTTGCCATTTATCATAAGAATGATCATTTATTCATTCAACCCGCAATCGCATCGTTTTCACTGTCACGCAATAAGGAAATTGATCGAAAACCATTCATTGGATAAAGTCAAGAAATAGTGATGTGAAGGAAACAAATAAAGAAGACCCTTCTCCAAAGTTGTAGAGTCTGTACGTTTTCCCAAAGTGCAGATATTCGTCGAAATAATTCGCAGAAATTTACTGAGCCCAGCATGGACACACCATGCTGGAGGCTACATGCTTTCGTGTACCGCCGTCGGCTAACCAGCGGAAGCGAATGTCGCTGTCGTTTTTATGCATAAAGTCGTATGGTCGCTGTCACTACACGATTAGAGTATATTCCTGATGGATAATAGAGTTTATTCCTGATGGAAAAGCTCACAAGTTTTATACATTTCTTAATAGGCAAAAAAATGTCCTACAGGGTCAATTTTGCTATCTTTTCTTGTGCTTTTTGCGTCGCTTTCTAATGTTAGCGGCGCATTCGATTCGCTTGTCGCTAAATAGAAATTCAGGTATCGCTGGTTTTTAGGACCGTGTCCCTTGTCGCTTTTACCCCTTGGAAGGCCTCATGTTGGTGTACCTCTGTTGTACACCAATATGAAGGCCCGAAAGATAGTGTAAACATCTGGCCATAATTGTTCAACGGCTGGATAACTCGATTTACTGGATAAGTCAGTATTTAGTGAAGAAGTGTTGACAAAGTGATAGCGTTATCCATCTTTCGAACAACCCGGGCCTGGAACTCCGACAGAAACCCGGTGGATCCTCAATACGACAGGCCAAGGAGTGGCAAAATATGTTCGCTAGGTTTCGTGGTATCCTGAAGCCTTTTCTATAAATTTTGCTATTGCTTGGGCGAAGAGTATCGTTCATTAAACCGAAGGCTTTGATGTAAAGGTGCGTTAAATTGAGGTTCCACTGTAGTCGGGTTCGTAGGCTATAAATTGTCTGGTCCACGAAACATGCGATACAAATTCGTATAAGCTTCTGTTAACCTTCAAAGCTGATTCAGAATGCTAGCTTCTAAGGCAAGAACTCAGCCGTATTTACCTCGATAACTGCGTTGAGAACCAGCCGATGGCGAGTGGAAAATGTGGAAAATGGGAAAAATGAAATAGAGCGCCAACACCACACCGACAAGGCAAAACAGGCATCGCACTTTGCTTTTCACGACGAGTTTCTTGCAGACTGTAAACATTGGTATTAAGAATATCTGCATGAGTTTGAAATGGGCACAGAGTTAAGTCATCGAAAATTTGTACTCGAATATTTAAGCGTAGTTGATTTTAAGTCCTCATCGTCATGGATCGATTTGTTTGACGTCACGGCAGACTGATGATTTTTGACAGCTACTCGCGCTCTAACTTCCCGATATTGGAACATGGTGTTTCGCGGCAATGCGTAAAGACAAAAGTAATTATTAAAGCAATATAATGCCCTGTCCACTCTACCGGCCGGGAGAATGTTTACATCGAGCGCTAATTTTGCCTAAGAATATCGGGTGGAGCCAATATTGATTTTTGTCCATATACATTGACGCAAAATACGAAATACAATATTCGGGAAGTAAAAGCTGGCCTATTAACTGTCAAATTATTCTCAAAGGTTTTTCAGAAACTATTCTCAATAATAATGATAAAAAGCAAAATTATTCTCTAGTATAAAAAACGATATGATAGTTTTACGATCGCACGCGCGCTGAGGACTAACGCTCAAGTAATCTACGCGCGCTGAAGGAAAACGTCAGTGTTTTTCAATATTTTGTGACGTCAAGGCCAGGGATTTTAAACTGAAAGCCAGATAATAAGACAGCCCAGCGTAAGTCCAGCGCCGAGTGCCTGAGTTGTATTCCCAGTGTGTGGCGAGCAGAACCCGCATCCACACTGTGGAAAGCTTGTTGGAAAATTCAGCGGCATCGACGAGGCCAGACCGTGCGTTGCTACAGTAGAAGAGACAGTGAGGCCAGACCGTGCGTTGCTACAGTAGAAGAGACAGTTTCCTGTCCTGTTGGCATCGGATACGGTTGTATCGTTGTCGTGAGAGGCAGAATAGATCCTGAATGAACACAGCCAGCTCCGCATTTCTTATGCAGTGAATGAACTCCAAAACTTTGTTGGCTCGCAAGTATATAACTGGCTGCTATGAAAGAGATCTGTTCAACTGAACTGGTTGGAACAGGTTAATTTCGTGTCAATGCGTTTAGACAAAAATAATTATTAAAGCAATATAAGGTCCCATTCACACTACGTAGGAGGTTCGACTCTGAAAACGTATCAACTGCAGTTTGCGTTCACACTTGTAGAAGGCGCAAGGTCCCTACTTGTTTCGGTAAAGGAACAAATCGCAACATTTGGGGAATTTTCTGGCGGCATGAACTGTTTTTCTCACCTTGGAGGTTGCGCGTTTTTTTGAGTACAGGAAATAGGGAGCACTTGGACGATGTTTGAGCCAAATAATTTTTGTGAGTGAACGCAATAAAAGCCGTTATTGAAGGCCTTTGGGTTTATAGGCGATATAACGCGCGCTCTGATTGGCCAATTCTAGGGTATTATTACCCATAACACAGTCCGTTTAGCGCCTGCGAAGCCTTCGGGACCTTTCCTTGCCCCGTACACAAGTCTTGGGGATGAAAGATTCCAATAGCTTTTGGAGTTCCTAGGTTATTCAAAGAGATGGAAAGAAAGCACAGAGTACAGGGCAGGAAATTTCACACAATGCCAGAAGAATTTGTTCTGAAGATGGAACTAAATTTTTAGTTTTATTCGACTTTTCAATACAGTTTTTAGCGACAATGGACAGAGTGTGTTAAAACAATGGTGCCATTTACTTGGTCCTATATAGTTGGTTATTGATCACATAGTGTGAAGTGTACACTCGTAATCATTGTCGGAACAGAGTTAATTTGTGCGATGTTAATGAAGACATGATTTTCAATGTGCTTTTTACACATTTCAGGAAAGTTTGTTTTTAATTTTTAACACTAGGCACTTGGTTCCTGTGAAGAATGAAAACAAGGTCTTCAACTCTTTAGATTCTATACTTCGATGACTCGCTTGATATACGTACAGACTAAATTCTAAGAATTTCCGACGACCGAGACTTTCATACAATACTTCAACACTTCTTTTAGACAAACATGTGCGAAGGGATTTTCCGTGGCAGAATGTCAATCAAATTATCACACGCTTTCGATTACGTAGCTACAGAAATACAAATCACGTGAGGTAACGCAATCTCTTTTTGACAGTTCCAGATCAAAATAAAACTTCTGCTTCATTATTAAAACATGACGTCCGTCTCACTTTGTATGCCAGTGGGCCAGTGTCATGGAAGATGAAATGAATTAAATCATTTTAGATGCACATGAATGCCTCGAACGTTCGGTTACAAAGGTCAGAATTGCCGGATTGACCGAACAGCGAGGTCTTCGTTTGAGATTTTTTGCCGTAATGACCTCACTCTTTGTTTTTTTTTACGTTTCTCGAGGCATTATACCCTTGTATCTGTACTTCTTATTTTTCTATGTTTCTCAAAGTCGCTAACCGGTCAAGCTGCTAGTACTGGTCCCGGGTACTGGGCCTAATCCCTGGGCGAATATACCGGTCCCCCGGGACCCCGCACACAAAATATTCACACAAAGGGGCTCAGGTTCTTTGTTCGCTACAAACGTGTTCGTAAGAAAAGTCGCCCCTGTTCGCTAGTTTGCTTTCTTTTTTCGCGTCACTAAGGAAATGGATGAGATCGATTTCACCACTCAACAGCGGTGGATATCTCCAATATGGCGTATCTTGGATCACTAATGACACGCAAAGCCAAACGCTTTCTCGAGTGTATCCCGCGAAAGATACGAAGATGGTGTCTGGGGCTGGTTCTGGTTTCTGTTTTCTTCCTGCTATCATCGAGAGTTAAACGTTTGTACGTAAAAGGTTAGACGGAATTTTAAGCCTATATTAACCGAAATCGGTCCCTAATCGTTACCTGCCCTCCTTAGCAATTATTTATTGATGTACTACATTTGCATTTCGAAAACTTGTTCGTTAGTTCCTCCCGTGGCTAAAGGAAATGACTTGAAGAACCTAAATATCGTATTAAATTGGCTCGATAATTCCCAGTGAAGGAGATTTTTTACACAGTTTTAATTTCAAGATAATTTGATATTGTTTTTGAAACGGCTTATCGCACTTGTATACGTCGGCGCTGTTTTGTGACGAAATATCACGCAGAAAAACCGGGGGAGGGGCTACCGGTATTCTGTAAATATTTGGGTGGGGGTGTGCCTCTGAGGCACTGAAACCCTTACTCCATACTGGACCATGACCACCTTGATGCACCCTTATTCTAACTAGAATAGTTATTTTAAATGTAGAAATTTTATTGCTAGTGTAGTCCAACATGCACTAAGTAAACCAATATCTTACAGTCACTTTTGAGTTTCAGTTTCTATCTTTATAGAAACCCAGGTAACAAACACCATTTTAGAATGAATTGTTTATTTACTTGGCACTTTTCCGGTAATTTACACTCTATTCTAGACCTCAACTGTCGCCGGATATATGTACCCTCCCCCCCGCCCCAGTACCTGGGGTTTACAATAAAGAGAATCCAAATTTCAAAATGTTTCTTTAACATCAGCAAATTTATGATTGCAACTACTATTGATAAACCTTTGGACACAATGTAAATTCTAAGTAAGTCCTGGGACCATATTAAGGGTTTTTGGGATACCCTGCATACTTAGGTAAAAAAATGTACAGCATACAGGATATTTCAGGGAAAAATAATGGGATATAGGTTATTTAAAACAGATATTTCATAATATCAAATCAGAGAATGGATAATGTTTGAAATTATAAAGGATTTATTATACGGGATAAAACACCATAACATGATAAATGTTCCTTGCGAGACACAACCCGTTTCCTGAGCGGGCAAGATAGCTCCATCTTGCCTGCTCAGGTAGCAAATCACAGCACGAGATTCGGTTCATCTTGCCCGCTCGCGGAGCTAGTCGTATAGTAATGGAGGTTATATGGCAGGATGTTCCTAATTTTTGGTTGTACTGTGCACCTTAGCTTCCATGTTCTAACCCTCAGGCCTGAGGTAGCGAGTACAGTGAGGGCATTAAAATTGCCACTAGCCATGTGTACACCTGGGTGGAAAGATGCACTGTGAGAGTTAAGTGTCTAGCACAAGACCACAACACTGCACTTATGTCCAGGCCTGAACGCAAGTATTGTTCAATTAGTACTTCATATTTGGCAGGGTTATCTGACATTTTCATATTACTTCATATTTGACAGAATTGTGTGTGTTTTGTTGTCTTGTTACAATGAGGACACTCATTAGCGTTTAATCCTGGACATATCTGCAACACCATGATCCCAGCCAGGGCTCAAACCCAGACTGCTTTATCTGGAGTGATGTATGCTAAACATAAGGCCACTGCACCGCTTACAATTCCTATATACAAATCCCCCTATAACGCTCTCACCTTCCAACAAGTACCCATGCAATGTACCAAATTTATTTCAATTTTGAATTGAGAAATTATAATTTATTGTCTTTGTTTAGGCTAGAGATAATTTGATCCACCTAAGACCAGCATAAACTAAGTTTTCAATTTGTTACTTGGACTCTACGGAGAGATCAAGGGATTTTAAAAATATATCAGTTTAAGACCCTCTGTATGTGGGAGATGCAGTGACCTACTGATAATGATTAATGTGCTTGTCTCCAGATCCAGCAGTCATTGTTTAAGCCCTGGTCGGGGACATTTCCAGCTACCTTGCGTTGTGTATATGGGCAAGACACTTTACTCTCACAGTGCGTGTCTCCACCCAAGTGTATAAATGGGTACCAGTGAACTTGATGCTGGTGGTAACCTTGTCATGGGTTAGCATCCCAGCCAAGGGGTAGTAGAAATACTTCTAGTTGCTTAATACTACTGAAACTGAATGAATGAATTTTCTTTCAGCAGCTAAATGCAATGTGCAATCCAATTTTTATTTTGATTTTGAACAAGGCATTTAGTTTAGGCTTGATTACCAGCTGTTGTTCGGGAAAGAATTGTAAACAGGGTCTGGAAAGGTCCCCCATTCCGAATCCTTTCTTCATGAGAATCCCGTATCCTGCTCATTTTTCATCAGTATTCCAAATCGCGTTTTTTTGTCCTAGAAAAATAAATTAAAAAGTCTAATGTCCACAAAAGCTAATAAATGTAAGATTGCCCAAATTTGGCAAGTCTCATTTCCTAGGGAGCAGTCAAATCCTGGATCCCATCAATTTAGTTATCGTTTTCCTTATTCCCGCACTGCATTTCGGTCAAATCCCAAATCCTGAGAATGCCCTTCCAGACCCTGTGTAAACTGGATTGGTGGAAGTGATGGAAATCAAGCCTTCATTCAGACCGGTTGCACCAATAAGATACATCCATGCCTTTAACTCTTGTAAGAAACCTGTCTTAACACCCAGGGGGGTCATTCATCGGGGTTCATTATCAACTATATGAAAATTTGATCCGCCTACAGGTTCATTTTCATGCAAATCAAACTGATTTTCATGTGAAAGGTTTTGCACAGGGACTTGTTTTGAAATAGAGGTTGAAGGTAGCTCAGGAATGGCCTATCGGCTGGTTTGGATAGAACATTCATCCAGTTTTTGCTTGTCTGGCTAAGGCCTTATGGGTAACTGACCGAGGAAGACTCTGGGTACGAAATTGGTCTTGCGTGACTATGTACTAAGGAGAGCGTGACATTGTGTGGAAGGATATTTTATCGAACTGTTCCGCACAAGAGCAGGCTTTTGCTCATCATTCCATGCGAGAGAGAAATCGGCCATAAGATGCTGTTGATTTTGCTCGTATCGATCTGCGGTATGTTCCGTGGGACAGCAGGTCAGTTATGCATTTGATGCCATTTTAACAAATTTGTTTTAAGCTTCATTGCGACGGCAGAGAATAGCGTTCTTTTACTTTCATGCCTGGTCTGAAAGAGCATTCCCATATGCACATCAGGCAAGCTAAGAGCCTTGTTTCCTCAGCTTTTCATTAATCGAAGTTCATTGCCCATTATTTTTTAAGAAGGCCCGCTCAGAAACACGCGGTTTGCGGAAAGTATCAAGTGACTTAAGCCACATTTATGTGGTCTGGGTTACCTGAGATAACCCTCCAGCCGAGATACCCTTGGGGAGTTAACTTTTCTTTGTGTCGTTGTAAAATTAACACAACCGTTCATATGGATGTTCCCGAGTTGTTTCGGGGAGCGAGACAACTCGAATGGACGAGTTGTCTCATCTCGGCTGGTAGGGTAACCCTGGCAAGCGGGACAACTTTTCTTCATGTCAACACTTTCGCTCGCCTAAACGGGACAACTCTTGGCGTGGCGTGCGTCACCAAATGCCTAGATTAAGGGTTTAAAGCAGAAACCTGTATCAAAGAGGTGAAACGCTCGATAAAGTTTCTCAGGGGGAGGGTTGTCTCGGATACCCGAGACCACATAACTGGGGCGTTAAACATGCATATGTATGATGTATTGAGTGTATCATTTCCGTATAATCACATATCACTACATACTCAATTTTGGCCTCTTTGGTTCAGACTACTTGAGGTCAAAGGTTTTAAAAATATATGTAGGGTTGTTGCGCAATGTGTCTAGATAGGGGGAAAATGACAAAAATAGAACAATCTCGTTTTAATTTAACAAAGGTATAATCTATTGGAAAAAATACCATCTCCTAGGATATGTTATGTAAATGCAACAAGGACACAGCCATCCGAATAAAGGGATGCCTACGCTAATGTTTTTATTGCAATAACTTCGTCGTCAATAAACAGCGATTGAAATTTCTTTGTCGTCAATAAACAGCGATTGCTTTTAAGTCAGTCCGTTGTGTCGAGAAATTCGCTGCTACTGTTTTATTTTATAAGACTAGTCTTGCTTGATTTCATTCAATCAGTCATAGATAGAATTTAGTTCAATTCATCGCGTCCTTTGATGTCCATGTGATTCTCTTCAAAGTGCCCAAGAATTATTGCCATTACATGTTAATTATTCTCCTGAGTGCCATGGTAGTTGTTTGAGTTGACGTTTGTTCGTACGATCTTTAATCTCGTCATTTTCAACTTTCGTCACGCGAGAAAAGTTTTGTTACTCGTCAATAAATTGTTAAACTTCATATAATCTTTGTTGCAATTGTTTTTTAGGTTCTGACCAAGATGATATCAACTACTTGGCGTCAAACATGGAGGTACGTTATGATGTCCTCGACAACCTTCTCCCAATTCCAAGCGGATCCCTTCTTACTTTCTTGTCAGAGATTACTCTCATTAACAAGGGGAGTCTCCCCATAGGACGCGGGACTTGGTCTGTGTACTTCTGTAATATCCGGCTTGTTGAACCGGAACACTTGAAACACAACCCCGCCGGTTACGTTATCCCAGGGCAATACGGAATCAAATTCACCCACATCAACGGATGCCTTCACAAGTTTGAGACGACAACTGATTTCAAAGATATAGCAGCGGGAGATTCTTTCACGTTTCAGTTCAAGGCAAGTGATCATTCCGTTGCCCGGACCGATGTGATGCCCAGGTGGTATCTCGTCGCCGAGGGAAGTACCCCACGAGTCATAAAGAACACAGATAACGAAGAGTTAAGTTTTGTTGGCAAGTTTGATACCAAACAAAAATGGAAACGTTCTGAAGACGACGTGTATGATCCGTATACGCCAGCAGAACGCTACAACGTGGATTTCGTTTCAGATTTGGAGATTGCGCCGAATGACGTCATCCCTACCCCTGTTGAAATGGACATTGATAAAAATAGTGGTGTGACTGTTACTTCAGATTGGACAGTGTATATTCAGGCGGGGTTAGAAAACGAAGCTGCTCCACTGAAAGGTATGTTTGGTATATTTACGTCATGCCATTATCTCGTCAAGAAAGGCGGATTGCGTGACCCCCTTACAGGTCACAGCTGACATAGGAGAAGATGCGAAAAAACCTTATGCGGTTTTGCAAACAGAGTCTTGATCATATTCTTTTTTTTTCACACTGTTATAATTTAGTGTACATCTTAATAGCTTCTTCGCAGTAATAGGTTAGTCTGTCACACAACGCATCTCCAACTTAAGTAACAATCTGTGACTATCTAAATAACTACTGCAAACACTTTGCTGTTGCGTGACATGAATTCACGCGATAAAACTTTTTGTCGTTTGTTCTTCACGTGACAGACAAACTCAAGCTCAAAGTTTCGTCGTCTTCACCCAAAGACAGTAAAGCAATCAAACTCATCAAAGGTGACGTTGATGTGACTGCGAAGCGTGGTCAGCAGTTTGCCAGTACAGATGAATGGTACAGTCTGGTGGTGGACCCTTCTAAGGAGCTTATCACGATCACGGGAAAGGGCCCCGCTGGGGTATTCTATGGCGTGCAAACCCTTCTAGCGTTAAGAAGCTCTAAAGGGAGGGTCCCTAAAGTGTCAATTAAAGATGCACCGCGGTATTCGTACCGGGGGATGCACCTTGATGTTGCCCGCAACTTCAAAGCGAAGGAGCACGTGTTCAAATTATTAGACGCAATGGCAATGTACAAGCTCAACAAATTTCATTTCCACCTCACTGATGACGAAGGGTGGAGGCTTGAAATCCCCGGATTACCGGAACTTACTGAGGTAAAGTAGTCAGTTAATTCTTTGTCTCGTAACCTATCAGTGTTGACTTTGCTTTCCATGGCACGAGTTGCTTCTTTGCCTGAATGGAATGCCATTTTATTACCAGCTACCCTCTCGGTTCTTCTGCTAAGGTTATCGTACAAAAAAACTTCACCTGCATGTTACATTGGTATGTTATACTGTGCAAAGATTGTTGCAAATCACGTTACACCAATCATTGCCAAGATTAGCAGTGCTTAGCCATGTTTATTTGCCTTTTCAAAGTGGTTCCATGACGGGGCCTTTGCTGCTTTTCAGAGAAAAGAGCATCTAAAATTGTGACTTGGCATCTTTTTTCGAGATAATAATAATAATAATAATAATAATAATAATAATAATATAATATATAATAAATTACACAATAATATATACCAAAACATTTCTGAAAATTCTAAGTAATAATAATAATAATAATAATAATAATAATAATAATAATAATAATAATTAATAATAATAATAACAATGGGCTTTATTTAAGTGTCAAATTTACTTAGCGCTCTCGCACTAATTGGGGACACTTTCCAAGCCAGAATTCTCGAGCCAAAACTTCTCGGAGAACCAACAACAAACTCAACCCTCATATGACGCCGGGTCTGGGAATCAAACTCGGGACGTATTGGTGGGAGGCGAGCGCTCTCACCACTGCGCGATCTGTGCTCCCCACATCTAGAGTACTAAGATGTAGTGTCTATTTTCTTTCTTTTGAGGGGAAGACAGTGCCAATGGCCAATTTCCTCATGAGACATGCCTCCAGGGAATCATTTTAGTTGTAGTCATCATCTTGGATATTCGCTTTGATGAGTAACACCACCATGTTTCCTTGTTTGCGCGTCCCATCGAGGAATGGGCCATTTTTCGATCTAGAGCTTGTTTCATTCTGCCGTAACTTCATCACGAAGGTATAAAATGTCTACTATAACGGTCGAAATGAACAAAAAAAAAATAAGAAATTGTCATTCTTGTTGTTGTTGTTTTCGTTGCAGGTGGGTAGTAAGCGTTGTTTCGATCTGCAACACAAGAAGTGTATTCTGTCACAATTTGGCTCAGGTCCCGACGCGTCCACCTCGGGTTCAGGCCACTACTCGGTCCAAGACTACCAGGCTATACTTAAATACGCCAAAGCGCGTCATATTCAGGTTATTCCTGAATTTGACATGCCAGGACACGGAAATGCCGCCATAAAATCGATGCTGGCGCGATATGACAAATTATCAGCGCAGGGAGATAATGCTGCGGCCGAGAAATACCTCTTATCAGAAGCTAATGATACGTCCCAATATTTATCGGTGCAACATTATACAGATAACGCTATCAACCCTTGCATAGAATCCACTTACACGTTTGTTGAGCACCTGGTTGAGGCCGTCGTGGACATTCACAAAGACATACAACCGCTGACAGTATACCATTTTGGCGGAGACGAGGTGGCGCACGGTGCTTGGGCAAATTCTTCCGCCTGCAACGACCTTGCGCGGGAGCTGGGCCTAAACACTTCCAATGGCAAAATGGTGGATGAGGTGAAAGATTATTTTGTTCAACGCGTTTCTAACATCACGGCAAATCACAGCCTCGACTTGGCTGGATGGGAAGATGGCCTCATGAGTTTCAAAGATGTCCCGTATGATCGGAAGCTGCTGAAAAACACGCGGGTGATTGGCAACGCGTGGAATAACATCTGGGAATGGGGCAGCGGAAAACGAGCTTACGAACTTGCCAATGCTGGATACAAGGTAAGCGTTTATGAGTACTTTCGCGAGTAAAATTACGGGCGGCGCAGTGGAACTAAATCCTGCGCAGTGATTGGCTACCCGAGAGATAAAGTGATTTCCGAATGGAGAAAATTCATTGAAAAATAATAATGAAAAATATTTGGAAAAAAAATAAACCAAAATACCGTGTGGCACTAAATTATTGCGGGAGTCAGCGTTTTTTTGTATTTTGCAGGAACAAATTTTGCGAAAGATATAAATAGTCGCCTGAAAAAACACTAAAAAGAATTTCTCGTGGGAACTCGAGAAAATAAACTTCAGAGTTCAGAGAGTGATCACAAGTTTCACTTTATCTGTGCTTAAATTAAAGTTAAATTAAATTTGTTTTGGACGTCTGCCTGTCACTCGAACTTGTGGATTCCTTCTTAGGCTCTCTATTATTTTTTCACCAAAGCGGCGATGTTCAATTTTGTAGGTGATTATGTCCCAGGCCACTCACTTGTATTTTGACCACCCGTACGAGCCTGACCCTGAGGAGCGTGGTTTCTATTGGGCCACAAGGTTCACTAATACTCGCAAAGTGTTTGGTTTCATGCCAGATGACTTGTTTGCCAATGTCGAGACCAAACGCAGCGGTGAACCGCTGACCAGGGAAGAACTGTGTTCGGATCCCGGAATGTGCGCCAACTTGACGAAGAAGGATAATATTGTAGGTAAGAGACTGGGCTTAAATGACGAAACTTAATATCTTGGTATGTATTTTTTTAGCAGCGGTGCTTAACTGCCCCAGACTGCCTGATCTAGAGTCCAATGTGCAAACCATTGGCCTTCTGAAGTCCCTTTGTGACATATCCCACAAAAAAGACTCATTTTGAGAAGTTAGTTGGATTTCAGGTTGATCTTTATATTTCCCATGTTATTTCGTTAGGAATGCAAGGTCACCTATGGTCAGAAACAGTGCGCACCGCTGACCAAATGAACGCCATGATCTTTCCTCGCATGATAGCAGTGGCTGAACGCGCATGGCATAAAGCATCATGGGAAGACATTACTGATAAGAAAGAAAGAGAGGCCAAGAGAACGGACGACTGGGTCAAGTTCGCGAACACACTGGGCTATAAGGAACTGGGGCGACTCGACGAGATGGGCGTGGCTTATCACCTGGCACCACCTGGGGCGCGGTGAGATATATATCTAGTCATAACCTTCTAACTTCTCTCTACGTTTCTGTAAACAAATTCAAGAAAACGATCGGAGAAGCAACGTCTTAATCATTTCGTGCAGGTGATACTTATTGATTCAGGACAAAATTAGCACGGGAAAGAAGATAGAAAATATACAAAAGGACCGTCCGACAATCTGGTGCATTTTGATACATTTGAAATCCGCCTCTAATTTACAAGGGAACAGATTATTTTTCAGAGAATTCGAACTCGTTTCCTAGCTATGCCTGGTTTGCAGAGACACTCCATCAAAAATAAAAATCATAAGCTAATAAATTAAGTCGGGAAGCTGCGATATGAAACCTGATTGATTTATAAACAACGACCCCGCAAAGATTTAGGTCTGTGCGGATAATCATTCGCGCGTTATTCGAATAAGTTTTTCACCCAAACTTATAGAACTTCGTATGGCGACGCCTTGTTGGTGCCCATCCAAGGGACTCCGACATGGCGGCCGTAAAGTAGCAGAAACATATGTTATTGAGTTTTGCCATCGAAACGAAAAATCATTACTCTAGAGCTCCGACACATTCTGTAGCAAGAACTGATTAGTTTGCAAAAACGTGAGCGATAACTAAACTTTTGACTTACTCAAGAGCCTTATCAGGCGGCCATCTTAATGTCACGCAGCGCATAAACTGGGAAATTCAAGCGTGCCCTATTACAAAATGAGGACCCTGTCGGGCTTAAACGTTGCAAAGCGTCAAGTTGCAGATATTAGAGGGTCGTGCATGGATTAAACTAAAACTTCTAAAGGATTGGAAAATGATGACGTCACATGAAAACCGGGAATTGGAAGCAAGAATGGCGCAGTGGTGTGAGCGCTCTTCTCCCACCAATGTGGCCTGGGCTCCATTCCGGCCAGGCGCATGTGTAATTGAGTTTGTTGGTTCTCGCCTTGCTTGGAGGGTTTTTCTCTAGGCTCTCTGGTTTTTCTCCCTCCATAAAAAACCAACATCTTCAAATTCCAGTTCCAGTTCCAACTTAGGTTGGTGTAGCTTCCTCTCTAAACATTGAAATATATTGTTCAGTATGCTTGTGAAACCTATCATGGTGAGTCTCACTGATACGTTTACTTTTGTCTGCAGTATCGACGAAGGCGTGCTGAAGATCGCGAATGTATTCCCAGGACTAAAATTCCAGTATTCTTCTGATCTTAAAACGTGGGAAAATGTCGAGGATGTGTCGGATTTGGAAGGCGAAATTCTGCTGCGAACCAGGTCAGAAAAAACACTGTTGTTTTCATTTTAACTGTTCTTGTTGTAGTGTCGAGAGGCGTGGTGACCTCATGGTCAGTGCGCTCGTCTCCAGATCGAGCGGTCCGAATTAGAGCCCTGGCCGGGGACATTGTGTTGTGTTTTTGGACAAGAGACTTAACTTTCACAGTGCCTAGCAACCTATGAAGCGGGGAGGGGTGTGTGTGGAAATATTCCTAGTCCCTTTATGCTACAGGAAACAAGAGAAACTCCGGCCTGGCTCGTATACATACCATTTTTTACCTTTGTTGTAATCTCAGCTTCTGAATCCACAGGCACATACCCCCTCCTTCCCCGCTAAACAAGAGGTCTTGAAGATTGCAACCTGTTCGGTGGATACCTAACCTCTTGTTCAATTCATTCACTCGTTTTTCTGTCAATCTTGCAGGTCAGCGGATGGCCTTCGTCACAGCAGGCCCATTGATGTCGAAGCTCCATCCAAGCCACCCTCTCGAAGCTTCTCGCGACGTGTGACGTCACGGTCTACCAATCTTGTCGCCGTAGCCGCTATCTTCTTGTTACTGACGTGGTAGTTCCAGTGGCTACCTAGTGCCCAGGTCCCTCGAAACGTTTAGCATTTGTCGCTAGTAATCCGTGTTAACCTTCACCATCCTAAACCATCCTTGGGCATTTATGGTTTATTATTATCTCCGTTGAGTTTTTTCTATCTTTTCTATCTTTTGAATGAGTTAAATTTGTACGTGGACCAAAAAATAACCCCAATAAATGACATTTTCAATTGTTTAGTTATGTGGTTGGTTTTCTGCGAAATAAATTGTTACAGCAGTCGAACCTCCGGTTGCGACCAACTCTTCTCTGCGACCAGTTTTCCAAAATACAAAACGTTTCCAAGTCAAATCGCTATATTTATAACCTCTTGGGAACGAACACCCCTCGTTAGCAACCGCGACTACTTTTAGAGCTAAAAAATTGAAATTTTCTTAATCCTCTGATAAGCGACCACTTGACAGATAATAGAGCGCAAATTTGATAATATGGTGTGGTAACCGTACTGCATTTCTGTTAACAGAAGAGAAGGAAATATCACAATGGAAGGTACAGGATATTTTTTTCGAAATTGACTTCTCACATGGATGAAACACTTAAAACATGGGAGAAGATTCTACAGATTTAAGATGCTAATAAGGGAACATTTTAATCTAAAATGGTATAGGATCTCGTAAGCGACCACCTACTTTAAGCGACCACCTGGGCTTGACATTTTGGGCGGTCGCTAACGTGAAGTTCAACTATATTTATTTCAGTTTCACTATAGCCAAAGTAAGAACTTTATTGTTTTTAACCTCTCTTAAAATACTTAAAAAATATGAACAATCGCTTTTGAATAACTTCCTTTGCATAGTTTCTAGTAAATTATTCAGAGGAAAACCCCTATAATATATAAACCATTTGTCATTCAAAGTCTCTATATCGCTCGAGTAGTTTTTATAGTTTTGCTACCATCCAAAAACATAGATATAAGTTCAATTTCTTTCTTGAATCCAACCCTTATTACCCCTGATATCGAGCTTTAAAGATCCCATTTTCAGAGTTTCTCGATTTTAGGGTCAAAGAACGTTGGAGTCGTAAAATATTTTGGGCTAGTATCTATGATCTGTGGAGATACGAAAACCACAAAAACCCTGTCGTCGATTTAGGCACTTTAAGCTTTTTAGAGCCAGCAGGCTTCTAATTTTTCATTCAGGTCAATACCCGCCACATGTACAAATTCGATAGACCTATTCCCATTATTGCTTATTTTCACCTTGTTTCTTTTCCACGTGAAAGGATTATTCATCGTTGAGATTATTGTCCCTGGCAAGTCAGTATTCAATTCATTGTAAGTATAATGTCTCCTGTATCTCTTGTTTTTGCGTAAGGTTAACAGTTGCCACATGTACAAATTATGGACCTATTCCCATTGTTGCTTATTTTCACCTTGTTTCTTTTCCACGTAAAAGGATTATTCATCTTAACGATTTCTGTCCCTGACAAGTCAGTGTTCAGTTCATTGTAAGTATGTTTCTTGTGCCTTACGACTCATCTCTGTAGTCACAGAGGATTAGTTTAACTTCATTACCTTTCCTTTGATTTGAGAACATCATTTTCTGACCTTTCATTCGTAATCTCAGATTCGGAATCACTTTTTTCAATCTGTGAAATTACCCGAGCTTTGTTTCCGTCTTGTTGCGATGGATTTGTTTGGTCGTTTTTATCCTGTGGGTTTTCTGCTATAGTTTTCTTTACACTTGCTTTGGTCTCGCCATCATTCTCTAACTTTTCTTTGGAGGCTGTGTCCTTCGGTTCAGAACTTTCGTCTTTGATCTCAGAATTTCCATCCTTATGTTCAGTTTTTACCTCCAACATTTCAGACCTTTTCTCCTTAATCTCAGAATTTTCTTTCTGTCGTTGAGGCTTTACCTTAGTTTTCTCGAGTTCAGCTTCTTCCTGCTTCTTCTTTTTCTCGAGTTTTGTTTCGGCGCCAGGCGCAACATTTTGGTTGTTTTTATTTTCCACTGGGGGCAGTATGGGAGATTCAATCTCAACTTCTCTGCTCACGCGTTGGCCATTAGCAGATCTCAAGTCAAAATACAAAAACACCTTTAGTTAGTACCCTGTATAAGGATATTGAATCCCACTTCCTGAGAGTAGGGAAGGGGAAGGAGGAAAATGAGAAGGGGGATGAGCATTGAAGAATTGGAACCTGGAAAGTTGAAGGGGGGATACAGCTCTCTCAGAAGGCTTTTCTACTCTGCTCGTAGACCTCGTACAACCTAACGAACAATTAAAAACGTTACTCTTTGATCTTGAAATTATGATGCGTAGTTGATTTTAATTTTTTTCTAATCTGTGGTAGAGTAAACGAGGTTTCTATAGAGAAACGTTTTTAAACTGACCTAGATCTCAACTTTATCTTCCCTTCAACTTCCATGTTACTCGTGACGTCACTCCACGTCACTCCGTCGTCTGTAGAATACTCAACCTTAAGGCCAGGCAGCATAGCTCTGGTTTCCAGTTTCTTGCCTACAAACCTGAAAAAAAAGTTTATTTGCAAAGGTCTAGTTGAGTTTGCTTCAAGATTCTGATTACTCAATCAAAACGCCTTCGTTAGTTCTCTGAAAATTCTCTCGCGAGCATGTTAAAATGAAGATCTTTGATGTTGCATGACAACTGATGCTACAAAACGATGCGCACAATCTTTCGCGGTGTTTACCAAGAAATAAAAAAAACATACAAACTTTTTGAACTCCTTAAAATTGCCATTAATTAATATGTTTCTTCATTGACGAAAGATGAGCAGTGTTTTTGTTGTAATGTAAATGGCAAGTGGTCCCAACTCAATCCGTTCGGTTGAGATGATTTGAAGGAATGTTATCATTTTCTTGGACATCTGTCATATTTTAGTATCAGAGCAACCGGGTTCGTATGACAAACGCTACGTTTTCAAAACCTCACCCTTAGAAAGTGGCCCATCATGCTTAAGATAGTTCCGTCTTTGGTTTTTAACGAAAACTAGCTTGGTGAGTGAACGGCAAACTATTTTTCTACTTTCTCCTTGAATTCCATCAATAGGATTCAGTTGAATTTTATTTTGTCAAAAGGTTAAGGAATTTCTGAGCATAGTCTCAAAGCAAACTTGTACCCAGCCCAACTCAAGCAATGATACGTTTATTTTACCTCGCTCCTGGTGGTGTCACGTGATAAGTCACGCCCATCCTATCAAGTCGACCCAGCTCCTTATAACCCAGTGTGTTAGCAAAGTTCACCCAGTCACTAGTCTTCTCGCGATCTTGCGTCGGCCTATCCTTGATGCCTTCCCAAGGTGCTTTGTGCCAAGCACGCTCTGCCAGGGCAAGCAGACGAGGGAAAATCATGCTGTACATGTGGTCAGCAGTTCTCATTGTCTCGCTCCACACCGCAGCCTCAACGCCTACCGAAGAAAACATGCGAAGAAATGTGGATTTTTAAATATAACTGTCTACGTTTGTTTTTAAAAAAATAATCACTGATTGATGCACCTTTATCAAACAAAATGTTCCAAAATTTTGATATTTTCCGGATGAATGAAATAATTCAACAGTTTTCGGATTTTCTGGAAACTTTCCGATGAAATTTCCAAACCATTCATTTGCATCTAAATAGCTGAGTGGGTAAACTCTCAAAACATCGCACTGGCTGTAAAAATTGTTGAAGAAATAAAAGAAGACATTAAATGATGAATAAAAACGAGTTACTTAAAAACCTTTGACAGACTGAATCGTGGATGTAAGGTAACTATCCCGTTCGTGCCTGAATTTTTTTCAGGCTTTAATTTCACTACTACTTAAGTTGTGTACATAACTGCGTTGATTAATCATGTCTTCATATTTTTCTCCGCAGTTCAAATATATGATCTTTCATATATTCATTTGTAAATGTAACTATCTTTTCAGGAAGGTGGTTTCAGTCGGGGATAGTTCTTGGAAAATATGAATACTTTATCATCCTGTTCGCTCCAGTTCCAAAATTCTCTGAATTTTTGAGTTCCAAAATTCCCTGAATTTTTGGTTCGAATTGAAAGCGCCCCAGCCTCTCCCCTGTTAATTCTTTTACTCCGGTACACCTAACTCGATGTACTACCAAATTCTTATGACAAATACTCTAAAACATTTGCGTCAATGTATGGAGAATTCAGTTAGATAATTCTTACCCAGTACATTTTGACGTGCGTCCAGGCACTTCTTCAAACCCGAACAGTTTCGTATCTTGTCGATGTCTTCGTAGAGCTCTTCGGGCGCGAAGTTAAATATTTTACGCGTGTCAGTATAAGTTGTGGCCCAGTACTTCCCGCGCTCTTCCCCGACAGGCTCATAAGGGTGGTCAAGATAGATATAATCTGGGCTCGACAGGACAACCTGCGATTAAAACGTGACAATGATGTTTAAATAGCTCCTCAACAAGAAGACTGTCGCATTTCCTTGATGAAACGTGCCTGGCGTATTTTGTAGTTCATTCGAGTCCCCCTCTTATTAGTAGAAGTCCTCTTGCACTTCGGGGGCTTTTTACAATTTCATTGTGGGTACCAAACGTTCGCACAGGTCTTGGCGTTTAATAGATAAAATACATTACTTTCAGAAATGAGGAACAGTGTCCAAGCTCTAAATTGAGATTATTAAACCTCGCCCCTCCGCCCCCCCTCCAGAAAAAAATAAAAATGTTGAAATTAAGGAAGCCAAACATAGCCCAAGATCTTTGCTTGAAATCGGCAATCGTCGGAAATTGCTCGTGCACATTTCTCCCGTTTTCGGTAAGTCTCCGGAAGTCGTCTAAAACTTATTAATATTTGCTCCGCTTATATAACAAATAAAATAATACAAAGTTACTAAAAGAGGCTACACATATTTTCTAATTATAATTCTGTAGAACAGCTACGAACCTTATATCCATGATTAGCCATCAGAGAAACTTCGTGATTATTTTTCACAACTCCAGTCCTACTCCAGGCAAATGAATACACTTCCTTGTTTGGGAAAAATTCTCTTGAGGCGATAGACCGTGTTTTAGGCTCGAATAAAAAATCTCCCCAGCCTCCCACCCCTAAGTTCATTCTTGCTGTGATATTCGATAAACGCCGCAAGAAGTGTTCTTTCAGTTTGTTGTGCGTATTAACGTTGTTGTATGAAAAGTTCAGTGAATGGGCTAGCTGTTCACACGCCGGTGATTTTTTCCATGCTTCCCCCGGAACCTCATCTCCGCCGAAGTGATAAACAGTCAGCGGCTGAATATCGTGGTGTAGGTCAACTAAAGTTGCTAAGATGTATTCCAACAATGTGTAGGTCGAGTTCAAACAGCAATTAGAAGTCTCATCGGTGAACATTTGGATAGAAAGATATCGCGATTCATCCTTGAAGTCGTTAAGAAGAAATTCTTTAGCATCTTTCTCGTTTCCTTTTTGCATTAGTCTGTCGTGACGGGCTATCATACTTTTTATAGCTGCGTGACTGTGGCCCGGAAAGTCGAACTCTGGAATCACTTGAATATGACGCTGTGTTGCGTGACGAAGTATTTCCTGGTAGTCTTCAACAGAGTAGAACCCAGTACCAGAGGTCCTAGTATCGGGACCTGAGCCGAGTTGAGACATAATACAAGTTTTTTCTTGTAAGTCGTAGCATCGTCTGGACCCAACCTTGAGTTAATAAGAGACCTTAAGTAAACGTTATTCTCTTACTTGTTGCGCGCGGCGGCCTCGGGGTTAGTGTGCACGTCTCCGGATCGATAGGTGTGGGTTCGAGTTCTAGCTGGGGATATTGTACTATATTCTTGGGCACGACACTTGACGCTCACAGTGCCTCCCCCCAGCCAGGTGTATAAATGAACCGGAAAGTTTAACTCGCCTGAGGGAGTAACCCTGCGATGGACTAGCATCCCATCCAGGGGGGAGTAGTTATACTCCTAGTCGGCTTGATGGGTCACTAGGCTCGCATGCAAACTTTACCTTTACCTATTTTCTCATTTGTCAACATGCGAATCTTTGATGACGATATTGTTTACATTCTGTCTTATTAGTATACGACTTTGCGTCGACTAGACATCATGCCTTATACGAATTGTTAATCTCAAAAATTGACGAAATTTATATTGAAGACAATGTAGACTTGAGAGAATGAGCTCAAAACGTTTGATTGTAAACACGCGTCACACAAAACAATACATTACGTTTGAATTGCTAGGGTCCAAAGGATCTTCAATAAGGTCCTTCTTTCAGAACCTTCTTACAGCGCCCTTATTTAGGATCTGGCCTGTTCAGGACCATAATTTAGGACAAGAACTTCTGGATTTTCATTTAGGACCTTCGTTCTGGAACTTTACTGGGAAACTTTCTTTTGTTGTGGACTTTCAAACAGCAGTTATTCTGGGACTATGGCTCAAGACATTCATTAGGGACCTTCACTCAGGGCCTTTACTTCAGATCATTAAGAACTTTGATTCAAGACCTTTATTCTTGAGCAGGCCCTTCAGTCCTTCAGTTAACCAAAGACAAAGAAATAGCTTTTCTTAAACAACAAAAATTAAAAACTAACTTAAGACTTCTTTTGCTTACCGAGGTTAGCTCCTCAATTCCTGGTATTTCCAGTCTCCATCCTTCGTTATCCGAGAGATGAAAGTGGAATTTGTTCATCTTGTACATGGCCATGACATCTAAAAGTTTCATAACCTCACGCTTTGGCTGAAAGTTACGAACAACGTCGAGCATCAAACCACGATACGAGAAACGAGGAGAGTCTTTGATTGACACCTGTGGAACCAAGCCTTGGTCGTCCATGAGAGCGAGGAGAGTCTGGGCACCATAGAACACACCAGCCTTCCCAGTTCCTGTGACTTTGATCAATTCATCAGAGACGTACACCTCAAGCTGGTATGACTCACTGGAGGACTGATTTGACAACTGATCTTTATCTTTTGGCATTTCCAGTAGTACTTTACCTAGTGCAAGCCTGATGGTTTTTCTGTTCGTTATAGGAGCTAGAGATTTTTGCACTTGCAGTTCACCTGAAAATTACGAGACTATTTTGAAATACACCTTTATTTTGTAATACACTAACTGCAAGAGTAAATCGAGAAATTTTAAAGAGTAACACTCCCTATAGAGCGCATTGAAATTGTCCCTCCAGTCCATATGTAGAAGACTGTCAAAGAGGTATTCCACGGCGTCAATTCCTCAAAGAGACGAACTTGCAAAAGATGAAGCCTACACGAACCAGGTTTTATTCCTCCGGGGTGGGGAGTACTCCCTTGTATGGGCCTCGAATAATATGGTATTTCAGCCGTTTTGGTCATAAATAGGGTATGGTTTTTTGCACTGTAGTCTTGAACTGGGCATGCTTTTTAGAAGAAGCTACTTTTGATCATTATCTTTAAGACCATCAACAAAATCGCTTCTCAATGTCTTTTACATCGGTGTAAACTAGGAAACTAATTTTGAGGTCTTAAATGCAATATCAAATTTTTGTCAGGTCATAAATAGCGTAGTGAAAATCACAGATGTTTGTCTGAATACTTTAGGGGTTTTGGGAACTGGGCCGCACACCCCACCCGATTTGTCTGGATGTAGCCTCAGACATCAGCATCAGACAATTTTACCTGCTAGGAAGCTTGTTTCCTCCTCCAATCCCGGTTCTCCCAACACAACCCATTGGCTATCAATGGATAATTTCATGGACTCATTTAATCCGACAATCTCTAAAGGAGTCGGCACCATCAAAAGAGGCGCCCTCTTTAGATCAGTCACGTCATTATTTCCGAATCTATCCCAGGCCCTCTTGCCCTTTGAAAGGACCACAAAGTCTAGGCTCTCATCAGCAGTGTTGGAAATGGTCCTTGGTTCAAGGCCATCTGAAGTGACGTACCACCTTGGCACCAGGTCAGTCTTGGCCAGAGTTGGACCGATATGGACCACGAATTTTAGCGCGTCCCCAGGGAGGATGGCCTTGAAGTCTCTTGTTGGCTCTAATTTATAAGTGCATCCGTTAAAGTGCGTGAGTTTTATCGATTTTTGACTTGGCAACACGTATCCTTCTGGTCTGTGCACGAGGTGGTCGAGTTCCATTCCGGTCGTGACGCAAAAATGGATAGACCACCGATTTCCATCAATTGGTGAGACTCCCTTATTTCTCAAACTAACTTCTGCTGTTCTTATATCCTCCAATACTTTAAAGCGGACTTGCATGTTTTCAGCGATATTGTTTAAATCCTCTTGAGTCAAAGACTTTGCTGTTGTGGGCAAAATCTTTTTTTCTTCTTGTTTCTCCTTAGTGTTGTTCACAGGCGTTAGAGAATGATTTTGAACGGAATGCGGAGAACTTTGTCTGTTGGTTTCTAAGGATAGTTTTGACGGTTCTACCTTAAGCATGTCATGACTACGTGTTCTGAGAATAGAAAGACTTTTTGGGGAGTTCGCTGGTTGAACGGAGCTTTTTGTCAAAAGAGACTTCTTCAAGCTTTTCTTTGTTGCTTCTGTTCGCCTATCTCCATTTTCTCGATGAAAGCTCGACGAGGTTGAAATTTTTAACGGTAACAATCCGTTTTGCTTATCTATAGACGCATTTTGTGTGACATTATTTAAAACAATCGATTTATCTCCCTCAACGGAGATCTTTACCTCCGAGAAGTCTGAGATGTCACGGTCGTGTACAGAAGTGCTTTTCTCTAATGGCGTGTCCAGAAGGGGCTGAAGTCTCTCTTGATCTGAAAGTTCTTTAAAATGATTCCATCCATGAATCTCTTTGATATTTTCTGAAAATGATTCGTAAAATTGAAGTCGTTACTTTTTATAACTCTAACACTGGATCCAGGAGATTTGCCAACTACAAGAAGAATTCGAGCGTGAACAGAGCTTAGATAAAGAAGTGGTAAGCGCGCTTACGCCCAAATCCTCATAGTCTAAGGCGGCGTCCAAACTACAACAGAGAAATTTTTACGAGGCTTTATTTCTACAGTTAGGCCCGCCCAGACTAATCCGCTACAAAAACAGAGCTTTTCGAAAACGCTCTTCAAACCAGAGGAATTTGAAAATGCTGGCTTTTCGTTTTCGTATGGATTAAAACCATTTTGAAAACAGAGCTTTCCTCACGTTCAACAGTGACCGTCGATTGTTGCAATTTCAAATCTTACGGCGTAGTGTTGATAGAGAACATTTGCCAAGTACGTTTTTAGAGTGACACTTCCCTTTTAAAATTCCTCCGCTGTTGGATGGAAGGGGCCTAATGCACGTCCGTTCACTGGGAGGTTCCCACTTTTGCTCTTCCAAGAGTGCTCAAGTTTCTAGTTTCTAGTTTCTAAACCATAACTCATCATAATTTGGTTATATCAACTAAGTTGAAAATGTAAATTGGCCACCGTAACGAGTTATAAAGCTGACGTTTCAAGCGT
>OMLO01000393.1_pt1 | contig 27756 bp, 13 predicted proteins | sample 1674811 | NCBI WGS metagenome assembly OMLO01 (sample SAMN06265003, study PRJEB25207) | coral metagenome | isolation source: Coral host | place: Mexico:La Bocana,Puerto Morelos, Mexico | collected 2008-11-13
GCTCGAAACGTCAGCTTTATAACTCGTTACGGTGGCCAATTTATATTTTCAACTTAGTTGATATAACCAAATTACCTCCTGGAAAGAGGTCTGGAAAAGCTTGTTAGAGTGCAAGTTCTTGTGACCATAAAATACAGAGCTACTTTTCTGCAACGCATTATACTCCACAATCAACTGGTTTGATGTTTATAGGAGCTCAGGAGAGATTTATACAGTAGTTAATGGGTGTCTGTCCAATGCAACATCTGGTGTACGTAGTGAGGGATACAGGTGCAAGAGAGGTCCTGCCTCCGTCCGGCCTCCCGACCCGCCCACTTAACCCGCAAGATCGCCAGGTCACCAAGCCAAAGATGGCGAACAAATTTTTAAGTTTTGGTCCGTCAATTTGTCGAGGAATTCGACATTTTCGTGGACTTAAAGTTCCAAAATGGGATGCCCTTTCAAGATATACAGCATTTAGATATATGTCATCGATCGTGGACCGTAAGTTTTCAAGTCCTTTTCATAAAAGTGAACAAATTGATCAATCAGTCACGCCGTTCCACACGTAAAGCTACATTGTAATTTATTATTGTGTTCTCAAGTGGACACAGGTATATTCATGAGGTTTTCTTGCTATTGCTTGATTTTATCTCACTGTCACAATTTCTATCAGGAAATTTAAGAAAGATTAGCTTTATGAATAGTAGCTACTTTTTAAAATATCTTGCGTAATCAGCTTACCTGCAAGTAACCCAAATTGCAAGAAAGGCAAAAGGATTTTCTGGCAAATTCTATTTCGAGAGAATACAGTATTACCCCTCCCACTGGAATATCATTTGTATTGCCTGAGAAATCTCTTCAAAATGCCTAGATGGAAGAAGATCGATATCGCCTCAGATGCATTTCCCATAACACCTCTCCCCAAGGGTCTGTCCAAGGGGTGGGGTGGGCACATATGAAATGGTACTACCATAACCACTTTTCTAGTTAGTATATGTAGACAGGGATATGACCAAATGAGCTTTTTCTAGGGCCACAATGTAGCAGCCATAATAACGAGGTAACCATATTAAGGTTGCAAGGCACTGTTCCATTGCACTTCAATGTTGTTGGTCTGTTTATGAAGAAAGTCTGTCATTGTTTATGTGCTTAGTGCTTTGTTGATGAAGGTTTTCCCCAGTAATCAGCCTGGCTCAAGAAACAAGTGGAAAAGTAACTTAGCTGCTTAAAGTCTATCATTTGAGACACTGAGTTTTCACCTATACGCTATGCAATTTGCAGCATCACTGGGTCTTACAGATGATCAAAGGGAGTTTCAAAGAGTGGCTTTAGACTTTGCAAAACATGAACTTGCACCTGAAATGCAAAAATGGGATCAAGAGGTTTGTGACAAGGGTGTTTATAAGTTATCTGTTCTTGTTCAAAAGTTACGAGTCCATTTGGAAATTGGACTCGTATAACACAACTTGTTTGTAAAGTCTTCTTTTATCAAGATTTATAACTGACTTACAAGTTAGTTCTTTCCATTTCAGGAAATATTTCCTGTAGATTCTTTAAAGAAACTTGCAGGCCTGGGATTTGGAGGTAAAAAAAATACAAACCTATGTAGCTGATTCATTGTTTAGTTAAAGGCCCACGTTCACCCAATTAGACTTTGTGTGCTTGTGTTTTTGTTTTGAAACTGTTCCATTGTTAAGTGCATGATTTTGATTGAATGGCACTTTTTGAACATTCCATCGTGTCGCGCTCACACCTTGGCTGCTTTCACCCACAATTTGATAAGTGGAGATTTCATGACTTTCCGTCTGTGACTTTACTGCAATGGTTTCAATGTCCGAGGGTTGTGGCTGATGCTACATTTCAATCCATTTTCTTTCTTTCTTCCTTATTTTAAGGATCAACAACAGTAGAAAACACAACAAATTGTTATAATTATTTTTTGGATTTAGCTAGGATTTGAACTTTTCTCTGCAGTTTTCTTGTTACTAAAAGCGACTGTAATAAGGAGAGAGACTCAAACCTGCTTTGAGCCAGTTAATTATTCTTTGCTCCTTCTGTCTACACCCCTCATTGTAGGTGCATCATCCTTGTAGCACATACTGTCTCTCTGTGGTATTAATCAATGTCATGACATTTTACCTAATCATCTCTGGCCATATTATCAGGTTGGTATGTCCAACTTGATAATATGGCAGAGATGATTAGGTAAAATGTCATGACATTGATTAATAACACAGAGAGAGTCAAACTCACAGTTTCAATAAAGTGGGAAGGGCAGTTTTTGTCTCATTTTCAAAATGTGTGAAGTGTTCCAATTTTTGGTTCCTCTTATTTAATAGAGGGATCAGTGTTAGTTTTATCCACCGAGACTGGTATTTTCCTGCGTTCCCTTTTTTCAGCTTGGCATTGTCTAATAATTCAGTTGTTTCCCTTTTTTAGCCGTCTATACAAAGGAAGATTATGGAGGCAGTGGACTCTCCAGATTAGAAGCATCTGTTATATTTGAAGCTCTTGCCACTGGATGTGTCAGTACAACAGCATATCTCAGCATTCACAAGTGAGATCCACTATCTCCTCACCCTGCAAATTCATAAGAAGAGTTACAACCAGCCAAAGGAGTCATTGCCAATATTTTCTTTAACTTGGCCCTTTTAATTGCAGCAAATTGTTTGGCTGATAATCTTTGCCATGGATAGTACTGTATGCTCGTACCTGAGGCCCTATCTGGAAGGGATAGGGAAAGGAGAAAGAGGGGAATGTGAGGGGTGGGGAGGGGGTCATACCTGGTTGGCAATGTTTGTCAAATTGAATTCCTTCTTACACCATACTAAACTCCTGTGAACTATACATCTCAGACGATGCTGGAATTTTTTTAATGACAGTGACAGCTTTTAGGAATTGACAGTTTTTTCATTAAACAAAATCAGATTTTGATAAGTTGATAATAAAACCTTTGTAAAGTTCTAAATCTGATAGTCATTCTTCTAAATTTTACTTTTAATTCATAGTGGAACTCTCACAAGCACACATCCTTGGGATGCAAAAAAGATGCCTGTGACTGAAGCTACATGCATTTACTTACAGTTGTGATTGATTCACAGGATTATCCATGTCCTTTGCGATTTGCTAGATTTACGTTTTTGGTTTTGGTTTCATAAAACCCAATAAAAAAGAGTTCAAATTTATACAAAATGAATGATCCATTTACCTACTCCTAGCTATCACATTTTTCTTTTATATTAATTATTTATTACAATTTTTATTATAAGAATTATCGTATGTTGCTGTTTTTACTCAGTATGGTCACCTGGATGATTGATGAGTTTGGTTCTGATGACCTCAGAGAGAAATATATCCCTGCATTAGCATCAATGGAGGTTAAGTTGATAGTTTTATTTAGTTTGATTTTCTATTTAATTATAAAATTTAATAAATGCCTCTGTTCGATAAAGAACAAACTGACCACCTTTGATAACAATACGCCTGTCTGGTTTGACCACCTGTTTTTGTTATCAAAAAAAGTAAAATTTAAATGTTTTTCCTGGTTGTGAAATCCATTAGCCTTCCTGGTGTACAAGTATTCTTTGCATTATTGTATTACCAAGTAAATAATGTTTTCTTTTGAATGCCTGTGTGTTCCACTATTATTCAAAATAAAAACTATATGTATGAATTATGTAAACTCAAAGTAACAACAGCAATATTTCTGATGAAATTTTTTGGATTGCTTTCTGATGGGTAGGAGGGAGGAGGGATTTAGGGAAAGGAAGCGTGGTACAGTTAACTACTGACTTGTCATAAATTCACAAATTTTTAGATTTGTACACATAATTTTAGCAAATTTCATAAATCTTTAAAACCCTCATATTTTACAGAAATTTGGATCTTATTGCTTAACAGAACCTGGTATGTGCTGTTTAATCACTTAATAGTATAATGAACATGTAATACAGATTTTATATTTTTGTTGAGCAGTAGTTCTATTGGGCACAACATTTTTTGGCATAATTGCGCACTTATCTCATTCTAAGTACTGATAAGTTAGTGAATTGTTATCCTTGATAGGTAGTGGGAGTGATGCTGCATCATTATCAACATCTGCCAAAAGAGATGGAGACTACTACATCCTAAATGGCTCAAAGGTCAAACAATTAACAGTTATAATACAGTAATTAGTTTAACATTTATAATACAATGAGCTTGGGTCAATATTCAAATAATCAATTCATTAATGTAATCTTGAGGGGTACACTTTACTTAGTTTGACTGTAAGCAGCTATGTCCTTTTAAGAAGCCAGTTAGCAAAGTCCCGAAACTATTATTGGTAATTACTGTGAATAAAACCCCCATTTATCATCCGTCCCTATTCAGTGGAAAGTGACCACTGATAAAACACATTTATTATTGTCTTCATGTGACTTGGCTTACAGAATGTTTGTACTACTTGAATAAATTCATAGGATGATTCTACTATGCTTCATGCTGACAAACCACTATTAAAGGTCACCTCCCATTTCCCCGAGGGTGGCAATAGTTTTGCTTCAATCCCGCCATCCTGCCCCAGTCAAACTAGTTCATCATGATTCCACCTGGTTAGAGTTGCATTTCTCAGCATAATGTGTGTTTCTCTGTTTTTCATTTCATCCATGAATATTTTGGGTGTAAAGTTTGAAGAACGCTGCTTTTACATTTCCAGAGATATTCTTTCTTCAGTATATTACCATTTAAGTTGCAAACCTCATGAAGCCATTTCATTCCTAATTTGCATAATACAAAAAACATCAATATCTCTAATTGATAAAGATATTCCAAAAAGGCAAACACCATTTTTATTTTTTTTTGAAAGCCTTTTAAATAAGCAGCAATTATTTTTCATTTCATAAGCACTTTAATAAGGGTTTGATCGTAGATCTGAAACATTTTTTTTGGCCATCTATGCAGGTTTGGTTTCCGTCAGTTAATATAACTATTATTGTTGTCGACTTTACCATCTGTACAGGCATTCATCAGTGGTGGTGGTGATACGGATGTTTACATTGTGATGGTCAGAACTGGACAACCAGGTGCATAACTTATGAGACAATTTTAGTTTGAATACTAAGACTAACCAAGCTACCTGCCCATCAGATATGCTAAATAAATACAGTGCATTGTATTTTGCAAAATATTTCCCAGTTATTGTGAATGCAACTTTGCTTTCCTTTTCCATCTTTTTAACTTTGAGTGGCTCAATGCAAAATGTAAAACTGATCATTTTTCACTGATCATGTCTGATCTGCACAGGTTGATAATAGCTTATTTTTAACTTTGTTATGAATTTGGTTCTAGGTCCTCAAGGAATTTCAACAGTTATTGTTGAAAAAGGAACACCAGGATTGAGCTTTGGCAAGAAAGAGAAAAAAGTATGTTGCAAAAATCCATCATGTTAATTCTTATGCATTATGAGTAGTTCTCATGTAAACTATATTTTATTTTTATCATCCCAAAACCATATTTAACTGGTGAAGAAGAAACATATATCTCTGAATCTGTGATGCATCACAGTAGGCAGGTAAATAAAATATTATTTTTTTACAGTTGAACTGATTTAGTTAATCTTTTGGTTCAGGTTGGATGGAATTCACAACCAACAAGAGCCGTGATATTTGAAGACTGTAAAGTTCCTGTTACTAACAGGGTTGGATATGAAGGACAGGTTAATTGCTTCATCTGCTATCCCAACATAGAACAATCAAGCTTAATCTTATTGTAAAATAGCAGTACTGTTTTTAGGATGTTTTCTAAAAGGTAATGAATTTCCATTACTGGTATATGATTTTTAAATAAATAATCCTCTATAGAAGACATCATGTTTCAGTGAAAGTAATCTATAATTATCTGTTTGAAATGGATATAATATATACATTAAAATTAATATTGTTTGGATAGCTCTCAAGGTGTCATCACTGATTGTGTTAGGACTGTCAAAATCATTGTTAATCTCCTATGTGTATTTTCAAGTTTAGTTGTAAATATTGAAATGTTTGTTGACTATTTAAAATATAGGGTTTTAGAATAGCAATGTATGGACTCAATGGTGGTCGTATTAATATCGGTGAGTAATAATAATTATAATAATTATAATAATAATCAGCATAGCCTGTGTGCTCTTTCTTGGTGTTCAAGGAAAATGACCAACAAATTCATGACTGGATGCAACTAGGAAAACTATATTAATCTGGAGAGTTACATTGTTGCAAGTTAATTATCAAATGTTTCTGCAGCATCATGTTCACTTGGAGCAGCTCAAGCATCCATTGAACAAGCAGCTGAACACACCAAGGTGCGGAAACAGTTTGACAGTCCCATTTCCAACAACCAGGTACAGCAAACATTAAATTTATTTAATGTCTTACTTTGGCAATGAATGTTATTTTGGTCTGTTTTTTTACTTGATGTATTTAAGCTTTTTGGTTGACTTATTAAAGAAGTAAAGACTTGCAACAAATTTGTATAGTTACAAATTTTGTATCTGTAAGTCAATTAAAACTAAACATAACATAAACTATCAGCAGTCCCTCTTTTTCTTGGTCGGATATGCATGACGCAAAAGAAAACAAGAAGAAAAGTGGCCAAGCAAACTCCTGGAGGCAACATGGTTTATTTAAAGTCTCATTCAACAGACTAAGCAAAAGAGGGCCTTATAAGTCTTAACTAACACTGCTGTGTCAAATGATTTATATTGCTACTAACAAACTACAGACTGAAATATTGATTGTTTTCTAATGCCTGTGACAAAGCTGCATCCATTATTGTTATTTACAGTAATAAGTGGCATAGTCGACTTCATTGAGCTATAACTGATTGAATTCAAACCAAGCAATCCTATCACACAAAATTTGTAAGCATTTTATAAATGGAATAAATTTAGGATCCCTTGGACAATCCTCTAATGAAATCCAATGAGAACATTTCAAGCAATGTCTTACAGCACATCCAGTTCAAACTGGCTGACATGGCAACCTCTCTTGTAACATCACGGTTGATTGTACGTCAAGCTGCTCGTGCTTTGGATGCTAAGTCACCAGAGGCCCCAACACTGTGTTCCATGGCAAAAATGTTTGCCACTGATCAATGTTTTCAGGTTTGTTTTCATTTGTTTATAGTCTTTCCTTGTTTTTTTTTAAATGAGTGAAAAATTGAGCAATTGCAAGTGATGTACTAGAGGCTTTTTTTGGCTTTTAAATTTTCCAAACATCATTTCCCCCTTTGTGGAACCATGCGTTAATGTTACATTTCAACTTCATAACATTACACTGTTTGCATCATACTAATGAGGTTTACAAAGGCCTGCTGAGCGGTGGATTTTAAGATTTACTGAGTATTGATAGCAAAGAAATAAAAGCGAAATCAGTCATCAACACAGCACTGAAAGTGCCAGCTTGATGGGTCTCTTGGTTCATGTGCAGACTTACCTAGATTATTGCCTGATCGTGATCCTTTAAGGACCAAAATATATCAACTGATCTTTAAAATTTTCTATAATTTCAAATTTGCTTGTCAATGAAATATAATGTACATGAAGAGAAAAATTCATCAGCTTACCAGTAGTTATTCTCTAATGGATTCTAAGTATTATCAAGATTTCCTTGAACCTTTTAAAAATGGCTACCATTTGATGAATCTTCATTTTAACATTGTACCAAGCATTCTGCCAGCCTTTTATAGTTACTCTTGTTCTTTGTATTGAGTCTATCATGGGAATCACCAGACAAAGGACTAATAGAAAAATCTGATATTTTGGTGGAGCCTTGGAGTCATATTAGAATTTTCAATTTATTGAGAGATATGGAGAATGTGCTATTTGCTAATACACTGTTTTTTTAGGTTTGCAATGACGCTCTCCAACTTCATGGAGGGTATGGCTACCTTAAGGATTATGCCGTCCAGCAGTACATGAGAGACTGTAGAGTCCATCAAATTCTAGAAGGCAGGCAATATGGCACTCTTTGTTGTTACCTCTTGTTAGTGCATAGAATGTAGAGAAATTATTAATCAATGCCAAGTGGGAAATTATGATTTAAATATGATTTAATTTACAATTTCGTGCTACAAAACAAAATTTAAATAAATAAAATCTTAATGAATTTATTAAACTTAATTCAGTCCATGGTATGATTTCCACTCAAATTTTCAGCTGATATTGTCATGACCACTGAAACTTATCTTCTTCTTAGGTCCTATGTTCTCTCAACAATTCACTGACTGTCTGTTGGAAAAGTATAATTTAGTTTATATTAAAACAACTGATCATTGATTAACACAACTTTGTTTATTTGAAAAGAACGTTTATTACTCCAGCTGCCTTAACAGTTTAATTCTAGTAAAAAGGGTACTTACCATTGCCTTAAGTTTGTTTCTGTTGTTCACTGAATCAGTCGTCTTCTTCTCTCTTCTTTCTTGCAGGAACTAATGAAGTAATGCGATTAATAATTTCCAGGAACCTCCTGCAAAACAGCTGACGTGGGTGAATTGACAGACTATTTTCTACATATAACATGTTGTACATGCATAAGGTTTAATTGTCTTACAGCCCGCAGGTCTTGTATTTCATACTCCACAAAACATACTTTTTTTAGGGGATATATTTTTTTTCAAAATGAGTGGATTAATTCTCTATTTATATTTCAAAGATGGTCAATTTTAGGACAAGTTAACTGTAGCTTTCTCTAGCTTGACAGAGAAATAAAAGAGTATATAATTAGATGACAGACATGGACCTCTTTTTCCCCAATGTGTTACTGTACATTAAATATTCATTTTTTATTGCCTGAATGTATGACAGCATTTGTCCTCTAAACTGCTCTTTCCAAATTTTTCTCACACACTGCCCCTGTGGTTAACAGGCAGACGTTTTGAGCCAGGTTGTACGAAAGCCAGTTAATGCTAACCCAGGGTTAAAAGTCAGCTTAAGTATTAAATATATTCTTGCATAAAAATGCTTTTCACAGCTTTTTGAATTACTCAGACTTCAAACTGAAGGAAGAACAAAATATAACCAGAAAACCTTGCCAAAAAATTACAAATCAACTGAAATAAATTATTGCTTTGTACAACCCGGCAGTGACACAAAGCCCTAACAGTTTCTGGCACTAGGCTGCAAATCTAACCAGTGAGGGGCATCCATTGCAGGCAACCTCTGAAAGTAATTGAGCAATTACGTTCAATGCTGTGCCCATGTTTCCACTTTGTTTGTCACACAATTCAGACTTTTTTTCACTTAGGGTTCAGTGGAAATAGGGCGCAAAAAGCTTTGGCTCAAATCAAACATTGCCAAAACAGCTCCAAATTTTCGCATGCTCATTTGTTTAGGTGTTTTAAACAATGCCCTGTCATTTTTTTTGTTACATTTTGCTTCTTTTTTTTGAGATAAATGTATGCAAAAAAACATCAGTTTTCCTAGTGGCATCTCTTCTTCGAAAACAAAATAAAAGAAACATTTTGTTTTGCTGAACATTGAAGCCAATGAAGCATCACACTAGTTTTTTGAGGAATTTACAAGTATTGTATTTATAATAAAATACATTAATTCATATTGCTGTGTTAGCACAAATCATCAAGGCGCTGAGTGGGCACCAGGCATCTACTTTTTTGTCAAGAGACAGGTTCGATATGATGCCAACCCTTTCCTGTTAATTTCTCCTCATCCTTTTGAAGCCAAAACATTAAAATACCGGTACATGCTTTTCTGGTTTTATTGTTCAGGGAAACAAAACTTTTCCTTTGTTTTACGTTTCACAAACAGATGCGAAAACTGACATTTTTTGCATGCATCATATATCGAAAACAAAGTAAAATCTAGTGAAAAAACAGACAGGACAATGTTGAATACGCCTTGAGCTGTTTTGGTAATGTTCAATTTTAGCCAAAAATTTATAATGCCCTGTTTCTACCAAACCCTTCGTATTGTTTTCCCCGTAACACTAACAAAAATGGAAAGGCACATAAAATGCTTCTGGCACCCAGAGTATTATGTTCTGTACAAAGCTTTTCTCAGTTTAAAAAACAAGGAGTGGGCTACATATTGACAGATCACTAACTTTGAGTATAGAATTATTTTGTACAATACAATACACTTCAAGAATTCAACATTAAGGAATTATTCAGCATAACCTGTATTTTACTGAACTAGCTCTAGTCATTCTAACTGAATGTGCACAAGGCAGTTCCAAGATTTTATCATCAATGGGTTATAATAACTCTTATTGGACAAGTCTATATTTTACAGGTTTGTTATTCAAAAAAAATCTCTTTGATAATAATATTTCCCCCTTTTTGTTATACTGTTATTTTTCTCTTGACCTCTGTCACTGAAGTGATATTTGTTTGGTTTCCTCTGATTTGAAGGTGGTGTAATTACAAAAATACTGTCTCAATTTACAGGTGCACATAACATAACATAGCCCCTTTACAGTAAGGATGCTTGAGCCATTTTTGGTAACTCTAGAATGACAGAACTTCACTTTACATCCAGCGCTTTGCATCATTACAGAGTAAAACTATAATTATGAGCCCAGGACAAAACAAACAATTTATACATCATTTCTATTAAAAACTGTTTATTGAATATTGCCTAAAATATTCATTTATATACAAATCATTTTATTACTTAAAACATTTTTATTTGATATAAAACCCTGTATAAAATATAAAAATATGCAAAATGTTAAAGCAAAATCAATGTCACAACATGGTAAAATTTTGCAGTAAGCTTTAGAAATACTGTTTAAAACAGTAACATAGTTTGATTGTGAAACAAGGGACTATATAGAACAATGAACTTCAAACATTTACATTATCACGCTCAAACTCATGCTCCTGTTAACTTTCTGTCCTACTACTCTAGAATTGCGGGCTTGAGTCCCGAGTCCTATTTTGGGTCTTGGAAAGTTGTTTTGATGTACTCTTGCCTCTTCCAGCTCCCTAAAAAGGCCAAAAATTAAATCTGATCAAGTGCTCACGTTGTGCGTATAATTGCAGTGATCAACATAACTATATTGCAGTTCATTCAACTATATTATTTTTCATATTTTCACTTGTAGGGTTTGATAATATAATTTCTGCCTAAGGCTCATCTCCTGGGTAATTGTCAGAGCTTGATAAACTGCATGTCCCTAGTACCACATGCAGTCTTGTGGCTGGTACAAATATTTGAGATACAGTTTGTATCATATACCTTGGTTTACTGTTATTTTGTCATTGTGAGCTACTACAAATAATCGTTTCATGAATGTATTTTTGACCAATAGCTGGACTGACAAGTGTTACACGTCTTAATGAGCAATGATAACAACAATACACCTTATACCAAAACGACTGCCATTAAAGTATCTCTTTGTTTTCCTTCAAATTACCGCTTGTTGCCATGTTCTTAAACTTGAAATTCAAAGAAATATTTTCCCTTGAACAAGGCAACAAGGGCTAATTTGCAAGCAAACAAAAGAATACTATTTGGTAACAAGATGTATGACTTCTTGTAAAAGAAGAATAATTTTTTGTACCTTGAAAGGACTTCATTTTTAAACTTTTCTGCATTCAGCTCCTTCTTTAGCTGGGCCTGTGAAAAAATAGAAATGTCATATCAGTGCATCTGGTTGAATTAGCCACATTTTAAAACATGTTATGGAAGAAAATACTGGTTGAAGATTAAGCCACATTGTGTCATGTACCTTGGATTTCGCAGCAAGTGGACAAAGAACTGGGTTTTGTTTCAGGGCTGTTGCAGATGGTCTGTTATTTGGTACAGGGTCGATCATAAGCTAGAAAAAAGAGACTAGTTACATATATAGCCAACTTTCAATCAGTTAATGTAGTCATATCCAGTTTTAACCTGTTCAGCACATACAGTATGTTGTATCAGTGATATGATTATGCGACCAAGTTATAAAGTTATATATGGAAGAACTAGCAAAAGAAGCAGAGGAAGCGGCGCAAGGGAGACCAAGTTATAAACAAAGATATTATTATTGAATGTTTTATGTTGACATGCTTGATAGTAGCCAAGTTCATCACTTTTCACTGAACAATAGTGTCCACATATACAACAGTTTTGATTGGCACTAACCTTTAAAAGTGAGTTCATTTCATTTGAGATATGATCAAGATTGGGTAGATTTCCTCTCCTAAGGGAAGAAATATCAGAGGCAATGAATTCATTTTAGTCCTGTCTCTCTTAGGACAACAAGTGTTTAGGACAGTCTAAGCTGTAAGAAATTTCTTGTTAGACTGTTTGTTATAGCTACACACCTGATTTCATGCCATTTTTCACCATTCTTTGGAAGTTCTGGTCCTCCACCCTTGCATTAAAAAGAAAAAAATAATCATCATTTTTTTGTCTAATGCTGTAGCCTTGTTTATCCTATCCATTTCTTATTTGTCGTAGCGATAGGCTGCACAACAGGCGTCATTTTGTTTCGTTTTGATGTAATTTCTGGTGCCAAGTTTGAAGAACATCGCTTCAATACTTCCACAGATATTCTTTATTCAGTATTTTACCATTTTATTTGTACACCTCATGACATCATAACTTTCCTAATTTGCATTATACAAAAATGTTAATATCTAAAGGAAAAAAAACAGATGCTCCAAAAAAGAAAATGCCATTTTTCAGTATTTTGAAAGGCCTTTCAAATAGGCAGCAAATATATTTCATGTCATATGCACTTTAACAAGTCTTGCACAAGAGTATTGTTGGTTTACTTTAGTCTGTAGGGCAGTAGCCATAAAAAAAATTATGACTGCAGCAGTGTACATGAAAAGCTTATGACCAGGGCAATGTGATACTCACTGCCAAATAAACAGTTAATGCTAAAGCAAAAATGTCAGCCTTGGGTAATGCAGAGTAGTCCTGAAACAGATACATAACAAAATAAATTACATTAGTTGACACTGACCACCAGGATGTTAGCCTTTGAATGATGAGTACTTTGTCGTAATAGTCATTAATAGTTGATACAATAATTACTGGTAATAGCATATCAATATATCTAACTTATGATGATCCAGTTTGCCACAAATGTTCATGCACAATGTGATTTATAACTGCTAGTTTTCACTAGAGACAGAGCTGGTGTCATGGTTGGAGAAGGCCATTAGCCAGGGTGGGTGTCCTGGCTTCGAATCAATTACCATCATTAAAGAATTGTTTCATGTTTCACAAGTTTCCTTGAACAGTAAAGCCCAGGCTATTGTTTCATGTTTAGATATAATCAATTATTTAATCACTCACCTCTTGTAGTATTTCATTGGGTAAAAATCTACAGTCACCTTCCTCCACTTGTGGATTACTTATTGAAGTCACATGACCCAAGTCACCTGTGTGTGTCAAATAAACACAACAAGAAATTAGAGTAACATTTTGTGTCACTTTCAATGTTATGTCCTGTTATTGGCTTAAAGACTCGAACTTTGATAGGTTAATAATTAACATGGTGTACAATTATACTAAATACATGTAAATTGGGAACTCTGCAGCATAATTAATATGCTGCAGAGTTCCCAATTTATCTGATTGTGTACCGTAACTCCAATCTGATTCCTTTTCTCTTTGATATAACAATCCACAAGAAATATAATAGTGTTTGATACTTTTTCTGACATGACAGTGTACAGTAAAACAAATGCACTGTATACAAAAATACCAGAATAAAAATGTTAGTTTTGCAAATCATTTTATTCTTGGTTATTACAAACACTAGTTACCCAGTTTGTGAAATTCAAGTGTACCTATTTTGTAAAGTGGCATTCTTTTTCGTGGACCAGGAGTTTCATTCTCATCAAATCCTTCATCACCACTGTTGTGGCATTCATCTACATCTGTGTTAAAGCTAATGAAGATATTCCCTGAAAAGTAAAAAAAATTAGCATGTAGTAGAATGATTAGCAAACTCACCAGAACTTTGTCAGGTTTAGACTCACATGATTGTTCAGTAATAAAAAATAAGTTCCACAAAGTTGAAAGAAACCTGGGATAAATTTTGTGAGACACAAAAAACTTCTAACAGACGTATCTGAAGGGAGATCTGCAATTATTATAAGAAAAGAATATATTGTACATGAAAGTTGGGCTTACCAGGTTTGATGTCCATATGAACCAAACCTAAAGAATGGATATATTTTAAACCCTGTATGTAAAAAAATAAAAAAGAAAGGGTTACTAGAATAAATCAAAAATGTACATGGAGTTGGTATATTACAAAGCACAGCACAAAAGAGTTTCAAACAGTTGCTTTTAAATGCATTTTATTTTATACTCGGAGGAATAAAACTATGTCATGCATAACATTGCATCATATGTGATTACCTCAGCGACTTGAACAAGAAGTGGTTTTAATTCTCCCTCTGCCATAACTTCATTTGAGTTATTATTTTTTTCTATCAAATCAGCCAGACTACCCCCTAAAAAATAAAACAATAACTGTCAGTTTATAATACACTGTTAGTGCACATAAGAGAAAATATTCCATTTGAACGCGTTATGTCTTCCAAACCTTCACAGTATTCATTCTGTATCAACATGTGTCCATCTTCTGCCCATGCAGAATAATAGCGAACGACGTGAGGGTTTTTTCCAAGGACAGCATGGGCATATACCTCACGCATTGCATTTTGCCTGGAGACAAGATAAATTGCATGTGCATTACAATAACTATTATTGTTGGTGTGATACTGAGTAACAGAACTACATATTGTACAAATTTAAAAGATGTTGAATAAATAGCAACAAGTAAAATGACTTTACAGCTGAAAAGGATCCTACTTTCTTACTTATATTACTATATAAATAATACTTACTCATTAATGGAGCCTGCAACTGGTCTCAGTGACCGCTTTAATGCATAGATGCATCCATCTAACGTGAAAAGAAAACATTTTCTGCTTATAGGCACCATTATAAAACATTTATGTAAATTAGTGATCTTAAACTCTCCTCCAACCCCATTTAGTCTGGGAACAGCTGGAAGGAAGGGACAGAAAGGATCTGACAACAGCTGTAAGGATTGAGAAGGAACTTTCCTTCCTCTTGCCCTATCTTCAATAAGAAACACTGTTCAAAGGCTACCTTCTTCTGGGTAAGTCATTTCCACGCAGGAACTCATTGCAAGAAACAGCATATATACATACAGATTACACTGTTTGACTCAAGGTCTTGACACAGCTTTGCAAAAAGTGTTTGGTGGTTGCAACTTTAGTGTGTAATTACTGGAACTTCCTTTGTTTTGGTCGGAAATAGATACTAATACTCACCTAATCTGTTGACGCATTTATGAACAGAGCCAAACTGGCCAGATCCTATAGTGCTTATTTCAGCAAACTCTGCATTATAACGTGAAATGTTGCTCTCGTGTAGTGCCAGTTTCTGAAATAAAAAATTCAATCGCATTTATTTAGCAGACTGAAAAAAGATTCTACTGGAAGTAATTAAAAAGAAAAAGCAGATTTTACGTAAATGATATTGACAACTGGAATTAACTCTGACTGATGAAGCAGGAAAGGAAAAAAGGTAATTATTTGTTATTTTCACAGTCTACTGGCAACATCATGTTCCAGGCTTTCTGACTTCCATCATTTTGTGAGATGAACAACATTGCTTCAGTAAAATGAGATCTTGCACTGTGGGTCACATCTCAATGTTGTAAACATTTAGGTAACAGATGCCTGCTTACAAGCTCACCTTAGCTGGATTTCCAAATATTTCATCATCTTCGTCTTCATCATCATTTTCATCACAAAGTGAACCATCTCTGAAAAAAAAAATACTGTCATTTTGACTGTTGTACCAGACACATGGGAAATCGGTACATTTATAATCAAGATATGATACTGGTGATACCAGACCCACACTGATTGCACATGAACCTAGTAAATAGAGTGGCTTGCCAGAGGACTCCACATACAGTAGCTCAGTAGTTAGAGCACCCAGTCAGTTTCTGGGAGGTCATGTTTCAGGGTCTTAGTTTACTTTTTTTTCCATTTACCCACACCCATCACACATGACAAGAGATTTTATACCTTTGTCAAGGGTTTTATTGCCCTATAGGGTTTTCCTATACATGTATTCAATATAATACCCAACCAATTTCAAGTCTTTAGAAAGGAATGATGCTTTGAAGGGTCAAATTCTCAGAAGTTGCCTTTTTGAAAACCAAAATCAGCCCAGACTTGAACTTTTGATATTGAAATGCAATGCAAAAGAGAGCAAGGAGCTGGAGAGAGATACAATAAATAAGAAATTCTTTTATTTGAATCAGACGTATAAGCAGCAGGCTCCACAAATGTCTTGGTCAGGATTTATTGCTTTTCTTGCAAACACTTGGCCAGCCCACCTTGCTAGCAGGTGTACGGTGGGTGGGGATGGTTGGTGGTTGATGCATGGGCAGTTGATGGAAAAATTCAAAGTTGCAGGAAATGCATTTTGTCTACATGACCTTGCAAACACAACTCCTACGCAATAATAACAAGATGTTCTTTGCTACAGTTGGGAACGTTGACACCACAGTTCATGATAATTGTTAATGAATTAGGTATCCCCAAGTGATTTTAAGCATTAATAAGCTTAAATCACCTTGCAAAGTACACGTGTTCAATATAATAGTACTATTGAAAGCAACATTATACTATAGCCAAGCAAAGTACAATATATTGTAAAGCTGTTAACTTACCCTCCGTCTCCATTTCTTGCTCGCTTTGCACCGATGGCAGAAGCGTCCGGAGTGAACGGATTGACGTTTGCAGCCATTTTGCGCGATCGTGGCCCAGTTCGAGGTTCACTTTCAAATCCACGGCCCTTCAGTAAGCCACGACGCAATCTTGAAACAGGTCTTTTGAAATCTGCCGTGCGATTCACTGCAGACGAGCGTTCGAGTAAACTCTTAGGCGTTTGCGGCGAGTCAAACAAGCGAAGCGCTCCAAGTGAGGGTGGCGACAGCGGCGGGGTGTTGGGGTCGTTCATTTCACTTTTGACTGGTGATTCGTCCGAGAAGGAATCTCTGAAAGGACTGGAAAACCCAAGATCCCAGCCTTCGTCCATGAATTCAGGTGACATTGATACCACAAGCCGTGAAGAACTCGCGTTGCTGGCTGACTCTGTTGACGACCTGTCCATTCCACAGTTGGTTTCTTCGAGCACAAATGGAAGGCGTCCCAATCGAGATTTTATGAATGCCATCGAAGCAAGCGGCTACAAAATGATCTTAGTACGTTTCAAGAACTATTTCGATAAATTTGGACTAAAAATGAGCCAAAATGCAAGTAAAATCCAAGATCCCAATCGTAAAGTGAAATGAATGAAGGAGTGAATTGTGTAATCAACGGTACGACAAACAAATGTTTGATCCAACCAATCAGAAGCTTTCAGGTCATGTGACATACCGAATTTGGCGGGAAACTGCTACTACTATGTCACCCTCCCCTATTAGTCTGTATTTCAGCTGTCCCTTCCCTTTCCCACTCGGGGTAAAGGGAAGAGGCGGCTGAAATTCAGACTACCTCCCCTGCTACGTCATGAAAAAATTAATGGGAAAAATTAACCGTTTTAAATATTTTCATACATTTTTGTGTGTCTAAAAGTAGTCTTAAAATTGTACAGAAGTCCTCCTAAATTGTTTTGACGATCTTTATTTGACGACTACCAACTACAAAGAATTATGGAAAACATCCGCTAAGTTGTACATTCTCGGATTTCAACGATTGATTCGGAAAAAAATGATCACATTACTGAACGGGAAACCATCTTGCCCCGCAGGAACTGGGTACCAATGATATGCCAAGAATTGTCCCCTCCACCCAAAGTTGTGTTCCACTCCTTGAAGTTATCGAAGTTGTACACCGCAGCGAAGTATTCTCCCCTAAACAAGCTTTCTTTCTGTTATTCACGGTTGCTTTTGCAGATTTTATGACATGGCTAAACCAGGTGATGCTGACAAGCAATACAAACTGGTTGTTGTCGGAGGTGGCGGCGTTGGCAAGTCTGCGCTCACAATTCAGTTTATTCAATCACATTTTGTCAGTGACTATGATCCCACGATCGAAGACAGCTACCGTAAACAGTGTGTCATCGATGAAAAAGTCGCTCATTTAGACAGTAAGTGAAGAACTTGTGTTGTTTGGCTGTCAAATCAGTTCTAGTAAAGCGCTACGAAGTAGCATAACCTTATCATATGGGCTAAGTTGGGAGTGTCAAATGCTACAACCCAGCAAAACCGAAGAAATTCGCAGTCGAATATCCCAGTAATTCATTTTCAGCATTTTTGGAGTGCAGTTACCACTATTGTTAGATATGTATTTTTTTCAATGTCTCTGAGATACACAAGACAACTCAAAAGTGTTTAAAGTCCTATTCTATAAATTTTGCTCTGTGAGTGTAGAAGTACGTAATGGCCACAGTTCACACGTTCATATTTGGGAATGGGAACAAATATTCCTGCCGCGAATTGTTGTGTATACAGACCACAACAATATCTATTTAATGGGAAATTACAGCCTTAATTATATACTTATTGGAGACTTGCATTAACCGCAAAAAGTACAGCGTCGTTTTACCTAAATTGGGAAACAGAAGAAGCCAGATCAATTCGCCGAAGTTGTTACATATGGCTGCATTCTTTTATCTTTGACTGAACCTGTTCAGTCACAATATGTCACTTCTTAGCTCTCTAAAAATATGATCTTGATTTACAGCTTGAAATCAATTTTCTAAGATGCTTTTTTCATAAATGACACAATCTTCCATCGAATACGGTTTCAAAGTGAAAATATAATGCGGAATTAAAAAGATTTCTAATTTAAGATTTTCAAATTGTTTTGATGGTTATTTATAAGCTTAAGCTTAAATGTGAAAGAAATGATCACACCTTTCGGTTAATCGTTATTTTGAAACAAAAGGGATACATTTTTTATTGTTGTGAATCTTTAGTTACACCACAAAATTAGACTGTTAGAATTGTTGTCGAGAATCAAACATTCTTTTGAACCCAAAATATAGGTGACATAAAGATTCGAGGATTCCATGGAAAAAATGAAACTAATACTGCAATTACATTATTCAGAAGCTATCTGTTTTCTTAATTGAAATTTGTCAGCTTTCACCTGTACTCTAGTAAGTTTAATGTAATGATGGAAGTCTTGTTTTGTTCTCAATGATAAAAAGAATTTAGTTCTTGATGTTATTCTCATTTTATTACCTAAACGCTTTTTCTCACTACCTGCTTCAAAAAAGTAATTGTATATATTTTATAATTCCATTTGCTTTTGTTTGGAGACTGAAACAAATGCTTTAGACTGAAAATGATATGTTTAAAAAAAACAAAAAAACATTTATTTGAATATTTATTTGTGAGAGATTTCCTGCCCATTACTCACTGTTGACATATTCATTTTTACTGACATTGATAAAAAAAGACAATCTGAAATTTTTGGGCATCATTTGCATATCAGTTTTTTAAGAGAAGAAAAAAAAAACCTTCACATTTTCACCACTGCTAGATTTATAAGTAACTTACCCTTTCCAGTTAGCTGTATTTTCTTTTAAAAAAAGCCACTACAAATTTCTCCACCAGTATTGTCCTTCATGAGCTATTAGTTTCAGTGTCAAAGTAAGGGACAATTTAATTTCAGAGGGTTTGATATAAACTGCTGTTATGTAGATTTCAGTCTATGAACATAATTTGTGTGACTTGACTGAAAGTGTGAATCTTTGAGAGATGAACAGCTTCTTCGTAATTTACATCTATTGTGTTATGAGCTCAGGAATTGCAGTTTCAATTTGTTTTCGTCTCGACAGACCAAAAACAAGAGGTCTAATAGATCGAATTACTTAGCTCAGTGAAGAGAGATTCTGACTTATTACCTCAACAAGTAATGAATGCTGTAGATGATCTACCTCAATGGGCAAAGAATAATAGGCTGGATTCGCTTTCATCACAGAGCTGTTTTGCACCACACCTCTCTCTTATAAGCAGCAAACTTTTCTTTCAGGTATACATTTTATTTCAGTTCATGGAGTAACATTGTACTAGAACTCCTTGACAGCCAAACCTGGAAGGAAAGTATACTCAGTATAAAAGCATTTTTGCCTGGCTTTTTACTTCTCCTGAGTGCAACACAAAAAAACGATCTCCACCTCTTCGTGCACCTCCATTCATTTTATTTTTATTTTATTTATTTTGCCACACAACAGTAAGATTATGAAAAAAATAAATAATACAAGTCAATACACAAGATAATAATTAATATACAAAACTACAATATAATATAAGATTATTAAAGAATAGAAAACAAAATGGCGAGGGAATCTAATAAAAAACCACGGGGCTTGTAAGCTTAGGTTCCCTCTCAAGAAAAACTAGATGACTGATTACGGTAAATAAATCATAAATTATAAATTAGTAAATATTGCTCACATAATGAAACAGCCAAACACATGAATATGTATATATATCTATATCTCTGAGAGTAATCACTGAACATATTTCTTCTAAGACATGATTAAAAAAACAGATTTTTTTGGAAATATTGACAGACTCATTCACAAATCTATGCGATGTGCAATTTTAAGTGATGTCATCACAGGTGCCGATGATTTAGCCTGCACTGCACATGGAAATTTTTCTGTAAATAACCATCTCAGTGAAGAAGTCATGGTGACAGGGGTCCTCATAAAGCAATTGTTTCAGACTGCAGTAAATGGCTCTCATTGTGTAAGGGAATATTGGGAAATGTATCTAAACAGAAACGATCTGTGAGTGGAAATAATATGCAGCTCAAAGTATCAGATCTTTCCGAACAACAAGATGCGATGAAATCATTCTTTCCAGGGAAGAATTCACTCACTGGCTTTGGATAATTAATATGCTTCCCAATTGTCTTTGGACATCGTAAATAACGACCCTCCTGGTTCAAGTGTTAAATTTCACTGTTGCAATCACTGATGGAGGACAAAGTTCAGTATTTGATAAATTGGCTATTCTAGCTTTTTCAAGAACTAGGCATTTATAATTTCAGCCGTTTTCTAATCTGTTGGTAAATTTTGACCAATTCTCAGCTATACCTCAGTTAAAACCCATCTAGAATAAAAAATTATACTAGTCTTAGAAACTGTTATGTTACCGTTACAGTTTACTGTAGTATAGCTTATTAACAGATACTTGCTACTGCACTGTGATCATGTTATTTCTGGTGACTAGAAATGATCTTCAAATGTTGGGTGAATTCTTATCACTGTTTTATGAATAAATTATTTTTTTTTTTATCACTCTACAGTTCTTGATACAGCTGGTCAAGAGGTAAGTTTTTGATATTTTTTTTTCCTATATTGAGTACCAATATCCCACTGATTTTAATCTTGAAATTGTATCTTTATTTAGTGGTTGTTATGCAATCTGTGCTAACCTGTTACTATATAATTTTAAAATAATTATTGCTGTCCCTAGTTCAGTTTTATTATTATTCTAAATATACACTAATTTCATGTTATTTCAGCTGTATTGTACTTGATACCTCACTTTGCTCTTACATAATGGGCTGTGATGTTACACCAAGGATATACATGGCTGATATATATAATGTTATTTCAATCACATAATCAATAAAGGGAATGCAGTAGCAGCAACAATAACAGAGTACAGTTCACAAATATATAAGTACACATGTCAGGAATTTTTTAGAAGATGTGCAGGAGAACTGCTCAGAGAAATAAGTCACGGCTGAATGCTTCATGCACATCAAGCATTCTTAAGGTTACTGTAAACCTTCAGGGATACCTTCTGGAAAATATTTTCTTTGCACGCTGCAGGGAAGTCTGCCGTGAAACATTCAACGGCTTATAAACCCAATCAGCAGATAATTGGTAAAGAAGTACAAGTAAAAAGGATGAACGATAGCAAAATAGCCTTGAACAGCTGAGGCCTAATTGTTAAGCCAACTCGATTGCGGATATTTATATATTAAAAACTAAATATGTAATTCATCACCCTGTTAAGTGTTTGTTAAGCTGGAAAAAAACATATAGAAGCAGAGAAAAGTGAGAGTGTCTGAAGAAGCTACCTTGTGAGATATTAGTGATTGCATTCTCCGGTAATAAATTCTGCAGCAATCATCTTCCATGCCAGAAGAAGCTAGAAGAGGGCAGTGATGAAACATTTGCTTGGAATTTGTGCTTGCATTCAAATTGAGAACTCAAAGACCATGCAAAATCACCTACATTGTACAGCTGTAGTCTATTACTTAAGATGCAAGATGCAAGGAATAAACAAAAAAAACAAAAGACGTCAAAAGAGTCTGCAGTGAGGTTTCTGCAAAAATTGGTTTATCACAGTTTGCGGTTCATTGTTTTTTGCGGATTAAGTTTTTAAAATTATTTTCTTGGAAAATTGATATAAAGTAGAAGTTTTGACTTTGCTGTAAATTAATTTTGGACAAAATCAGCCTTTAAAGGTCTTCAGTAACCTTAGAAATGCCTGAGTGTTTCATGTAACTCAACAATTACAAGCAGCAAGTTTACCATCTCCTGCACAAAATCTTAAAGAAGTTGACTGTGTGTGTTTTTTTTGTTAGGAATTCAGTGCAATGAGGGAACAGTATATGAGAAATGGTGAAGGATTTTTATTAGTTTTCTCTGTCATAGATCGTTCAAGGTTTGTAAATGCTGAGGTTTTTTCAGTTCCTTCGAGTTCAACAAAGAAGCTATATTGATGTGCATCTTTTATAATTTTTTATTCAAGTCATATCTGTAAGACAATACTGACGACTTTAGATACATTTTTCATTGATCTATCACTTACACTAAATAACTAATTGCTTGATTATATTGACTATATTTTACATAATATATTGATCAAACAAGATGTCTGAGCACATTTCCAAACACCAATAAGAGAGTTAAATTAGACACATAGCGGAATAATTTTTGAGGAATTTTGAGGCGTTTGGTAATCTGGTCAGATACTGTCTTGAGTGTTTGATACATCTTCTCAGTCAAAATTGAAACTAAGTAGAAAACAGAGAAGTAAAATCTGAAAATCAATTCTTAATTGAGATTAGATATCCAAACACCATCGCTGGTATGATTTACTTTGTGAAAAATTGATGAAAAAGTATCAATGAGTTTGAGAAAAGTATATATCCATGTAGCTGTTCCGTTAAACCTGAAGTGTAAAAATTAGAACACTTATGGCCTGTAGGTACAATTTTATTAATCTGAGGGGGCTTTTTTTTACAGCTTTGAAGAAGTAAGGCGCACATTTCATCCGCAGATACTACGTGTAAAGGACAGGTGTGTATGATGTTCTTATGATTTACACCTAAAGCTGCTATCATGTGTTCCATTGTTCTCCTTCTCTAACCACATGACTTGCATAACATTCAGAGATGCATGTGACATACCTCTGTGATCTTTGAAGTCCTAACATGCATAAACATTGCATTTTTAAACTTTCTACTCTCTGCTTACAACACTAAATATATAATTATATCAATTACAATGCATAAAATTTGAAGAAAGTTGTTATCATAGAGTAATATTTGAGATTTAAGATATTTATGAAGTTATAGGAGTTCAAGTTACAAGTTTTGTAATTTAAGCCCTGTTTTTATGTTTTTACATGACACTGTTTTTCACTTTTTAATAATATAGATCAGAGTTCCCAATGATTTTGGTTGGAAACAAGTCTGATTTAGAACCCGAAAGAACAGTAAGTCACTTTCACAATATAAAGAGTTTTACTGCCAGTATCACTTGAGTGCTTGTGGAGGAGAAGGAAGGGGGGCTTTAAGTCTCCTTATAGTCTGTTGTTCTTTTAGTGTTATTTGGTGTGACTTTTGTTAACGTATTATGGTATATAAATAACAATATTTAGAGAGGAAGCCACATCAGCCTCGGCTGATTGCAATTTGTGGAGGGAGGAAAACCGTAGAACCAGGAGAAAAATTGTCAGAGCAAGGCAACAACAGCAACACCAAACTCAAACCACATACAGTACATTTGTACGGCACCAGGCTGGAATTGAACGCTGGCCACATTTGTGGGTGGCAAGCACTCTCACCACTGTGCCATCTCTGCTCCTCAGTCGGGAGGGTGGGTGTGAAATAGGGAATGTGTCAAATACCCGTCTCTGTTTTGGTATAGTTTATTCACTTTAAATGGAAAATAGGTATAGTTTATTTTTTTTATAACAATTACAATAACACTATTGATCTTCTGAAAAGTGAATTTCACTATCATCATGCATTGGAAGCTCTTCTCAAATATGTATGCAGACTAGAGTAGTTGCCTGGAAGAGATATAGTATCTACATGTATATTTGAGTCTGGTGTAGATATCCCATTGTAGAAATAGGAGATGGGGAATGTAGCATATTTTGGTGTGAAATACAACTGTAGGGAAATAGTTTCCAGTTTCCCAGTGGCTATTATTGGGAGTAACCCCCAGGTGTGACACCCAAATGTTTGGGAGTCTTCCCATTGGGTCAACCAACATATGGTGTGTTTTTATGTTGGGTATGTCCTGTGACATTGAAACCATTTGGCTGTTTACTTTGCTCAGGTGTCAACATCAGAAGGTCAAGAATTGGCCAGTGAACTCAAGGTACGAAATTAGGATACTTAAACTTACTAAAACCTGTAAAAAAACCTAATACCTACTAAAACCAGTAAAAAAATTGCTAGTTATTGGTAAACAAACTGTAGAGGTACAAGATAGCATATCTCTTATCCAGCCCAGCAATGTAGGGAACACACAGAGTTATTAAGTTTTGAGTAACCTGTAGCTTTGTTCTCCACAACCATGGCAAACTTGTAACTTAATTAACAATAACATCAAGGGAAAATCAGGCATACTTGGCAGGTGCTATGGGCTACAGCCCTAACCTTAATGACATCCCTGACACATATCACTACTTCAGGGATTGGAAAGAATTTCTACTATACATAAGACGCTGTGAAACAGAACACTCTCTTAAGTCTGCTCTAAGACACCATGTTTTTGAAGAACTGCACAATGGGCACTAATAAGGCTTAACTCAATTAAAGGCTTAATTAAAGCCCAATGCTTACCTTAATTAAAGGGGCAAAGAAAGATGCCTAGATACACATGAAGGTTTTCATTAGCAGTAGATTCAAAAAAGGTTTCTAATAAAATGTAAACTTGGACTTCTTCGACTTCCACCAATAGCCATAGTCAACCATTTGCAGTATCTGGTACTCTCAAGGAAGGATCTTGTATATCTTACTGCTACTTGATTGTGTTTTGGGAGCTCAAACACACTCACTGTCATTTTGCATTGTATTAAAGAGATTTAGTTAACCCAAAGTTAGGGTAAAACTTTTCAAGTAATTGATCAACATTGTGTCATTTCTCACACAGATTGAATACATTGAAACCAGCGCTAAACAAAGAACCAATGTTGATGCTGCATTCCACGACCTTGTACGAGCTATCAGGTACAGCATTGTTGTTTTTAAACTGTGTCTGTACTATAGTCTTTGCACAACAGCACGTGCAGTAACCTGGCCATATGTCCTAACTAGATCATGACTTTTGGAAAAACACCTATAAGACCTAAAAATCCTGCATTTTGGTAATAGGTTAAATACAACTTTATGTACTCTTTGCAGGAAATTTTACGCCCAGATGGATGAGCAAGTAAAGAAAAACAAAAACAGCAATAAAAGGAGATGCTTAATTTTGTGACACAGTTTACTAGTTTTGTTCGATTAGGACTTTCTATTTGTTGAAATGCTTATGTTACAATATAAGATGATTGAATAGTTGTGAAATTTCAGAACTTATTTCTGCTTGCATGCAAAAAAACAGATGAGCACTAGTAACGAAAAAACATCATTCCAAGTTATTTTTGTACAAAATATGCATGTGGTACTAGACTAAACTAAAGAATGCAGGGCCGTATCTATAGCCAGTGACTTTCTTAAAAACTTCATTGTGTGAAATCAAGAGAAATGTGTGAATTTTGTTATTACACAGAGCGTCGCGCTTACTTCACACTTTGTTAAACATGATCATATAAATTTATTTTGTGCCCTTTTTGCCGTGATTTACAAAAACATTCCTTATGAAAACAGAGAAATTTATAAACATTACTGATCATGAACGAAACGAACCATACCACCAGGACTTTAATCACTTTTTGCTGATTAATGCTTGAGACATTGGGAGATCATCCACAGCAGTCCTCCCAGAGATATGTCTTTGAACGTGGCCCTTAATTTTGTCCGTAGTTAAAACTATATCAAGTACAGTAATAAGATAGTGTCATTGTTTTAAGAAAAAATTTCATCATAAAGAGCTTTTTACGTAACAGTTACAAATATTTATCACGGGATAACTATATTTTTCATATTTTTTTCAGTCCTAAATACATAATATGTAGTGGTTCTCCTTTAAACTGTGTGTTAACGTCACGAAGCAATGGGCATTTGCTTCGAACTAATTAATAAATGCTTATGTAGATTTCCTCTATTAGTCGCAACAAAATATATTTTCTTAATTGCCAAACGGATTTGAGTCAGTTATTTTCAACTTTGCCCGTATTGCAACCTCATCCTTAAGCTGCCTTTTTTTTAGCGCTGTCCTGCAAACCTTAGGAGGGCCTTGAGACTTTGCTGAATAGTTTTATCATGGTCGGCACTTGTCCCTCTCAAGGGTCTATATATTTTTTTGGTGGCAGCGTTGACGAGTGGTTAGGGCGCCGGACTCAAAATCCGGAGGTCGTGGGTTCATGTTCCGCTCTGACCACTCAGCTGGAGTTGTTTCTCGGTAGACGCTAGTTCAAGGCTCCTCTGTCGTGCTTGTAAGTATGCCTCCCGCCACTTGGGTGTATTATGTTCAGTTGATTTGTTTTTTTCTTTCAGTTTAAGTGGAATCCCTGTTTGTAGCTAATCGCATTGACCACTATAAACAACAACGCCTGAACATTTGAACATTTTTTCGAAAGCTAATGTGTAACATACGTCTGAAGTAGCTTACACATACCATGGTTATGTAATGCAGTGACTTGCAAATGTACAGTGGAACTTACATTCTTACTTGCTATACTTTTTCGTGTTCTTTATTATCTCCTATAGCACTTGTCTGCAATTCTTCACGTGATTCTAATGATTTCCTCAACAATGTCTAATTTTTAAGTACTAGTCATGGTAGAAATAACCTAACAAGGTAAGTTTCGGTTGATATGAATTTTCAATTATTAAGGACTCTGAAATTTAAAAAAGTAAAACTCATTTAGTCATAAGAAGGGAAGTTGTCCAAGTAAAGTGGAGCGCACGAGATCGGCTTACTCTTTGTGTAAATAGGTTTATTAGTCTCGTTATTTTTGGGAAACGTGATCGTAAATGATAGACAAATCTTTTCGCCATGCATGGGATTGAGCCATAAGCTACATGTAAAGTGGAGGTCGTAAAAGTAACTAACGTTATTATGAAAGTAATAATTTTGTCAGATATTTAATATAGTTGCCATGTGACATGAATGATTTGTTTTATTCAGATCGTTTTGAGCTCACTTGTTCAACGTGCGTTGCCGCGGCCAATTCCATGAGCTGAACTGGTAAGAGAATGGGGAGTGAAAACTATGGTTTAGCTAAAATATTTCGAACACTGAGACACACCTAACACAACTAACTGCTGAATCTTAGTCAGTTCCAACGTATAGAATCAAAGAATACCTATGGTCAAACTCGTGGAATAATTAACAGTTAGCGATCCTAAAAATTAGTTTGGTTTATT
>OMLO01000394.1_pt1 | contig 27737 bp, 9 predicted proteins | sample 1674811 | NCBI WGS metagenome assembly OMLO01 (sample SAMN06265003, study PRJEB25207) | coral metagenome | isolation source: Coral host | place: Mexico:La Bocana,Puerto Morelos, Mexico | collected 2008-11-13
TAACCCAGGACTCGTAAAAAGTTTCCTCCACTTGTCCAGGACAAGTTGATTTGAATGCTAAGCAAGTATTTGAATGCGAAGCAAGTTGTCCAACAAGACTTGTCAAGGGCAAGCAAAATTTCAGAGCTGCTTGTCTGAACTGAAGATTCTGTATAGAAGAGTAGTTGAGAGATGTTAGATTTTCTTTTTCTCATTTATCTGATCTGAAGAGTGAAATTATGTAGCGCTATGATCTTACCAGGGCTTAAGGATGTCAAAACAGGGGTTTTTGTCCAATTCAATGTTCTACTGTACTGTACAGGTACCAAAAAAGAACTATGATCTTCCTATGTTTTGTTCTAGCGTCAAAACGTGGCAGCCTGATAAATTCTCATCTTGTAGATGTAAGGTTACTTAGGCTATCATTTTCAGTTGTGAACGTAGAATCTTAATTTTTTTTTTTATTTTCTCATTCTCATTTACATGTATCTCTCAGTGTTGATCCAGCATTGGTCAAGAGAATCACCCACCAGACACTGCAGGCAGTCAACTTTTGTCATCAACGTAATGTACGTTACAATCTAGTGATAATTGTCTTATTTTAGAGATCCTCAAATCTAAAAATGGTCAAAAATCCACCCGTTTGATTACCTAATAGTATGGTAAGTTACTTATGCAACAATTTGTTTATTTGTCTGTTTTCAGTGTATCCACAGAGACGTGAAACCAGAGAACATTCTGATTACTGAAAAGGGAGTGATAAAGCTGTGTGACTTTGGATTTGCCAGAATGCTAAGTAAGTGCTGGACATGTATATGTACATGTATGCATAATTTGTTATTGGAAGGAATTTTGAATTTTGAAAAAATGTTTGTGTTATAAACATGTACATGTAAATATTTGGAAGAGATTTTTTGTCTGAAATACATGTATGTCAGTTGCACCCATATACATACATACATTAACATTATTTTTTCTTGGATTTACAGAGTAGCTTGTAATAAGCTAATATCTCCAAGGAAAAAGAAAAATAATGTAACAACAGCAAACAAGGAAAAAATATAAAAAAGAAATACTAACAGGAGTACATTGTACTTCATGTACGTTTTAACAGGACAATGTGAAACACAAACATGATTTACTGTCGTAAAAATATACTGAAATTCTTTGAGCATGTTAAGAACATAAAATATCAACCATCCTCTCCAATACGAGGCTTATGATCATATTCATGAAGTTAATATCCTACATCTTTGTTAGAGAGTTAAAATCCACCAGACGTTTGAGTAACAAGTGGACTTAAACTTTGTTCTGATATCATTTACATTGTTTCTTAAACATCTCTGCAACTGTTTTAAATATCTTCTTAAAAGAAAATCATTTCTAATGATGCCACATTTCGAAGTTCTTGAATGTACTGGTGAAAGGAAACTGATGATGAAATTTCACCTGTGTTACCCATTTTTTTCTAAAGTTTGAAATATATTTTCTCAAGTTTCCTTTGAAAATTGTCACCAGTGTTATTCCAGGCTATCATTTGTTTATTTAACTTTAAGAAAATGTATAAAAGAACTATAAAATACCTATATTTATTCTGGTACAAGGTTGTTGTCCACTAAAAGCTGAACTTAGTTGTTCATATTTCATCTTGATAAGTGTGTGGGATTATCCTCAGGAGAGCTTTTATTAAATGGATTTTTCTGTCAGAAATCATAGAGCTTACTTGTATAACCTGAGGGGGTAATGTTATTGGAATTTTACAACTTTGATGTCAAGATATGTTCTGTTTTCCTTTAATGTATCAGGGTTGTACCCATGTCATGAAGTTTATGTAGTCGTGACATTGTATACATGTATGTTTCTTTCTAGGAGGGTTAAATAGCAATTAAATTTGCACAGTGATATAATTTTACCTCTGAAATATTTTCTCTCAGATAAAAATGATGAGTACACAGACTATGTTGCCACACGTTGGTACCGTGCTCCAGAGCTTCTTGTAGGTGATGTTCATTACAGCTTCCCAGTTGACGTGTGGGCCATTGGCTGCGTGTTTGCAGAGCTCATAAATGGCCAGCCCCTGTGGCCTGGAAGATCTGATCTTGATCAGTTGTATTTGATCAGAAAGACTTTAGGTATTATTTTCAAACTTATTGATAATTCATATCGGCTGTGTGTCTGCAGAGCTCATAAGCGACCAGCCCCTGTGGCCTGGAAGATTTGATCTTGATCAGTTTTATTTGATCAGAAAGACTTTAGGTATTAATCTCAAACTCACGATAATTCATTTAACAAAGGAAATCGTACAATCTGTGATTATGTTTGGATATTTGAATGTAATTATCATAGATTTTTATTTCTCCATTATTTTTCTTGTTTTAAGCGTGATTAAGAAGAAAATATCAAACATGAACAACTGTGACTGTGGTAGTTTGACTAAATTTCAAAACGGCTCAAAGTTCGACAAAAAATACTGCACTGCATATAGTATTTTTAGCACTCTCTGCTGGGTGCAAAAACGATCTTTCTCATGTTTTTTTATTACCGGTATGTACATTACAAGCAGTTATTAAATTCAGCTTGAAACGTATTCAATTCTTTGATATACCCAGTCTGTAGTGTTTTGCAGAGTATAATGTGGATGTGATCTTTTCAGGTGATCTCACCGAAGATCAAAAGAAGACCTTCAAAGCGAATCAGTTCTATCGCGGATTGAATATTCCAGAACCTCAGGAAATGGTAAGTCAGATGTCTGTCCGGTTCTTCTTAATACTTTTAATTAATGTAACAACCCTATTGAGTTTCAGGCAGATCTGTTTCTGTAGTACGAGGCGCTACGTACATGTCAACATATGCAGAAAAAAAATAAACTGTTCAACAAGACATCTTTTTAATAACTGTATTAAAACGTACATGTACATATACCGTGCACGTGCGAACATAATCCGTGCAATGGGTTGAAAAATGGAGTCCTAGCAGTGCTTTGTGATCCATGGACAAGGTCTCGTACTTTCCATGCTGCCCAACTGATCGAATTCTGTTAATCTTAAACCCAGTTTGGTTTTTCTTTTTCTAGGATCCTTTAGAGTCGAAATTCAAAAAGATTCAAAAAGAAGCTATGAGTTTCATGAAGGTGAGTTGGTGTTTAAATGCTAAGATACAATCAACGGGTGAAATTACTGCAACCAAAAGCTACGTTCTGCGCCACAAGGGACTTGCTTGTCACACAGTGTAACTTGACGGGACGCTTTCTCTCAACGGCTGTGGGAAAAAAACATTTTATGAACGATGTTGCGGTAGCACTTAACAGTACCTGATACATGCGTAAGTGAGTAACCTACACTACGGCGACACTACGGCGGAGGAATTCAAAACGCGAGTTTTACTCGTGTGTCAACACTGCGTCGGAGAAATTTGAATACGGAACAATCCCGGGATTTTGCATTAAATTTTGTGTTCGAGGAAAACCCGGGCAGGGAAATAACGTGATTATTCCGAGGTCATTGTTTTCGAAAAGTTCAGTTTTAAAAATGTCGCTCCTTATTGGTGCAGAAGACACAGGTTACGTCACAACAGAACACCGCCTCACGAACCTATTGTGTTTATGTTTTCGTCGTTCTTTTGTCCTTTTATTCCGTATTGTTTTACATCAACTGTGTCTTCTACACCAAGTAGGAGCCAAAAATGCTTTCCGTCAACACGAAAACGATAAGCTGGTTAGAAATTAATTAATGATCCATGATGAAAACAAGGCGACAAAGGCGTCCGTGAACAAAACTTTTGAGTCGTGCAATGGCTCTGTGCGTTGAGATGACCGAACTATTCGAACTTTTCGTGTTCTATACAGTCATTTTTCCGAGATCAAAAGGTAAACTTATGGTATTAACTAAAGGTATTAAGGTATGTTATATTATCTTAATTGCGACATAATGCTATTTAAAGTAAGTGGCAGTAATTTCTGTTGGTTATAAATTCCCTTGTTTTAAAGCCCAAACGCGAAGAAAGACGATCGTATTTAGTAGAACACCGTGAGATTCTTGTTAGCGTTGAGTTTTCATTTTCATTTTACCTTGTGACAAAACTTTTAGAACTTTCACAAGGTTTAATATTTACGTTATTTGCTACATTGTAAAGAAAGAAATTCTTCTATCGTTATTTAACAGTTTTCATCATCTCTGAATTCCCGGAATATGAATGCAACAGTTGGGTGTTCAATGTTCAATAACATGGAGGCCTCACGACGTCAACAGTATGTCTCTGGAAAGTTCTGAAAAATTAATAATAGAGTTATGTCTTTGCTATTGTAGGCTTGTTTTGCTATGGAACCCAGTCAGCGGCTAACTTGCGCAGAGCTCTTGACGCATGCGTATTTTGATGATTATAAAGAAGACGCGAGAGCGCCACCAGCCGTAAAGACGAGAAAAACGAGGGTAAGTCGCATACGCTTGTTCAGAAAATACAACATTATGATGTAGTATTGTGCTATCTGACACGGCTTGCGGAACGTTCTCAGATGCCTTTCTTCTTTTCTATTTAGCCCCGAGCCAAGCCTCAGTTAGAGAATGAACCGGCTTCCCATCACTTACCTCAACTCGCTACTGATTCCCCTGCGCCTGATAAAGGAGGTGAGTGACCAAATAGTAATTTCTCCTTTTAATATTAGTGAATTTCTTTGAAAGAGGTGATGAGAATGAAGGAAATGTGAAATAAGGGATACTGTCTTAATTCACTACCGCAAGAAATCGCTACAGCGCGTTTTCTACAAGTTTTCATAATTGACTGCGTTATTTGTGGGTTTGTTGGACAAAAACATCTCTGGGTAACCAGTGTATACAATGGATGCAATCAACAATCTTTCTAGCCAATCAGAATCCAAGCACTGAATCAGCCGTCATTTTGCTTATGCGTGTTTTCCCGCGCATTTAGCCGGTTGCATTGTTTCTCGCGCTTTACACCAATTACAGGTTTTCTTGAGCTCGTCATTGGAAAGATATTTTCCCGCGCTTGCCATTGGTGAGTGGTGACATGTCTTCACGCGCTTTCTACCAGTTACATGCTTTCCCTTGCTTGCTTCGATCAGCCAATGAAGTGTTTCTCGCGATGTCGATTGGCTCCCCTTGGTACAAACGTCAATCACGAGTAATCATATATTTTCTTTTGTTTTCAGACAAAAACAAAGATAAGACAAAGCTTAGCAAGCTGGATCACCTACCGTCCATTTAATCAACGAAAACTTTTAATATTATCATAATATTATAGTATTGTATTCATATTGTAGAGAACTGAATGCATGATATTGTGCCGAACATGCACAAACTGCTAGTATGGGGTTTCTTGAAAAGGTGAAGTCAGTAGAACTTTCTGGTAACTTTGACGTAGAAGGTATAAATTAACATTCTTGAATTTTAGAATGTGGATTAACTATATATAATTTAAGAATTTTATTCCGTGACGTTTTACTGTATTTATATATAATTGAAGTAAAAAAAAGGTTTCCTTTATTAAATTATTAGCATTTGTTAACTCTGGAGTCCATAAGGGTAAACGATATAAAAATTCTTAAGGTAGTCATTGAGATGTAACTTACTGTATCGAAATTATTCAGAGAAGGAGCATTCTAGGTAAGACTTTTAAATTAATGTTTTAACTTATAAGCGAGAATTACTGCTACAATTCTGTTTTCGATCTACAAGAAGCTTCGCTTAAGTTGTTTGATAACTTTCTCGTAAAGTTTAAGTGTAGTTAACTGTTTCTTCGCTGCTGTTTGTGTGTGTATTGACGGTCAAAAGCGATCATTCTTTTCGGGCAGTGTAACTAATGATATACTCTGCAAGGGAAATATATCGGGTATAAATACCTTCGTAAGGCATTAATACCTTCAACTTTAAGGAATCTAGGTCGTGATATCTGAAACAATTGTGTGACATGCAAGCTGGACTTGAAAGAATTGTAATATCACTTGAAGTCAATTTATGGTTGGTTGAAGCGACACACTATGTCAAATAGATGGGAGAGCTAGTCAAGATGGTACGAGGGTTGAAACGGTTTATAAGACTGACATCTAAGTTTGAGCTTCAATCTTGGACAAGATAAATGGCACATCTGGACCCCTCCACCCCCCTTATTACGATGCTGCCACAATGGCGCGTTTTTGCTCCTTCTCAGCTTCATCGTTGCTTCTTCTTTTTTTTTTGGGGGGGGGGGGGGGGGGGGGGGTTTCTTTTTTTTTTTTTTGGGGGGGGGGGGGGCGGAGGGGGTTACTTATTCATTTTTATTCTGTCCAAGATTTTAGTTTGTGTGAGAACGTTTTTTAAGCGTTTGTTGTAATATGGAAAATGTTCAAATTAAAAAAAAAAAACAAAGCGCAAAATTCTCTCGTCCTTTGTTTTTCTTTCTGTTAAGTTGTCTAGTGAGTTTAAAGGTTGAGAAATTGCAGAAATTTAGAAGTTACAGCGAATTCAAAATAGTGCTGCTAGGCTTATCACAAGTTCAATTATATTTGAGGAAATTACCCCCACAGTGCATTGGTCCCCTGTTTGCAAACCGCGTTATAATCAAATTTCAGAGTGGCCTCATATAACTATGATCCGTGTGTTGACTGATCTCCTATCCCTCCTGAGATTCTTTTAACGACGAATTCCATTCCTATTTTACCTTTTGGTTTTGGAGTTAGAAGTTCTTAAGCTTCCTAGCCGATGTACAGTCAATATTTACAGCGCAAGGAGTCTGAGTTGCACACTAATGCGTTTCCGATTGAAAACGCATGCCTTTTAATGCGTTTTTGCCTTTAGTACACACTACAAAACGACCGAAGACGCTGATGAAAACTAAGGCTTTCGAAAATAATTTCGACAGTGAAGCCTTTTGAAAACGCTTCGTTTCTAGTGTGGATACGTGAAAACCGAGGATTTCGGTCGTTTTAGAGTGGAGGATGGGCGAAATTGGGTCAATAAGTATGATGTGTTTTCATATGAAAAGGTATCAGATTGGACACGTCAAAACAAGACGGAAACGCAAGTGAAATAAATATTTTGCTTTGTTTTCGTTGGGACGGAAACGCGCGCGCGGATACCTTTAAAAACGCATTAGTGCGTTAGAGGCCTGAGGGGCTGGGTTCGCCCGCGAGCTGCCTTTCCCTCCATTACAACATGCCCTTCTAAAACATCGAGAGTGAAAATAAACTGTACAAGAAAAAGTTCTTTATTACACGAACTTTCATAAATACTTCCAAAGGAATAAATATCTTATTAACAAAATATCGATTTTGACGATTCACTCCAAAGCATCTATCCCCTTTTCAGGTGATCAAACTTGTATTATAGGTAAAATCAAGTTGGAACTGCAAGCGACACTCCGTTGATGGAGAAGTACAATCTGAATTTTTCACAAAATAAAGTAATATGCTTTGTCCAGCTCTAGGGGGCCGGGTTGTTTGTCCCGAAAGCCGACCGTTTTGTGCCTTTGCTTATTGAGGCAAAGAAGAAAGATTGCGCGACGAAACATTAACAAGAAGTACTTCCTGCGTGACAACGCCGCGAGACGTCTGTTTCGGAGAAGATTGCAAGACCTAAAGTCTTGACAACCTTAGTTTTAGTTGTGTCACGGCCAACCAAAACTAAGATGAAGCTTGGACCTACGTATGTAACACAACCCCCTCCCCCCTTTTCTCCACTTCACCCTCCCCCTCCCCCCTCATACAAAGAATATTGTTCACTACGTATTGTACAAATAAAACTACGTTCCTCTACTTAATCTGCAATATTGTGCCTAATATTGCAATACAATGTGAAGAAAGTATACGTTGGCTGCACTCGTCACTTCATAACGCTATTGTGAAGTTCAGGGCGTGGAAGCCGCGTCTGCAAATTTGCGCGCAATGACGCGTTATGTTTTACCAGGTTCTCGGGCCGTTCAATGGCCAAAAGGAACAAGCAAAGAAAAGAGACATGTATCTTTGGTTCCTGAATGGCATAAACATTTGAAAACGCGACATCAGGTTTGACGAGAAGTTGTCGACAACTTGTTGCCACGGTAGAATACGTCCCGATGAAATCCATACACACAATTGCACACCCGGCCCGAAAAACGGGTCTTCTCATGCTTCGCGCGTGACCTGAAACCGATTCGCACCGCATTTTCCCGGGGGAAGTGTTAGGAGATGATTGGAGTCAGAAACGCTTTGCTGTTTCTTGGACTTTTGTTCTGGTTCTCGTCCCGTCCCTCGGTCACTCCAACTGAAGTGCGGCTCACTAAGCTGAGATTCGAGGGTGATCGTGCCTCTCCAAGACCTTCTGAAAATAAATGAAATGATTAAAAACAGAAGCCCAGTTACAAATCGACAACAGCCGACATCAAAGAGACAATATTAAAATACGACCCAGTACAAATTGTGAGGGCAGGTGCGCAAGAGAGCCAAGTTAGAATGACTAATGGTGTAGTCGAAGCCTGCCAAAACGGCATTATTATGATTACCTTTCGTTGTGGGCTGGCACTGTTCCTTCCACCTCCGCCTATTGTCGGCCAGTGGTGCTACCCAGGCCCTCTCCTTGCCCCCGTGCCCCTCTAGGCCAAGTTCAGCCGCGGCCTGCGAAGTCTTTGTTTCTAACAGTATGTCTAGCATTTCATTGACAACTTCAAATGCTGGCATTACAACAAATTCGATAAAACCTGAAGAGAAAATGACGAAGACATCAATTGATTTTAACAGAATATCAAAGTCGAGATTACGATAAACTCGGGATGTGAACTTGAGAGATAAACAGCAAAGTATTGAATTAAAGCTAGCCAATCGTTTGGCAGGTGAATAACTTATCTTAATCTTAATTTCTTACGTATATTATACCAGTTAGACGGCCATACAAATAATACCTTTGCACGCGATACGTACCTAGCTGACTCTCAGGGATACACGTAACGGAACGATCACACAGTGGAGATAAAGGCAGTCCCATCTCCAGCTCACGGTCTCCCTGGAAAAACGACAGAAAAGTTTGCATGATAAAAAAAGTGGACAAGGTCACGCAACTTGAATCCGACTAAGTCACGCCAATTGAAGTCACTATGCATACAACTGTCCTTTTCACTCGAACCTTTTCCTTTTTAGGGTTGTTTAAAATGCCACTGTATTATTTGCTGCAACACAAGTACGGCAACCATGGCGAGGAAGAGGATCAATCCTTTCAAATGTTGTGACACTCGTCCCATTCGGTCTAATTTTTGATCGAAATGTCAGGCCTGCCAGGCTCAAGCCAATCAAATTGTACGAGGTGGACGGAAGCTTTAGAAATGTAAAATTCTAGTTTGCCGTTCGAAAAAAAGACCTAGAAATCTTATGACAGGAAAAACAAAGACGAGTAAAGAATTAGAACAATTCTTCACTCACCTGACGGAAGAATTCTTCCATAATACGAGAAGTCCATTGACGGTGTAGTTCCCAGTCCTTTGCTGGGTTGCTGATGTCGGCCACGTGGAGAATGAATTCTAGCGCCTGACTCTTTTCTATTTGACTTCAAAAAATAAAAAAGTTTTAAATTTTCTTTTTGCAGTTAATCGCATGCAAGCTGGACATAATTACATTAAATGTTCGGTTTTCCATATCTTTGAAAGTTTGCGCATCCATCTGGCAGAAGTAGGGGGACGCTAGGGGTAACTGGGAATGTTGTATGCTTCTCTGGATGGGATACTAGTCCATAGCAGATTGCACTGCCGCATAGTATTATTAGTAGCTTGTCCTATTCGCCACCTTCCGAAAAAAACAAAAAAAAAAGCATCGATCCGGTCGTGGAGGTGATTGCCACCTCCTTCCTCCGAAGAGACTCAAATGTTCGTTAAAGAAATCCACAGTGTGGGGTGAGTGCAGGCTCAAAGTATAGCCCTGTGCCTACATTCACATCGCCCAGTGGAGTCTTCCCACCCCATCTTTGAGCAGGAGCCTCTGCGGAGAAGAGAGAGTCCTTTTATAGGTGACTGAAATGTCATTTAAAACTGTGATAATAGCTAATAGTCACTGAAAGCGTGTTACCTTCCAAGAACTGATAGAGCAGCCTTCATGGCTCGAAGTTGTTCGAAATGGGAAGACATATCGGTCGCCAGTACCATGTCGATGACAAGTGTACGTAGATCACTGTAAAAGGCAACATGTGAACATAAACACAAGGCTTAGGAAAAGGCAATCCTATAGGGGAATCCTTGTTTACAATATTTTCCTCATTAGCATAAGCAATTCAGTTTCTAATGGAGCTACAAATAAATCAGTTCTGAATATTGAAAGTTCATAGTTGATCAACTCTGCCAATAAATATGAGCCAGGTCTATTGAATACTTTTTGCGCAACACGGGTTAAAAAACTCAAAATTTTACAAAGAATCATGAGCTCATTAGCGCTTTTGCCACCCAGAGATTTTGCGGTTTTTGAAAGACAATTTCTCCTTGAATATTATACACAAAGAGCTAAAACTTTCACCATATATATATTAAATTCCACTAGCTCTTTAGCTGCCTGGAGTCATTTTATATCTAACATGTTTTCTTCTGTACGTAAAGCCCTATGCAAATGAGCAAAAATGTAAACAATGACGTCAGCAGGGATTCCCCTATACAAAAAGGACTGGGTGCAACACGTACCTTTGAGAAGTTAAGAAGAGGTTTAGATAGCTCTTAGGCTGTTTAGCCTCAAAAGGTCCACAGCAGAAGATTTTGGGCACCTTTTGGGGTATCGAGCCGAAACAATGTTATCTCAGAATTGGTGCCTCTCCAGCGAGAAAACAATTCACGCTCATAAAACAGGATCTTGGTACTTCTTAGCCCCTGTGTCACTTTTATATAACAGTCCCTCCCGGGGGTTCTTTACAGGGGCTGCTTATAATAGAACTGACAGGAGCCCCGAGATCCGTAGAACATCATCAAAGACACCTTCCAAAGAAGGATACTCATTACGAAGTTCATTTCTAGTATCCTAAAGGCAACACAATAAATGAAAGAAAGGGATGTACCAACCTGTATTGTTCGGGTGTCAAATTTGCAAGGATGTCCAGTTCTCGCTACAAAAAGACAGCATATAGTTATTAATGATTACAGTTAATTTATCAAAGAAGCGTTTTTAGAACAACTATTCGGAATAGCAACTTAAACAAAGGTTGATATTTGCCATAAGATTATGACAAATAACTTGTTTGACTGAGTACGAAGTCTACGAAGCTAGTATGGAATTACTGTTGTATTAAACAGTTTGTTCCTCGAGCTCTTCAGTGTAAATGGAACTGACCGTTTTTAAGAGCGTGAATGCGGAGCACAAGTGATGGTTTTCCAATACACAGCGATCATTATACAGCAGTGCTAGTTCAGATCTGTAAGAAAAAGCTTGTTATTAAATGAGAACTTCTTACAGTCTTCAAAGATCCCTAGCTCTACAGAGGTCCCGCCCCTCCCGCTCAGAAGGGAAAAGCGCCCTGAGAACGAGGTTGGTCCATGCAGCGTGTCTTACAGGCCATATTCGTAATCTCGGTAGTGGACTGAAACTAGCTTGGAATGGAGGCTCATGCGGGGAGTATTTTTAAAACGAGGTTAAAGTAATTTGTATCTCAAAAGACCCCCCCCCCCCCCCGTCATTACAGTGAGATGCAAGCTACTGTAGTTCCAGTCAAATGTCGCGAATACGAATTTGGTTTTTTGGGTTGTTGCTAGGTTACTATTGTCCACATAAAATTATATGCACAAGTTGAGAACATGTAGCCATTCGGTGAAAGCCTATCTTTGTGGCGACGCCTGCTTCTTTGAGCTAATTCCTAGACTATGAGTAGTCGGGTTTTGTTCCTGAGATCTTCCGCGCGCAGAACTCTAATATTATGCAAATTAGGGAAAGAAACGAGGAGGGAATGGGGAGAGTTGCCGCTCGCCTCTCGATCGCGTTCTCTAGTAAGTTCCCGCGGACTAGGAGAAGAAAGAGACGGCTCGCAGTCCAGTTAATTCCCTTCTTAGATTATCATTTTACATCTTCTTTACGAGTGTAGAATTACTTGTGAACAAAAGGTACGTTTTCAAGGCGCTAATAAGCATACAGGATAGTTGTAAATTACCTCGAATTGACGTGAAAGTTGTTTGTAGTTCCAGTGTGATCCACATCGTGTATGATAGCGGAGAGAAGAATTCCAAACACTTCTAGATCACTTATACAATGCTAGAATAAGCAAAAAAGCATTAGCTCCAATCTGGTATAACGGATGTTTCATATACCACCAGCTTTAAAATAAGCGAATCACAGTGTTTAGCCTACGTCGCTGTGGGACGGATTTCATTAGAATGGCACTAAAAATGTATTTAATATTCTAAAGTAAAAGTCTGCATACGAGGCTAAGTGGCCCATCAGGTCGGAGGTTATCCCGGTTGTAGCATTAAGCGACTAGGAATATTGCTACTCCCCCCTGGATGGGATGCTAGTCCATCGCAGGGTTACCCCCAGCATCAAATTTGCCGGTACTCATTTATACACCTGGGTGGAGAGAGGCACCAAGAGCACAACACAATGTCCCCGGGCAGGGCTCGAACCCAGACCGCTCGATCCGGAGTCGAGCTCACTAACCATGAGGCCACCGCGTCTCCCACAATATTTTAAGGAGGTAGCTTCTTTTACACCTCAGAGAGCGAATCCCTGAAAAACTTTTACTCTGGTAGGACCAAGTGTCTATATCTATAGGTTCAAGAGCTAGGGATAGGCTCTACTAATATCGTACAATCACAAGTTTTTACTATGGGGTAGGAACGGGAAGTGGAGGGCAGAATGCGTGACGTTACTTACCATCAGCCCAACACGTGACAGGAAGTAGTGTACAGAATGTGCCACGTCAGCTGCGTGAAACTCGTTGTGATAACGGTTGCAGGGTCTCTTGTATCCTTCTTCGATGGCTAATAAGAATCGATCTAGTGTTGCTGATGTAATCTGTTAAAGAAACAATATATTTAAGCACTGAGATTTCATGTCCTGAAGTTACATGCATCGCACGTCTTTCAGTTGGGAAGGTAAAAAGTAGTAAGATGAGAAGGACTTTACACACGTTAAGCCATTATTTCCTTGGTCTGGTTCGTGTTTATCTGTTTAGACTCGGACGCACTTGAAAAGAAAAATAAAGCAACAAAAAAGTGACACGGAAAAAAAGCTACCTTTTCAAGGAATTAAGATAGAGAGCAAAATCATTCTATTTTAATTATTTTTATGTAAATTTTCTGAATTTCTGCGTTCTTCCGTACGGACTGCAATTCAGTGACATGACTTCAATACCCATGAAGACGAAAGATTTTTTAAAATACCTTGAATTTTGCCAGGAGGTCATATCGCGTGAAGAGTTCATGACCTAGGTAACGAAGAGGATGTCCTACAGTCACATCACCAAATGTAAAGGGGTCAAAAGTCCACTTGTCTAAATTCTATAAAAATAATATGAAAAGAGGAACCATTATATTGAGAGAGGAGACACAGAGAGACGTGCTGACGGGCAGACGGGACAACCAACAACCAGACAGGGAAATAGGCCGGCAACTGCAAAAGCAGATACCAAAAACAGGTAGTGAAATAGACCAAACAAAAAGTCATATGGACCAACAGAGATACACAGAAAAACAGATAGACAGGCAGGAAGGACAAACAGAGAAAGACAGGCAGAATTGCGGGGGAGTGAGGGAGGCAGACAAACGTACAGAAGGATAGACAGACAGACATACGAACAGACAGACTGACAGCCTAATAGATGGACAGACTGATAGACAGATAGATAGACAGACAGACGGACAGACAGACAGACAGACAGACAGACAGACAGACAGTCTTACTGTTGAACTATAATCCTGGCTTTGCGTATTTCATTTTATGCATACTGACCTTAAAGTAAAGTTGAACTTCTTCTGGAACTTGAAATCTCGATTTCTCGGCCATATTTTGATAAATTCTGTCAGAGTTGGATTTAAATTAATAATAATAAGAATGGGCATTAATCAAAACAAAATTAATCAGAATAGAAGGGAGACGATTGTGTATCAACATTTCAGTGGGTAAAAATATGTTATTCAGTTTTGTATGTATATAAAACGTTGATATACTCTTTGTCGACAGTTTTCTCTGTAAACAGAGTATTTCATGTGAGTTGTGACTTTCAGTTCACGGCTGGCCAAGGAGTATTGTACCTGACTGACGGTTGAGCCGGTACAAGAGTGTAAAGTTTCCAAAATGTCATCACTTTTCGTTATATTATTGTTCAAATAGAGGTCGTTATCATCAAAGACTTACAATGAGCTTACCGTTTTACATAAAGACTAGCTTTTACGGCTTGTACGACGCTGCGAAACGTATGCCTCCTGGCCAAACTCTTTCTGCGCATTCCCGGTGTAGTTCGCGCAAATGTCGTGGCGATCCACTCTCGGACCTCCTCACTGACGTCATCAGAGTAAAGGCTACTTTCTAACTCTTCGTCTAGATCACTCAAAGCGCCTGTGGACCCCCTGAAAAAGGATGAAATAACCTTTATGTCAGGAGGATGCGTAGTTTCAAAAGCGTCTGTTAAGCACGGGAACGGCGTTGAAACAAAGAAAAGATGAGTTTACTTAGAATGTACAGCAAAGTTACACTGAAACAAAGAAAGCTATCTCATTACAGTCAAGGTTAAATTCATGGCCGAACCATGAGTGCCCCGCGGAATGAATAGGAATCCTTCCGACAGAAACGCTGTGCGATAGATTACAAGTAAACGGGAAGTTAAGGACGTTTCAAAAACTGGTGCAATTTTCATCAACGTTTCTTTTAAAGCTGATTTATTCCATACTATGCTATCGTGTCATGGGGATGGGGTTGCCCAATGGGTCTGGTTACACTATTCTAGTTATTTGACTAACTCGACTTCAATTTCGCGCGCTTCTCCATGGTTTCATTGTTTTGCCGCACATGTCACACCGTGACTCTTATCGTATGTGTTACTTAGTACATTGTGTATCCGTCGCACAGTCTAGTTAGAAAGCTTTTTTTAGTCGTTTTTTGAACAGGTTTTCATTAAAACATCAGATCTTTCGACGCTCCGTTTAATGTTCTTGCCCATACCTGTAGTCCCTCAGAGGTGCCGCGGCCGATGCTTTGTCCAGCATGGCGACAGCAATTCCTAATTCTTGTTTCACGTCTGTCACTGACAAATTCTTTCCAGAATCCAGTTGATCCATGATTTCGCGTAATCTGAAAGTTTCAAACAAAAGAGACTAATGATTGAGATGTTTCAAAACAAAATAAATATTTTAATTTTGAATTGATGTTAGTCCGAAGGCGAATAAAACCTTGACAAATCAACGCTTTTTCTGAAGAATTTCAGGACAAGACTAAACTCCATGAAATCTCCATAAGTCTCCATGATAGTTAAGCTCGCTAGATTAGTATATTTGACTTGACTTGCTATTTTAATGCATAGAAAAAAATCATTCTTTATCGGGCCAAGTGGTTCATACACCTGGAGCTTACCTCCAAAGCGCAACAGTCGCCGTTCATTTTGGATATGTGTTTGAGTAAACCTCGGGCATGGAAATATCATGGTTATCATAACTCATCATTTTCGAAAAGTTTCATTTTCAAAATGTTTTTCTTTCCACACTAAAACCTGACACAAGGACGCTGTTTACAAGTTCCTGCGGTTTAATTGAAGAGCATTTTAAAAAAGCTTCTTTTTCGCTTTCAGATAAGTAAGCCTAGCCGATTGGAAGAAATAAAGCTGCGTTTCACATTTTTGTGGCGTAGTGAGGACGAGGCCTAAAATGCCACAAGTATGTAACTGCTAAGAGGAGCTGGAGACAGAGTGTATCATGAGTGACTTCTTTTCATCCGATGAGTGAACATGTCACCAAGAAAGCTTTATATAAGACAAGCTGAATTCTCCCCATGTCGAGGAATTTAAATATATATCCAGATTGTTGAAAAGACAAGATTCACTGGGTATTATTGCTGGAAACACTTAAATGCTTCAAACTGGAGCTAAATTTTGTGGATACACATTAATTCTTAAGTCTCTTGAGTTGTTATTTTCTTGCTCGTATTTTTTCGTGATGAAATTCAGGATCTGTAATGACTATGAGAAGCTATGAGAAAAGACCTTTTTGCTGATTAACCTCTCCGTAGACATAAAAATGAAAAAAAAAATAATAAGTCGATTGAGTCTAATTAATTCCATTTGCTAAGTTAAACAGTTTCTAAATTATCGTCGCAGTTCCCTCAAAAGAGGTCAATCGGCCAATCGGTCAACTTGGCCACGTGCAAAATTATCTATAAATTTAAGAAAACAACAAAGAGAAAATAATAATTCACAACAACACCGTATAACTTCGCTGATCAATCATGTCTTCAAATTGTTTGCTAAAAAAGGAAACTTTACAACGTAGTTCGCCGTTTCGAAGTTTAATTTTAATTGGCGCTTGACGAAATTTTTTCTTTCAACGAAGCTGTTACAACTGAAATGATTAAAGTAGACATAACTTTTCGATTTTGCACTTTTTGGCTGAGGTCGATTTAGCAACATCGTACGGGTTTACGCCTCATACGACGTTTGCTGCTCAGAAGATTAATTCAAAATTAATTAAACTTTTCCTCACAAGATACCGGCATTAAATATTTACTGTAAACCCGGGCTTTAGATCGTATATCTGGTGCGAAATTCCGAAAATCAAATAAAGCTATTTTATACTAAGCGCAAAATCCCTATGAATTACATTGTTGAAGATAACTTTGAACGACATAACTGATGCACATCGGAATTAAAACTAACATCTCTTGATCCATCAGGATTTACAATGAGAGTCCCTGTATCTCGACCCAAATCCGGCACGACTTGTCGGTCAATTAAAATATGATATGTCATCATGGCGAAGTTTCATTTCAATGACTTGTTCTTAACAAACAACAGGAACATTAGGTATTTTACTACTAACTTTTAAACCACATTTGCAGGCAGGTAATCAAACCCGGGCAACATATTTTTCTCGTATTATCAAGCAAACTTTGAGTCTCGCCGAGAATTGCACTTCACTGAAAAGCTAAATTTCTCTTTCCTCTCTTGAGATTACTTTGTCTCGTACAAAATTAAAAGTGCAATAAAAATGATATTAAAAAAAAAATGAAACATTTTCTAAATGAACGCTGCTGAAGAAATATTCAAGAACCGGAGTATTGATTAACAATAAATACCCAGTTAAGAAAGTATGTTTCCTGACCGGCGCCAGTCCTTATTGGAACTTTAATAGAGTATGGTTTTGATGGGGTATGATTTGGACAAAGAATTCCGACGCGGTTTTACATGATATCAACTGAATTTGACAGATTTGTCTTTTAATGCCCAGCCCATTAAAAGCATCTGAAGCAACACGATATAGCAAAAATTAGCGTCAAATGTAAAGCTGCTACCGTGGGTCTAAATTAGGTTACATATTTTCTAAGTCAGGTTTCTCAAAGAAGTGTGACGAAAACTCACTCATTTTGGTGTAGACTACAGTCAGCTGCGCGGGAAGTAATTGATACACAACGTACCAAACACAAAAAGCGTAACCCGGATTCGAGCTGTCGCAAGCGGTTATCTCCCATTGTCAAAATATAGTGATAAGTGATATTCCGTGCCTGTTATCCACGTACTGAATTTTCAGGACATTTTTCTTAATCTAAACTTAATCTAAACTACTGTATATCTCAAGTCTACGACAAAACACGTAGTCATTGGCTTTAAATAGTTTGTAGCATAAGATTCTCTAGCTCTTGTTAGGGAAACAGCTTGCACTACGACACGGCCTGTCATAAACCGACCCAAACTACAGCCATGGAGCGATAAAGTGACCTGATACTTCGCCAAGGCATTCCACTCATGATAAGCTAAATTTCAACGTCAAAACCTGTAGAATTTCTTTACCTTAAGTTGAAATTCCTCGATTCTAACCGGAGCAAGTCGAAATGTAATGATCCTTGTTGTTACGACAATGTATTTGCTTTGCAAACAAACTTTTTTTTATGCAGATTATGAGTTTTATTAATTAACCTTTGCTGCCCTTCTCGGTCATTCTTCATTGAGCATAGATTGGTTAGTTTCCGTTTTCAAGGCTCCGCTGACAGAGTCTTGTTGACATAACCTCCACAGCATCAAGCTACCTGCGTGTTACCCGCGTGTTACCCGCGAGCCGTGTTTTGGCGCGAAAATCCAGTCGCGGTCCGACAAAACTCGTCCTGAGGATGAGGGTCTATGGTTTTTTGCATACAATGGGTTCCGCTAGTGACGCCAGTTTCTAATTTTCTTCTCTTTGTTTTCTCTTTCACATGAACATCTATCCAAAAATTAGTTACATCAAGCTAGTCTGAAAATCTATTTTATTAATATTCAAAAATGATCAAGGCTTACCTTGACAGGGCGAGAGCTGAAGCTTTGTCTGGAGAACAACTAGCAGGCTCGTACTTCGTGTAACCATCACAAATATTACACACTTCGTTTTCATTACAGTTTGCAATTGAGTCGCACGCACATTTGACTGGCACTGTGGTCACGTGGATATGTGGCTGCACGGTGTCTGTTGAAATAGGTTGGCAATCAATCAGTAAATCAGTCAAGTGACATCACAACTGTAACAAGTCAAATATGATTGCTGCTTAAACTGCTGTATTTTGCTCTAATTATTCTGCAAAGTTGAGTCGTCTCCACTAAATCCACCAATTACAACATTGATTATAGTCACTATAACTACAAATTCAAAAGACTGACTATAACATTGTGGAGGTCTATACGGTGACTGTTAAGAAAGAAACTTGCAGCCATTTTGCAAGTTGTTCTCCATATTTTTAATTGTGATATTTAAAAATGACTATCAACGGCTCTTTCAAAAAATGAAGCTTTCTTGGAAAATTGTAATTGTTATGACTAATTGATTGGCAATAGGACATCTTGACGTCCAATTCTGTCTGGAACCATACTCGTTAGTGATTAACAGGTTCGACGAAAGACTTACATTAAACTAAGCACAATACGATACTAAAATTGATTCTTTGACACATGCATGTACAAAACAGTTAATTGCAGTTAACAGCCTCGCATAGCAAGGTAAGAATTACCCTTGCTAAAATACTAGGGTAAACTCAACACTGCATTCATGAACCGCAAGCAAATCAAAGTCAACAGACAAGTCAAGTCCAAGTACACTACTAAACTTTCGCACGATTTCAATATCGCTCAAAAACTATTATTTTCAGTTTGATTAGTCAGTGTATTGTAAACATGAACTTACCTTAACTATGTTTTAGCTATTTATCCGAAATAGGAAAAAAGGTATCGGAAAATCAATCGTCCGAATTTTTTTGAAAGTAATGTAACAAATAAATAATAAATATAACTGGATTTCAAATAGCACGGCAACAAACTCCAACATTATTCCAACATTATTCAAAGGTGACAGACGTTGAACAGCAAAGGCGAGAATAAAACTGACTGATTCTGTGTTCAGGTGCCCCTCGGTTCTGACTCACTAAGTCATTGATTATATTTACTCCACATAACTTGAAAGAAACACATTTCTTCTGCATTGCATACTTGGCAAAGAGTCCTTATGGATATCATAGCTTCTATAAATCTGGACTATTTCTTACTTTTCTGGACTATAAATGCGTTTCAATCAAAACGCATTTATTCAAGTTAGCCGCCTGGCTTGAGCGCATGTCCACATGGAGGAAATCGTCATTTCACAACAGGTAAATAAAAAGTTAGATAATCATAATCACACGTCAATATATTTTTGAACGTCAAGTTTGGACGGGGTTTGACTTATATATTTCCTACTTTGCACGCTTAAGTCTCTACGGTCAATTTTAAGTTAACTTAATTTTGAGCTAAATTATTGGTAAGCCAGGCTTATCATTAATATATACAGCTCCAAAAAAATTCAATCAAAATCTGTTACTCAGACATACAGATACATTTAACCCACCAAAGTGAGTTTTATTAAAAGTGACTGTAAAAAAAAAAATCTTTCGTCGCTATAGTTCAAGTTTTAATTTCTCCCTAGAATATCAAAAGCTTGAAAACCAGACAGGAAGTAAGAATATACGAATTATCACAGTCTGGCTAGAATATTTATAACACAGTATTTTTTTTCACAATCGGCAAGTGGGAGGATGTGTATAAAACTGAAAACGGTTTTACTATATTTTATAAGAAACTGACTTACAGATTACACAATAGCTGAAATCCATTTTTTCATCATTTGTCATTCATTTACGTCTGTTTAATTTAATAAGCCGAAAACGCTTTTCAGAATATAAGAATTAGTTTTTGTAGGCGGAAAAAGTGACTGTCAGTGTGGAAACAAAAAAGAAGTAAATTTGAAAAGAAGTGTTCTATGGCAAGCTACGATTTTGGGAGTGCTAGAAAAGAAAGAAAACACAACATAATTGCCTTACTCGTACAGTATGCGCCGCCATGATTTTATTTTGGGTAGTTTTGATCATATCATTTTCAGTAATTAAGCTCACTTTATGCAAATTTCGATTGAAATAAATTGTCTTGTTACTCACAAAAATACCACTACCATAATAATGAGAAACAGCCGGAACAAAAATACGCGTTTTTCAAGTACTCCTTTTGCTGCGAAACGTGCAATACCGCATTTATAAACCCCAAAGACCTGCGTGTGAGAAAAAAATATCACTAGTTGTTCTAGTACTGTACCTCAGCACAACAACACAAATACTTTTCGTGCATATCTACACTTATTGAACAGCAGATAACTCAGTTTCAATCCCAGTGCTGATAAAATTTGATATTCAAAACTAAAACGCAATATTAGGATCTACCAAGTAAGATAACAAAAAATAATTACATAAAGCTAAAGGAGTTTGACTTATATGTTTTTCCGTGTTTTGCGTAAGTGCAATTTATGTTATTAAATAAGTAAGTTGATATGTAACAAAATTCTGGAAGTTAAAATTATTTTTGCCCCTGAAGGAAGTCGATAATTTCTTGTATTTTTCAAAGCAGTAGGCAAAGTTGGACCGAGTAATCCGAGTTTATACGTTTTGAAAACAGAAATTGTTTGAATTGCACGGTGACTTCCTCTTCACCTGTAGATAATTAAAACCAACAGTTTTCATTCACTTGTTGTCCAGCGAATAGCACGCTATGTTTTAGAAACAAATTTCCTTTTTACAGATCGTCAATCCTGATCATATATGAAAATCGTATATTTTAGAAAATACCACAATATGCGGTTCACCGACTTTTCCTAAAACTCGTGATGCAATTTGCCAGAGCTAAAAGTCGACCTGCTCGCGGGCAATTTTATCACTTTCTTCTCTTACCATATTTGATGTGTTTGCCCGAGGCAGCTGGTTTTACAAAGATATGAACATGGCGGTTCGAAGAGATCGAAGTTCTCATTTTGTTCGACGAATAACCCAGCCAGACGCGGTTAAAAATCGTTAAAAAGCGTAATCAACAACCGCCACGGTACCAAATGGAGTGAATTTCCTCAGGGCAATTCTATACTCGCGCGCACGTTTTTATCCGCGGCGCCAACGCGTCTACTAGGGTACGATTATGAAACATGCTTTATAAGGTCTTATAGCGAAATAATCGTTCGCGCTATCAAATAACATATACCGGCCGAATCTGTGATGGCTAAAGCTCCGATAATTAGCGGATTGTTTGCTGGACGTAGATCTAATTAGCATTCGAATTCCCTTTCTTTAGTCCAGCTTAAAATTTCAGATCGTCGGTTCAGTCAGTTATACGTTAAAGCGGCATTCTGTTATAAAAGTAAAAACGCCCGCACGCTCGAGCCACAAAGTGACGGATGGCCAATTTCCTTTCTTTTAGTAAAGTTCTTTCGGAACCTTTTTGTTTCGTTTTTTGTTAGGACATAATGCAAAAGTCTTATCCAAGTTGACAATTTTAACAGACGAAACAAACCAGAGCAAAACAGGTGAATCGGAGCAACAGAATATATATGTTAAAAAAAAATGCCACTCTACTCACTTCTGCAACGAACTCACCAAATCTCATTTTCAAAGTGATTTTCAGTGGTCTGTTCGTTTCGAGAGCAAAACATGACATGTATTTCTTTAACGAGGCGTTCAAAACGCAAGCCATCTAATGAATAAAAAAAATAGAAGTGAATAAAATATTTCTGAATGCGAATATTAAGCATTTCAAGTGGGACATTCGGGGCCAAGGAATAATTTTAGCTCGCTTTTTTTTTCAGAGACGATTAAGAAATCCAGAATCGCTACCAGTTTATAAAGCAAAACAGAAATCTTTGAAAAAATAACTCAGTGTATATAAAAAATTGGGAGTGAAGTTGTAATACGTACATTCGTTTTAAACACAATACATTTTTCATATATTTATAAACAAACTGGCTTCGTCGACTGTCAAGCCTTGACAGCTTTGTAAAGTGAACAAGAAATGTGAAAGTTGGTCGTACCTTGAGTTTCATCAACTCGGCTGTGTACACTATACTTGCAATTTTCTCCAGCATCTTGAGTTTTTGTACAAGCGGTTCCCATTAGAATCGAAGTGACCCGGCGATCGATCAAACGCAGAGCGCTGTCTCTGACATCATTCGAAATTCAAAATCAGCACGCTTGCCAAAATTTTACTTGCTAGCCTGCCATCTGCCCGTTTATGAGGGCAAAACAGACCGAAATATATTCTCTCGCTGGTAGTGTTTTCCTGCCCTGTGCGTCGAATTCTTCTATTCAGTTAACGATAACCAATTTCAATCAAAGCCGTTTTCAAATGCGGTTCCACGGCAACGGTCTTACGTTTTTGCTGATTATTCACACTTTAGCACGAGGCCGTGTTTTCACATGGGACACGAAGCTCGGCGTGATATTTCAGCCGACTTCGTATGACTTTTCCACAAAAGACCACAATTAGGATATGAATTGTTAATTAAGTTGTTATTACGTTGTTTCAATGGACGAGATATTGCACTTTACCGCAAGAAGGACACAGTTTTTTTGTGCCCTTTTCGCCCAGATACTCTGAGTTTCCGGGCATTGAAGTTGCGTTTAAAAATTTAAAAAGTACATTTTCGCTATTTTTTTTTAACAAAGCCACTGGTCAGTTGCTAGTGGTATGGGCACTGAGATAAAATTCGCTCCTACAAAGGTTCTGGTTGTCAAAACGATAACGCACGGCAAAATCGTGGTAAATTGTTTTCTGCGGTAATAAGAAATTATGTAAAATTTCCAAATGTATGTTTTAAGACGAAGTCAAAGCAAATAGAAAAAAACAACATTTCTTGGCCTTTTAGCGCAAATCTACGAGGAAAATGCGAGTTTAGCGGGTTGTATTTGTGGTCAGCGATATGGTTAAATCTAATACGCTATGTGTCACTCAGTAAAAAACCAGCAAATATTGCGAGACTCTGATTGAATGCAAATTTTAATCACTTCCTGGGGGACGGGTAATGACTTATAACAATAAGTTCTCAGAACCATCGCTCATTAGAATTAAATGATTTCGTTTAAAGCTTCGAACTGAAAAACGTTTTGGAGTTGGGCAAGTAACAGCCTTAAAAAAACGACTTATCACTCTCTAGTTGTTAATGTGTTTGTAACAACCTTTTGTAAGACATATATACAATCTTCTTTCGCCCTTTATAAGATACTTTTGTTCAAGCTTAAAGCTATAAATTGATCTCGCATATTTTGTTAAAGTACAGATACGAATGTAACACTGATATTTAACGGAGAAAGGAGTGGCGTTCAGTTTTTAATTAGTAATCGATGATTACTTCGAAAAAGACTGATTGATGTAATTCTTATAATTACTCCGGGACATTTTGAATTTTTAAAATGTGGGCTGTGCAAATTTAAATTTTTACCAGCTTTACATTGTATTCATACTCTTTCTTCTCATCAATATTAATCGAAGAACTACTAAATCATGTCGTAACGGAGCGAAATGATATCTAAATCAAAAATGTAACTCTGTTGAAAATCAAATTTCTGTGTTCGTGTTCACAGTAGCTCGCCATTACGTGTTACAAGCATTGAGTCTTAGCGATCACTTAGCTCTAAAGATCTTAGATCTAATCCTTGTTACAAATAATTCATATTTCAATTACTGTGTTATGACGCGTTTTACATTGTGTTCAGACCATCTTCTCAATGTCAAAGCCACCTTGGGGCCTGTACAAAAGATCTGTACTGACGATTGGGTAACACATCGAAAGCCAATTTAATCTGAGCCTTGTTGATCGGTATACTTGTATTTTCAGTGCTAGATTTAGCCAATAAGTTTTATCGTTGCTAGCTCATTCTACTTTATTGTTTTTTCAGGGGGTAAACAAGCCATCGCAAAAACAAACATATAGCGACACCATGCATGGCAATGTTTTATTAACTGTGGCGAAAACGGAAACAAATTTTCGTACGAATTTCGCTTTGCTTTGACATGAACTGTCTTCATGACAATAACCTCGATTCTTATTTGCACAAATCCGAAAAATCTGAAGTCGTGCTCGCGAGTCAAGCTGCCAATGATTTGCTAAATTCTGCACGGGTACTAATCGTTCTAAAAGCGACTTAAGCTCGCTTTTGTTTTTAATTTCTATAGCACACCCAAGCAGTTAAATAGCGATTAACTCAAGAAGGATTAAGGAAGCTTAATTTCAAAAGCGTCAAAAAAACGAGCCATTTGCAAGATGTTCGATACCTCTGAAAGAATTTAACTTCGACTCCAAGTATTGTTTACACAAACACAGATTTAATATTTAATGCAGTCAGGAGTTAGTTTAGCGAGCAAAACATCGACTTACTAATTATACAAGTAAACAAATCTTTTATATCTTACGTAAACAAGCCGGTGAACTACAAAAGCTTACTTCAAGCATTCTTACACGCAGGCCCTAATTAAAGACTTTCGAAGAAGACGAAATTTTCAGTCCCATTTCTTTCTCTACAACTAGTATTTTAGTTCAGAAACCGAAATGTTCTCACCTCCAGATTCCCAATATTGAAAGCTCTGCGAAATACAGACGAGCGCACACCACAAGCACTAGGAGACAACACGCTTGTTTTACCGCAAGGCTTACTTGTAACATTCCCATCACTCCCTGCGGCTCTCCACTTGTAAGTACCCAAGCCCTTTTGGTACACTCTCGTATCCAGATCTCACCTGCTTGAAGCTTGGCCGTGGCAGGTGTGGGCTCAGGATTAAGCTGCGGTAGGCTTGGAATCCAGATAAAAGCAATACAAAGCACGAAATTATCTGTTTGCAATAGCAACCAGCCATACATTTAACAATCGACTGGACAGGATTGAGCAAAATACTGTGATTTGCAGTGGCGAGCAGAACAATTATTTCTAGAGCCAAAGAAGGCAGAGGCAAATAGTTGAATTGATTCGCGAGACACTGACAGATCATAATATTTTGCGACAATCGAGTTTTGTTTTCGTATCAAAGTACTCACTCTTCGACAGCCCAGGCCGAAGCGATCTGCCAATTATCTAAACAGCTTGTTTACAATTACGCATGAGCAGACACATTTATACGTTATTACACATGAGCACGACATGTTTGTAGGAAGTTATTTGCTGGTTACGCGGTGGGCTCTCTGCCAATGGAAAAAGGGAAAGGAAATGCATCGAATGCTTGTGTTAAATATATAAAAAAAGAACAGTTCTACGGTCAAAACCATTGAAGCCTCTTCAATGGGATATTGTGGTCGAAATGAAAACAGAACTTGACAAAAAAAAAAACAAACAGATAAAATCCCTTGAAAATCTCGATGCACGTTGGCATCTGGGTAGAGTCAAGGTCTCCTTTCTTGGCAGAAAGAGACGGTACTGCAAGTCATAAACATATTTCGTTCCCGGGCTGATTTTAAGTGAATGGAATGGGAACCTCAGCGACAGAGTTTTCAAAACGTTTTTTCTGAACTCATCTTCGCAAGACCAGAAAACATTTCGCATGCGTTTCGAGCAAATTGCTTTTGTTCTTAAGATTATAGCACCACGAGGATAGCATGAGATTTGCGATAAAATATATCATAGTTTTGTCTTGTTTTTGAAAGAGTAACGTAAGAGTAACCTGTTTTGTGCATGTAATGCACTCGGGTTCCTACCCCACCCAACTTCATCGTGTAAAATCAAGTGTTTAGAGTGCATCATTTGTATGCCGTTCTTCTTTTACTCGAAAGAAAATGTTCTTCTTTGTGTTTGTATTCCATTGAAAAACCAATTAAATAAACGAAAAGCACATGAAGCAAAAATCTATTTTCTAACAAAAGTATCTTTATTTATACCATACATACCCTACATTAATACAAGTCTAACTATATACAGCTATCAAAATTCACAGCAATATACAGGGTTTCCTTGGAGCAAAGCTTTCTGTGCCCAGTTACACCACGGTTTCAACTGACAGTACCCGCGGCCGAAGATTGGGTACCAGTCACAGCTGGAAGAGCCGCAGGGAGTGATGGGGCAGTTACGTCTTGCTGCGTAAGGAAGGTGTTATCACCCAGTGCTTCCTGTGTTGGCTCGCCTGTACTTGGCAGGGCTTTCGACTGAGCATCTTGAGGCGTGGGTTCCAGAGCTGGTGCCTTGGGTCTGGAGACGATAACAACATAGAAGTTAAGCTATCGGACACGAATTGGACACTTACAGAGCAGTTTATTTTTTTAATAAATGACTATCGTGAAGCCAAAATAAAAGTAATCAATCAATTTTTTTTATCAATCACAGTAATGGCTTTGGTATTGATATGCTATTGGCTGGTATTAAAGGGGAGTTCAGTTACGATATTTGAGTTCTTTTGGTCACGTACTAAATTGCCTTCAAATTGAAGAAAACATCATAATAGATGGTAGGTAGGTAAGTCTTTATTTTAAGAGGGCGACACTTGACAGTAATTAAACCGATAAACTTGTGGCTCTCAAAAAGAAAAAGAAAAGTCGAAATGAAATAAAACTAAGAGAAGTTAAGAGCCTTGATGCGATTCCTAATGTTTCATACATTGCCTCTTAAATTTTTCCCCTTTTAAATAAATGAATAACTAAATAAAATAAGATAATTCAAACTGCTATGGACACAATACCTTCTTTTTTCTTTAAACCCATTCATTTTCGCGAACATCAATCTCAAAATGCGTTCACGCTGTTCCCAGGTAAGCTCGGCCATGTCGACCTTCCCCTGGAGCCCAGTCCATCTCTCCGCTTCCTTCAGATCGTCGAACACGTTGTTCGTACTTCTGTCAAACTGACGGAAAGTTCTGACGCGCGGAAAATCACCTTGGCCAGCATGAGCCTCGAGCATGCGCTGTTGGTAAGCGTTTTGGGCGTCCTTTCGGTACTGGACTCTACGGAGGAATATCGACATTTACTAATTCGACTGTGAATCATTTTCTTGCTTTCTTTTCTTCAGTCTGTATTAGGATGTACAATATTCACACTGCAACAAATTTATGATCGAGTACGTTTTTTCTATAAATTAAATAATTTCAAAGACGAAATTAACTTTTTCTTTGAATACCCGAGATACTCAACTTGGAGGGAAAAACTGTTATCGAATGTTTCAATTCTTTTTGATATTTCCCCCAAAAAAGTTAACAATACATATTACATGTGAATACAATAAAAGAAAAAAAATAAAGAAAGAATCGATGAACTGTGAAAAATTTGACAAATTGACATCAGTTTTCACGCGTCTGTATTGCAATTGATCATGAATTTCGTCATAACATTTTCAAAGTAGTTGCGGATGCAGTCGTTCG